>Ga0247835_1001881_pt1 | contig 24197 bp, 34 predicted proteins | sample LaCtaG_3_FD_189912 | JGI IMG/M metagenome (GOLD analysis project Ga0247835, IMG submission 189912) | Freshwater microbial communities from meromictic Lake La Cruz, Castile-La Mancha, Spain - LaCruzMarch2015_13.5m | ecosystem: Environmental > Aquatic > Freshwater > Lake | place: Spain: Castile-La... | reverse complement strand
GCTTTCTTTCCAGGAACTCCAATGCCCAGTGTTACTGGCTTCTCTGGCTTCTTCTTATCTGCCATCATGCCACCGACTTCTTATGCTTGTATCGGATTGGGGCTTTAGGTTTTCTCACTATGCCGCCCTTCTTTCGCTTTAATCTTGCGCCACCAGATTCGTACTTACTCTCAGTGACATTTGTTTGAATATTCTTTTGAGGCTGCTTACCAGCCCGTGCTCCGATGTTCCTGCGCCGTCTTGCCATTACTTACTCTTTTTCTTCTTTGACATTCCCGCTTCGCTCAGGGCTATCGCAACTGCTTGCTTCTTTGATTTAACAACTGGGCCTTTACCAGGACCCTTCTTACCGCTATGAAGTTTGCCTTCTTTATATTCCTTCATAACCTTTTCAACTTTACCCTTAGCCTTTTTAGTTGTCATCATCATCCTCTTCTACTTGGTCACCTAATTCTACTCTATCAAATTCAAAGAGGGATGGGTCTAATAACTCCTCAAAATTTCCCACGATTAATTTGCGTAGGTTTGGAACTGAGGATCGTTGACTAACTCCTCCTGGCTTACTAGGTTACAGTCAATAGTTACTACTGAGTAACGTTCGGCGTATCTTCCACGAGGTAAGACTCTGGTAGGAATAAATACTTCATTCTGGAATACGACACGGTCCTTGATGTGCTGGTTTGGGTCTGTGATCATTGCAGGAAGTAATCTATTTATATCTGCTACAGATACAACAAGACGCAAGGTATCTACTACGTAGAATCCTCGTTCATTCATTATGTTTGTACCACGCATTAATTGCGCCAAAATTACGGGCAGATCAAAAGGCTCATTCCATCTACGACCTTTAGCAGGATCTTGATTTGATACATCGTAAATTGGATCTACGTAGTTTCCATAATCTGCAGCAAGGGCCGCATCATCCCAAGTCCACCAATTAACAATAGTTCCAACAGGATCACGGAGTTCATCAACCATGCCCTCATCCATAGAGAGAGTTTCAAACCCTATTTTAAATCGTCCTTGGACTTTAGAACCACGCATAATATGGATTATCCCTTATTAAAGAAATAAAAAAGTACTATTCACTAAAAGAACTAATAAACAAACCCCTTAGTTGTTGTACCTGCCATGATTTACTCCTTTCAGGCGGTATTAGTATACCCTTTAATTAGCCCTGCCTTATTTCGCCTATTTTTAAGTATAATTCTTTTTTTGTCTTTGAAATAGACCATAAGCACCTTCAGATACCGTTCTGATAAATTTTTGTTCATTAAAATAATTTTTATTTGGAGCCATCAAATCTATTTGACTTTCCCAATTCTCCCTTCGAAATGGAATTATTTGAGCCATTGGTGTTCCTTTTTTTACAATTCCTTCAAAGTCTTTTTTCCACCATAAAGTAGGGTTAATAATAGTTTTTAATTTATCTGTATCTGCCACGCCACTTATTATTTTGAACGGTAAATCATTAAAACCAAGTGGGTGGGTAATTAAACAAGAATAATTATTAGGAGTTTTTATTACATAATAATTTTTTAGTTTGAAAACTTCAGGGTCATAACCTTCAGGGTACTCGATACCTTGCGTGACCTCATTTGACCAAGTATCAAAAATAGGTTTATCAGTAAGCCAAGTAACTTTTTTACCGCTAGAAACATTGCTTACTTCAACATCAGCCCATAATGGTAAAATGTAACCTGATGTCATTGCATCTACTAAAGGAAAACATTTTTTTGCTGAAACATGTGGATAATAAAATTCATTTCTATTATCTGTTAATAATTTTTTTGCAGTATAAGGTTGCATTTTTTTCCACCAATCAGGAATAAAATCTTTGGCTGGAGTTGGTGGTAAAACAACTTCTTTAGTGTATTCATCTACGGCTTGAAATATAATTTTATTTTTATTTTTAATTTTCATTAAGTTCTCCTAAATTGTTATTTATCTCTTTTTCTATTAAATGTTTCATATTACTTTCTTTGAATTTTTCATATCTTTTCAATAAAGGTATATTTTTTTTGTAAAAATTTGGGTGATTTGTTGAATTTTGCCCAATTTCTAATAATCTTTGGTTGATATAAAATTCTTGTAATTTAATTGGTGTCTCTGAAATAAAACGAATATAACAAATAGGTTCTCCTTCTTTAGCCTTAAATTTATTTATTCCTTCCCATAAAAAAAATGATAAATTTATAGGTCTAAACCATTTTCCTATGTCATATCTTCCGCTTGCTATACACCCAAAATTTTGTAGTGTTGTTTGATGACAAAAAGGAGGGAAAACTTCTAACATTAAAGGTTCACTTGAATAAAATATCCAAGCAAAATCAAGTTCAACAGAAATACGGTTTTGAAATTGTTTTTCACGCTGTAAAAATAATTGTTTTTTATTTTGTTGAGGATACCCATTTTCATCAAAATCTTCATCAAGGTCTTGGTTGAATGTTAAATAGTAAGTATTATTAAACAATTCATTTGATGCAGGACAAAGCGCTAAATTTCTATTTGAAATAATCATATCTTTTTTTATTTCAGTAGATAACTTTTTAGGTGAACCACTTAAAAGTTTCATTTTAGGTAAAAAACTAGGTAAACAAAAATGACTCCAAAAAACAGTTTTCATAAAAAAACCATACCCTATATTGAGTAAAAAACAAAATTTATTCTAGGTTTAAGTTAATCCAATTTTGGCTTGTTTCGCTCCATTGCCATATTTCTTTTAACTCTGTAACTTGCGGTCTAGGTACAGGTGGTTGCCAATCAAAATTGCTATCTAGTGTCCAAGATGGAAAGGGTTCAGGAGCGATAAATACATCATTTGTTTCATCGTAAATGTACCCTATACCCGCATATTGTTTACGGATATTGCCATTGTAGGAAGTTTGCTTCCATAGTGTATGTCCGTGTAGTGATGTTAGAAAGTCAATACCTGATTGTTCTGACTCAATGCCATTTACGGTAATGACATCATTATTGACAACATGAACAGCAAGTACATTATTGTTTTCATCTAGTTTTGCAAAGTGAGCCATTAGAAAGTTAAAGTCCCATCTCCTGTAAATTTATAGTATTTATATCCACCTGTTGTGTACAAAGTAGGGGAACCAGTAGTTGATGAGGCAGACGGACTTGTATCATTATATCTAATAATCACAATGCCTGAACCACCAGCGCCACCGTATTCATTTAAACCATACCCGCTAGCAGGACCTCCACCACCACCACCGCCAGTATTTGCTGTACCACTATTGGCGACATAATAATCTGCGGCTCCACCTCTACCGCCACCACCTGAACCACCTGAACCTGGGGCTTGCTGACTGTAATGTCCTGAACCTCCACCGCCACCAGCATAACGACTACTACTACCTGATGAGGTAGCCGAAGCAAAAGCGGAAGCACTATCGCTACCTGTTCCACCAGCGCCACCTGTTCCTGAACCGTTTCCACCGCCAGCGGAAGCGCCACCGCCACCGCCTTGTCCAAGGCTTCCTCCTTTTACTCCACCACTATTTCCTTCTGATGGCGAGTAAGAACCTGTGTTTCCAGTTCCAGCAGTACTTCCTCCACCGCCACCTGAACCACCATTGCCACCATTATAATCATTGCCACCACCTCTACCACCAGCAGATGAAGAGTAAGTACTTCCACCTGATATTGCTAAACTTGAAGGATTACCCGAATCACCTAGGAAAGTAGCAACCGCAGCGCCAGCGCCAACTGTAACGGTAATTGTAGGAGTAGTTGTATCGCCGATAGTAAGAAGTCTGTAACCACCAGCACCGCCACCAGCACCAAGGTTAGCGCCACCACTACCACCGCCACCAACTATGAGCGCTCTTAAATCAAACAAAACATTTCCTGGACCAAAGGTTCTTAAACCACCAAAACCACCAGCAGAGCCACCTGCTCGAGAAGCAATAATTGGCATAATTGATTCTCCTTAAGCGAATTTGGTTTGTGTTTCTAGAACGGTAAATGTAGCAGATGCTGTTTTAATAATTGTAAATGAGTAAGCATCAATAGCAGATGCGTTACCAGAACTAATTGCCGCTGGAACTTTAGGAGTTACTGCGCTTCCGTCAATGTTAATTACATTGGGATAGTAAGCAGTTGCACCATTGGTATTAAGCCACACAAGGGTAATCGCATCTCCTACTGCTAGAGCAGTATTCAAAGACACGCTACTTGAATATCTAAAGTTTAGAGTGTGGTTGGCTGTTGCGTTTGAGGTGTAGTACCAAATTGAAGCAGTATCTACATCAAAGTTAATAGTTCCAGTTGCCGCAGAAGCAACAACATTTATATCTTCTTCGATACCCTTAAGTATAATATTAGTAAAAGTTCCTCCAGTTACTGTTGGAGAAGTTATGGTCTTGTTAGTAAAAGTTGTTACAGAGTCGGCGGTAACTCCACTACTTGCTACGCCGTTTGCACTTGATATAGCCATTATGAAATCTCGCTTCCAAATGCAGCAAAGGAAAGTGTAGCAGAGGATCCGTACACCCGTATTCTACTTCCTGCAGCCATTGTAATTCCTAGTGTCAAAGCAATTGTATCATTTGGTGCAATTGTAGCATCATAAGTTACGTAATGTTTTGACGTTGCGCCAGAGCCAACATCTGCCACAGGTTGAACTGCGATTCTATATGAAGCACTACTTGCTGCTTGATTGCAAATAGTTATTGATGAAACCACTGCCTCTACGCTTGTTGAGGTGTAGAGAGTTCCCTCTGTAGTTGCCCCAAGAGTAGCGGTTGCTACTTGGCCTAAAATTTTATACGCTGTTGCCATATGACTCCTTCGAAGAGATTAGCATAGATTAGTCGATACTACTCCTGTGCGTGGGCTAAAGTGTTCCCATGAATTTGGTGCAAAAATCCGTTTCTCAAGGGGGCAAATTAGCGCCTTTAATTTTACCGCATTCCTATACCTTTGGTATGGGCTTAATGAACCCATCTATTTTTGTTGATAATGATGGGGATATTCTTGTAAATATTCGGCACGTAAATTATACGCTCTATCACTCAGAAAAAGATCAGCGCTTCTTTAGTCCTTGGGGACCACTCTCATACCTTCATCCTGAAGGAGACCAAAGATTAGTTACTACTAACTACATAGGACGTCTTGATAAAGATTACAACTTAATTAATTTTACTAAGGTCGACTATTCTCGCTTTGATGTTCCTCCTATCTGGGAGTTTGTTGGCGAAGAAGATTGTCGCATCACTCAATGGGATAGCAACTACTACCTGATCGGGGTACGGCGTGATACCACGCCCAATGGGCAAGGTCGCATGGAGTACTCCAAGATTGAATTAGATAAAATTAATTGGACAGCCACAGAGGTGCAACGAGTTCGTATTCCACCTCCTGTTGATTTTAATTCTTACTGTGAAAAGAATTGGATGCCTATCCTTGATATGCCGTATCATTTTGTTAAGTGGGCTATGCCTACTGAAATTGTTTGGGCTGATCCTGATAAGTCGCAGTCTAAGCAGATACTGACAAAAGAAACTCCACCGATTTCTCCTGATCAACGTGGTGGTACTAACATCGTTGCTTGGGGCGATTATTACATTGCACTTACTCATGAAGTTAGGTTATGGAAAAATTATTTAAATCAAAAAGATTCAACCTATAGACATCGTATGGTTGTGTGGGATAAAGAGTTTAATTTTATTGGAGTTACAAACTCATTTGCATTCTTAGATACTCCTATTGAGTTCTGCGTAGGGGCCGCAGTTATAAAGAAAAATTTAGTATTAAGTTTTGGTATTCAGGATAACTGTGCTTTTGTTCTTGAAGTGCCTAAGAAGGTTGTAAATGAAATGATTACGGAGGCCATGTTTTATGGAAATTAAAGAACTAACTTTAAAACTGGCTGAAAACTCAACCAATGTAGAAAGTAATTTTAATTTAGCAACTGCCTATGAAGAGCAGAAACAGTACGCATCTGCTGCTGGTTTTTATCTACGAGCCGCTGAGCACGGGTATAAGACTCATCCACTTATAACTTACACATCACTATTAAAAATGGTTATAGGTTGGGGAACTCAAGGAGATAGAAATCGCACTGTCTACAATAATTTAATGCAGGCCATTGCTTATTTACCCAATAGACCAGAGGCTTACTTTATTCTTTCTAGAATTAAAGAACGCAACAAGGAGTATCAGGAGTGCTACACCTACGCAGAGTTAGGGCTATTATTTGCAACAAATTCTTTTAATCAACCTCTTCCAGGATATGTAGATTACAACGGAACCTACTGTTTATTATTTGAGAAGGCTGTTGCTAGTTGGTGGATTGGTAGAAGAGATGAGAGCAAAGCGCTATTTCATCATCTACTAGATGAATACAAAATGTCACAAGAGTATGTAAACAGTTGCCTTAATAATTTAAAGTTGTTTAACTAATGTTTCCTAACTGGTTTAAAGATGTAGAAAAGTACTTCAGACATGTACCAAGTGTCCCACTTCGTGCACTGCAGATCGGCACCTACACAGGAGACGCCACGCAGTGGCTGTTTAGTAATCGAGAAATTGAATATCTAGATGATGTTGATACTTGGGAAGGCAGTGAAGAAGCCGCCCATGAATCTTTGGATTTTGTTTCAGTAGAGGCTTACTACGATTCAAGATTCCCAAAGGATGGAAGAATCCTAAAGCATAAGATGACCAGCGATGAGTTCTTTTTAAGAGGCGCTAGTTCATATAACTTCATATACATAGATGGAGACCACACAGCCCTACAGACCGCTATAGATGGCTTGAATGGCTTTAGGCACCTGGAATCAGGTGGGGTGATGGCATTTGATGACTACCTCTGGAATTACGGCGGAGGAGAGTACAGAGAGCCTAAGAGGGGCGTGGATTGCGTTCTTAACCTCTGTAAGGGCGAGTACACAATGATTGAGTCTGGTTATCAGGTATGGATTGAGAAGTGTTAGATAACGCCTGCTTTGAGATCTTTCATACTGATACTGGAAATGAATTAAGAAACAAATCTTACGAGGGCATTTTAAATTCTATGTCTTTTTTGCCACGCCTTGGCTCTGAGACTGTATATTTAAATACAGCAGAGAAGGCAAAGGAGTTTATAGATAAAACACCAAAGTTTAAAATAAACACCGTCACCGATTTTTGTAAGCCAGGAGAGACCTTCCCACCATCCTCTGGAGTTATAGGAGTTTGGGCAAGTACTTACTTGGCATATAAAAAGTTTTTAGAATCCAAATACGATATTTTAATTATTTTTGAAGATGACATAGTAATAAGTAAAAACTTTAAAAATATTGTTAACACTTATATGAATGAACTTATGCCTATCTGGGACTTTTTTTCATTTTTTGTTCCTGATGATTCTTTATTTGCTTACAATCCTTCAGAGCACGATGTGTATCAAGATTATATTTGTCGTTCGTATCAACAATGGTCATGTGCAGGGTACGCCGTAAACAGACGTGGTGCAGAAAAAACAATAAAAGATGTTGAATCTAAGGGAATTAACTGCCCTGTAGATTGGTATGTTTTTAACTTTAGAATGAAAAAAGAAGAAAACCAAATAAAGTTTAATACGTTTACGATAAAACCACAAATATATAAACCTATAAAGTTTTTACAAGAAGCAGCGCAGTATAGCCAAATACATAACGGTAGTACAGAACTACTTTAGTTACATTCCACCTAGCATTAAAACGTCTGTTACTGCCGCAGTTCCCGATGGAGAAGTTCCTGCGGTTCCTTGAGTACCTACAGCACCTTGAGTACCTACAGTTCCTTGGGCTCCTACTGTACCTTGAGTACCAGCACCCGTAGTTCCCTGTGTACCCGTAGTTCCCTGTGTACCCGTTGTTCCTTGTGCACCCGTTGTTCCTTGTGCACCAACGTCACCTGTACGAGCAAATGTAATTAATACATCATCCGAATTTGCAAGAGTTCCATTTCCAGATACATAAGCACAATCAACTGTAAACCAACCAGTGTTGTCTGTTATAGATGATATTGTGTAAAGTTTAAATACACTTGTATCTAATTTTTTAGATACACGGAAGTGACCTTTAATTGTTGAAGTTGAATCATCAATTGTTTGTAAGAATGAAGAGATATCTGTTGAATCATCATTACTTGCATCAATATACATTGCAGTAGCAGATGTTGGAGATGCATTAAAACGAATAACTCCAGTTCCTGGGTCAGAGTTTGTTGTGCTTGTAGAGAAAGTATAATCAAAAGTTGCACCACCAAAACTACCAACAGTTCCTTGGGTACCCTGTGCACCTGCCGTACCTTGGGTTCCCTGAGTTCCTTGGGCTCCTTCAGTTCCTTGGGTACCTACAGCACCTTGAGAACCTAGTGTTCCCTGAGTTCCTTGGGTTCCCTGAGTTCCTTGGGTTCCCTGAGTTCCTTGGGTTCCCTGAGTTCCTTGGGTACCTACAGCACCTTGTGCACCAACAGTTCCTTGAGTTCCTTGAGTACCTTGAGAACCTACTGTTCCCTGTGTTCCATCAGTACCTTGTGAACCTACAGTTCCCTGAAAACCTTGAGTTCCTTGAGCACCTAAAGTTCCTTGTATACCTTGTACACCCTGGACGCCTTGAGTACCTTGGACGCCTTGCACTCCTTGTACGCCCTGCACTCCTTGAAGACCACCGTATGCAAGCGAGGTCCAGGCAGTAGAGCCATTACCAATTTTTAATTTTCCAGTGTCAGTCTCTGTTCCTACTTCACCAGCAGCAAGTGTTGGATTACTAGCAGTCCATTGAGCCGCAGTACCACGACGTAATTTGATTGTTACTGACATTATATTACTCCTCCACCATCATAAGAATTTGTATACACATCGCTTCCTCCTGCTTCATCTCCGCCATCGGCTACACCTGTTACAGTGTCAGAACCACCGACTTCATCTCCACCTTCAACTATTTCAGCAGCAGCATTTGCAAGAATTTCAAGCCACTCAACTCCGTCAAATACATACAAATTACGTTCTTCTGTATTGTAATAAAGGTCACCGTTGTACCTGCCAGTAGGCGCTGTGCCTACGGCAAGTACGTTAATAGGTACGAGGGCTCTTTTGCTCATTTGTTAGGCTTTAACTACTACCCTATATGTTTCACCTGATTGTGGAGCCACTGCAAATCCAATAATTACAGCAGATGTAGTTGTTGCAACCACATCAGTAACTACTTCGTTGTAGGTAGAGTCTTGTACAGTTACTAACACATCTCGTGTTCCAAGACTGTGTGTAATTGTGAAGGTTGTTGCTGTGTATGGATTTACTGGAGTAATAGTTTCTGCATGGGTTCCAAGTTGACCAGAGGTACCTTGAGCACCCTCTGTTCCTTGGGCGCCAGTAGTTCCTTGAGCACCAGCAACACCGACAGCACCAGATAGATTTACTGTCCATGAAGCGTATGTTCCAGTACCAACTTTGCTGGTTTTATTAAATACAAGGGCGCCAGTTCCAGGGTTATAACTTGAAACGGTACCGTATTGAATATTACTTACATCATATGCAACGGTGATGTCTTGACCAACAGAGTAATCAACTGCTAGATCTGCAACCGTAATTGTTTGAGAACCAGAAGTTCCTAATGCAAATGATGTTGTAGAGGTTGTGGAGTACTTATCTCCATCAAGACCAGATGTACCTTGTGCACCAACGGTTCCCTGTGCACCTACTGTGCCTTGAATTCCTTGAGCACCTTCAGTTCCTTGAGAACCTAATGTACCTTGAGAACCAACGGTACCTTGTGCACCAACAGTTCCCTGTGATCCGACAGTACCTTGAGCACCTTCAGTTCCCTGTGCTCCATCAGTACCTTGAGCACCTTGAGCACCAAGAGTTCCTTGGGTGCCTACAGCACCTTGTGCACCAACGGTTCCCTGTGCACCTACTGTGCCTTGGGCTCCATCAGTTCCTTGAGTACCATCAGTTCCTTGGGTACCTTGAGCACCAGTTGTACCTTGGGCTCCAAGTGTTCCTTGAGTTCCTTGGGCTCCAAGTGTTCCTTGAACACCTTGAGTTCCTTGGCTACCAACTGTACCTTGAGTACCATCAGTTCCTTGGGTACCTTGAGCACCAGTTGTACCTTGGGCTCCAAGTGTTCCTTGAGTTCCTTGGCTACCGACTGTACCTTGTACGCCCTGTGCTCCAACGGTACCTTGAGTACCTTGGGCTCCAACGTCACCAGTACGAGCAAATGTAACAAGTACAGAGTCTGCTTCTGAGAATGCACCTGCACCACTGAGGTAGGTCACGTTAATGTTAAAGTAAGTGGCTTCATCAATCATTGAGTTGATTGCGTACATCGCAAATACTGCAGGGTTAGACTTTAAGGAGACCTTTACGTGTCCCTTAATTGTTGATGTTGAATCATCGATTGTCTGCAGGTAGTTTGAGATGTTTGTGTTTGAAGCATCAACATCATCAATAAACATGCGAGTTGCAGTTGCTAGTGCAGCATTGAATCTAACAACGGTATCGCCTGGGTCTGAAACAGATGTGTCAGTGTAGTAGAGGTACTCGACAGTTACACCGCCGAATGATCCATCAGCACCTTCTGTACCTTGAGTACCGTCTGTACCTTGTGTGCCTTGAGAACCTTCAGTTCCTTGAGCACCCAATGTTCCCTGAGTTCCCTGTGAACCTACAGTTCCTTGAGTACCCTGAGCACCGACAGTGCCTTGTGTGCCTTGAGTTCCTTCTGTACCTTGGACTCCCTGTGTTCCTTCGGTTCCCTGTGTGCCTTGGGCACCTTCAGTACCTTGAGAACCTACCGCACCCTGTGTACCAAGAGTACCTTGAGATCCGACAGTACCTTGAGCACCAACAGTTCCTTGGGTTCCATCAGTACCTTGTGTGCCTTGAGAACCAGTTGTACCTTGAGCACCAAGAGTTCCCTGTGTTCCTTGAGAACCTACTGTGCCTTGTACGCCTTGCGCTCCATCAGTACCTTGTGTGCCTTGAGCACCGACATCACCTGTACGAGCAAATGTAAAGAGTACTGCGTCTCCATCAGTAAATGTTCCGTTACCAGATACGTAAGCAACATTTATATCAAACCAGTTTGGTGCTGAATCTGTTAGACCAGAAATTGTGTAGAGTGCAAAGACAGATGTATCAAATTTCTTAGATACTTTTACGTGACCTTTGATAGTTGAAGTTGAGTCATCGATTGTCTGTAAGAAGTTAGAGATATCGTAATTACCATCAGCAGGATTGTCATCCAATGCAATACGTGAAACTAAAGTTAAGTTAGCATTATTTAGACGAGCATTGTTGTCGCCTGGGTCTGCCATTGTAGTAGTGTCGTCATAGTTGTATTCAACTGTAATACCACCAAATGAACCTTCAGCACCTTGTGTACCTTGAATACCATCAAGACCCTGCGCTCCTGCAGTGCCTTGAGTACCTTGCGCTCCTAAAGTTCCTTGTGTGCCCTGTGCACCTTCGGTGCCTTGAGTACCTTGTGAACCTAAAGTTCCTTGAGTACCTTGAGAACCTACTGCACCCTGTGCACCCAAAGTTCCTTGAGTACCTTGAGCACCATTAGAACCATCTAAACCTTGAGCACCAGCAGTTCCTTGTGAACCTACTGTGCCTTGTGAGCCTTCTGCTCCTTGTGAACCTACTGTGCCTTGAGCACCTTCTGCTCCTTGTGTACCAAGTGTTCCTTGTGCACCAAGAGTACCTTGAGTACCTTGTGCGCCAGTAGTTCCTTGGCTACCTTGACTTGCATTAATCCATGCACTGCCATTCCATGTGCGTAGGTATCCTAATACTGTGTCAAAGTAAACTTGACCAACTGCAGGAGATGCTGGCGCAGATGCTAAGTTTTGTATTCTTGCATTTTGTAATTCTAATTTGTTTAAATCAATCGGGGTTAAAAACTTACGTGCCATTTACATTATCTCCTTAAGATAAATACGCTTTGCCTGAGAAGGCTTGGGAGAACGAGACCGTAAGTGAGTTCGAATTAGTATATGTAATTTCGCCTTCGTAGATTGTACCAGCAGAGTCTACAACTGTAACGTTAGGTTTAAACCCTAAATTATGAGGGATTACCCAAGAAGCACTGACTGATCCTTGAGTGTGTTCATATGCTAAAGCCTGTGGTTCTAAAGGATTATCTTGAGAGCCAAAGTCTTGAGTACCAGAGGGTGTAGTTATTAAGATTACATCATTTACTACAATTGGAACAGTAGTTCCTGGTCTTACATACTGACTCATTCTGTTACCTCTTCAGTTTTAAATATTTTTCCTCTAACATATGTTGTTGTTACTCCATCTTTTGTTAATTGAACATCATAATAAGATGTTCTAGGTAACATACGGGTTTGTGTTCCAGTTAACGCCAATTTTAAAGTACGAAGGCCTTCTCCGTCTGCACTACCAACAATTGGAAATGTAATTGTAAAAGTTGTTATAACTCCAGGAATACCCACTCCTAGAATGTCTGCTTTTGCGGTATAGGTATCCACTTCAAAATCAAGCACGATAGTAAACTCATAGGCATCTCCCTCATAGACAAAGAGGTCCTGAGTAATAATTGATACTGGAGTTTCCACATTGCCATAGGTTGGGGTAGGAAGATGAACACGAGTGGCTGCTGATCGATCATCAATTTCTTGTGGCTGAAAGATTGGTACGTAGTGATTAGTAGTTTTAGAAATTCTGCGAAAACTAAAGACATCAATCTTGAACATACCAATACCAAGTTGAGAGCAGAGTTCTTTATATTGTTGTTTTCTAGATTCGATCATCTGCATTAATTGTTGATAACGTTCAGATCTTGGGATTGTTACGCCATCTGGAGCAAAGACGTTAATATCAAAAGCAGCATCATTAGCCAATGCATATAAGGCTAGAGTTGATGCATAAATAATTACGGGATACTCTTCAAGAGTTGGTAAGTTTTGAAGACTTACGCTACGACCGTAGGCATCTGTGTGGAAGGCTGAATGCTCAAGGAAGGCTGTACTTATATAAGTTTGAGTTTCTGCGGTTGTAAAGTACCTAAAGTAATTTCCAGCAACAATAAAATCATCACCATCAGCAGGGACGTCATCACATACAATATACCCAGTTGCTTCTTCAACCTCTACATCTGCAGAGATATCGGTGCCATTCTTAGTTACTATTAAGTTAGCGCCATCAAGAGGAGAGTATGGAATTAAAAATCTATTAGTAGTTCCATCTGCTGTAAAGGTATACACAAAAGACTTGGGTATATCACCAATTTCAGACCGTAATCGATCTGCAAGGCTTGAAATCGTGGCCACGTAACCTCCGTTAAAATTCTATGCCAATCATCTCGTGTAATAGAGATTTATTCAGCGCAAAATAAAAAGGGTCCAACTCCCAACTGGGAGGAGGGCGGGAACCAGTTGAGAGTCGGACTACTAGCGACGGCTAGTATTTAATTTGGCCGCCAAATATATCCGAGTTGCTCTAGATAATCGGCTAATGATCTTGGAACCCTGTACTTAACACCTGCTTTAAAGGTGTAAATATTTCCAACTCCGTAACTCATGTCATCGATGTCGGTAATTGTGCGGATGACTACATAGTCTCCAGCGGTTGAAACTCCAACATTTTCAATTTCATCAAGTACTAATGGAGCATCTGGTTTTTTAGGATCAAAGACATCTTTTTCTAGACTCTCTGTCTCAAGTTGGGTAGCGATAGAAATTTCTTCTTTACGCTTTTTTAATGCTTCCGCATTTTTCTTTGTTGCTTGTTCCGCTGCTTTGCCTGTTGCATCAAGCGGACTTGTTTGTGTGTTTGCCACGGTGTTTATTCTCCTAAGTTAGTTGGTAAGTTAGAGGTTGGGAACCCAGGAAGGAGTAGGACTCCCAAACCCTAACTTTGTTTTAAATATTTTATAGCCCGCTTTAATCGGTCTATATCATCCTCAAATTGTCCTAATCCTGAGTTACACGGATAGCAGAGAAGTCCTCTTACTTTTCCTGTCTCGTGATCATGGTCAATGTGTGGGGTAGAACTAAACTCTTTTAAACAAAGAACACATTTACTTTTTTGCTTAATCAACAACTCTTGATAACTTTGTCGATCCAAACCGTACTTTTTTAGTCTTTGCCAATCTGCGTTAAATTTAGCGCAAATCTTGCAAATTCTTTTTCCTCGCCATAAAGTCGTGTTGCTGTCGTCATACGGATGTCCTTTAGGGCATTCTGTCTTCCGACTATTTGCATACCCTTTTGGAGTACGCCTTTTCTGCATCGTTTCTTTTCTGCAAGTCCTACAAATCCTTTTAGATTCGTAGTAATACGTGTTCTGCTTAGTAAACTCGTGTCCTGCTTTACAATGAGTCTTCATTCTTTGCCTATCACTAGAGGGCTGTTACACCCCCTAGTATAGACTAGTTCTTACAAATTAGTTATTAATTTGTATAAACTTTAACGATAGCCTGATCGGTAATTACGCCAAGACCCCAAATTGCATACCAAGCAAGAGCGTGCTCACGACCGAAGTCAAGAACGCCACCATCACGAAGTTCAACTGGGAGAGAGATTGCGTGACCAAATGCATTGTCACCAATCATGATTGCTTCATAAACTGAAGCACCGTTTCCAGTTGCAGTAGTTAGATAACCTTTTTCAGCAGTGAAATCTGCAGACTCTGGGTTTCCACCACTTCCTGGAGCAGTGTTAGCCTTAACTGGAACTTCAATCTGTGATGCTGGAAGACCAACAGATGTAGAAGTTGTATAAGCAGCGTTTACTGCAAGTTTTTTAACTTGAGTTGTCTCAATGAATACTACGTCGTACAAACGACCAATTTCACCAAGCATGAAGTTACCAGGAGCGGCGTACTTCGTTACTTCAATGAACTCTGGGTTTGAACGGATATCACGAGATTGCGCTGGGCTAATGAACATTACATAAGTCTCACCTAAGCGAGGAATGTTCTTAGAAGCAAGAGTAAGAGCAGCATCCTTCACTGCACCAGTTGATAACTTGTAGTTACCATCTAGGTCAGAGAATTGTGTTGCTACTGTACCTTCGTTGTACCAGTCGTTTACACCTTGTGCTGATGTGCGGTCATAACCGAACACTGCAGAAGTTGCTGCAGACAAAGTATTACGTGCTTGTACATCTAGGTATTGCGCCATTTGACGTCCTAGAAGACGAGATGCTGAAGCCATTACGTCATCAAATGATGCGTTTAATAGTAATTCAGAAACAGCAACAGCATAACCATGCTCTGCTACTGTGATTGCGATTTGCTCTGCAGTTAGTGCGTTTGTAGTCATACGAACGCCTTCTGTCAGAGGAGTTGGATCAACTGCGAAGTTCTTGTAACGAAGGAAGTTCACACGAAGACCAGGTGCTACACCTAGTTCAGTCTTCTTAACTGCGAATTGTTCGAAACGAAGAATTGGCATTGCCTGGAACAAAATCTCTTTCGACCAGATTGTTTGAATTGCTGTGCTAAGGCTTGTATTTGAGCCTGAGTAAGCGGTTGGGGCTCCTGCGAGTTGCCCTGTACCTGTAATTGCACTTGCCATTTAGGTCAAGTCCTTTCCTAGTAGTTGTTTGGGATTAACCGAACAGTCCCTGACCACGATTGCTGGCTGCTGTGCCAAGTAATTTGGCTCTTTGTTTCGCATAATCCGCCAATGACATTTCCCTGATCGAATCAGGTGAGTACGTTTTTTGTTCCGAATCATTATCGAGGGGTCCTGCGGCAGGATTAGTAATTCTTGTTCCTGCCATTTGTTGTCTTGCACTTTGCATTGCTTGTTGAGCAGATGACAAAATTCGAGCAGACTTATCTTTTAACATTGCAATGCTCTGCTCAATCTCATCTGCACTGTTTCCATCAACTAAGTCAAGCAATTCGGGAACAATAGTTTCCCGTTCTTGTTCAACTCTTTGTTGACGATAATTCATAACTTCTTGGAACTTACGTTCCTGATCTAGAAGAGCAATAGCACGTTCTCTTTCAAGACGTTCAGCCTCTATTTGAGCCTGAAATTCTTGCTCCTTCTTTTTTAGGAGTTCTTTAAAAGAAAGTTCAGATTCTTCTTCTTCTTTCTTTTGTGCTTCTTTACGAACATCTTCTTCAGCAATGCGTTTTTCACGCTCTGCTTCTTTAACGGCCTGTTCTTCACGAGCCTTTTTTAAAGATGCAAGTTCTTCTTTCATTTTTTCCATCTGTGGGTATAACTTTGCTTTCTCTTGTTCACGAGCCTTAGCAATGTCATCTGCGCTATACACAGAACCTACCTCACTTGGATTTTCTTGTGCTGGCATTGCGGCCAAAATTTCTGGCGACAATAAATCAGCGGCTTCTACTGTGTTTTCCATAGGGATCACTTATCTTTCTTGGGTCGTTGTCCGAATGCCTTTCGGCGTATCACTGGGTTTAACGAGACAATTTCATTACATTTGAATGCACTTGTCTCGGTAAAATCTGATTTTACATCAGAAATCTATTTAATCTCTGTCTACTGTTCTTCTTTGTGGAATTTTTGTTCCATAAGCCTCAGTAACGAGTTTATTTCTTATCTCTTCTTCAGCCTGAACTGCAATGCTTTTAGTCTCTTGACTCTCTTGATTTAATGGATTTTGATCATCTTGAGGACCCTGCATTCCGTCGCCCATAACATCGCCGTCACCTAACTGTGTTGGCTGCATAGGTATAGCACTACTGCCATCAGGTCCTGGCATCATGCCAGTCATGTCCATAATTTGTTTTTGAATTTGAACTTTTATAAGTTGAAGAGCACCATCAGCCTGTGCATCAGCCATAAGTTCTTGACGAATTTCTAAGAGTTTTTCTTCTGGGAATTCTTCACCTAGTTGACGCAAGGCACCTTCTTTAGACTCTAACCCCATACCTAATTTAGTCTGAATTTCACTTAAAACAATTAACTTATCAAGAGGAAGTGGCTGAGGAAACTGTGCGTAGTTTATGTATGTAACTTGATCATTAGGATCAAGTTGTGGGTATTGACCCTCTTTAATTGGTCCATCTTCATCTGGGTTGTAAATAAAGGTTTGAGGCTCTTTAATTGCAAGAGTCTTCATTACTAATTCGTTAATCTTTTCTAGGCCCTTTCCGTATTGGGCAACTTTTTGAGAGTAACGATTCATTAATGGTTGATATTGAATAGAAAGTGCTACACCAGAGGTGTTTGAGATTGGTTGAACTTGTCCTAATGCAGTTTCTGGAATATTCATTAACTCATGCATTGAACGTTTTAGAAGTTCTAAATACTTTAAGGCTCCGTCAATGCCTTGTGCGCCGCCTTCTAAGTTAAAGACTTGGGCGTCTTTTGGAAGACCGCCCCAAACCTTCTTTGCGCCCTTTTCTAAGTTAGAGGCTTTAGCACCCACGATTACCGTTACAGGCGATGCGTGGTAGTTAATGATGTCTGCAACATCAGTGCTAATTTCGTTATATGCACGGTTTATAGTGATGATATCGTGTGCGTCGGAGAGACCCCACGGTGATCCCGAAACGGGAATATTAGGAATATGAACCACAGGGATTACGCCAAGAGGATTTGGGCGTGAATCAATTAGTTCATCATTTACATACTCTTCAATAATGTCATCAGTAAGAATTTCAGTATAAGTAAATACTTGTCTAGTACCTTCAAGAGATGTTCCCCAAAAACGATATTTTTGTTTAAATCTTAATAGTCTATTTCTATCATGTGGATGAAACTCAGGAAAACAAAAAGATGAGTTCATTGGAAGAACACGAACACGACCAGGATGTAGTAAACCTGCAGAGTCTGTCCAAGGTTCTTCGTATGCAACTTTTACAAAACAATCTCCACTAATGCCACCTTGTTGTCCCATCTCAAGTAGAACACGCATTTTGTCATTATCTACTTCCCAAACACGTTCCAACCTGTCAGGTACAATTGCCTCAGTCGCTTTCGGAGACCTAAAGTGAACCCCACGACCAAAAGTAAAACGAGAAAGATAGTCATTAAACGCCCGATAATAATTAACGGCAATTTGCATTTCTCCTGCTTCACGACGATACCCCCAATGATGTCCTAAATACATCGCCCAGTTTAAGGAATAACGGTTTAATCGAGGACCGTGGACCTCAAACTCTTCATCAGCAAGTTCTACTAAACCCAATGGGGAAATAGAAATAGTTAAATCAGAAGATGCCGCTCTATATGACGGCGGACTAAAGTCCAAAAATGACATTACTTCTTGCCTTTATCTTTTTCTTTTTTAGAGGTCTTTACTTCTTTTTTACTTTCACGTTCTTTACTTTTAGCATTCTCTTGTTTTTTTCTTGCCATGTTTGCACGACGAGACGCTTCAGTTGTTTCAACATATTGACCACCTGCTTGTTGATATTTTTTACTTACCCAAGCACTTGCTCCAGGATTTGGATAGTTAGAATACTTTGCTCGTGCTTGTGCAACAAACATCGCATAAAGTTTTGGGTTAGCAGGCTTACGCATTTACGTCTCCTCCGTAGATGACCAATCTCCGCTCATACCCTATAGCATGAGCGGAGTTAGTTGTTAATAAGTTACTTAGTCGTTTACGACTGTTGGGGACTGACGTTGAGTCCGTCCACCTGAACGAGCAACTGTCTCAATTTGTGCGGCTGAGTAGTCGTTCATTGTTCCATGAGCAAACTCACCAAGAAATGTTGGTGCCTCTGTCCATGCAGCAGAACCTACGTGAGCACGTTCTGCAAGTGTTTCAGCAGCAGGCTTTTGCCATACTGGTGCATTACGATTTGGACGTCCTGCAGCAACTGCAGAACCTTGTTGCATTCCTAATTGAAAATCGTTTGGAATATCGGTATCAGTTGCAACACCTTCTTCAAAACGAAGTGGTCCACGGCGAGTTGCATTGTCTGCACCCTTGCGCTCATAAACCTGTGGTGCACGCTCTGGGAAACGAGGTGCTGGTGAGATTGTCATAATGACTCCTTAAGGATTGATTTGGGAAAGGCCTTTTCCTTGGTAATAGTTTCCACCCTTTTTGATACTTTTTGTTGTCTAACTAGAAAAAAGGATTACTAGAGGCTACCACTTCTGGCATTACTAGGTCCTGAGTTAAAGAGCATGCAATTGATAAAGAGTCTACAAAGTCATCATGTGCGTAAGATTCATCTGGGGCTGCTACAAGGAAATTTGGGCCTTTATATTGTACCTCTGCATCAACCATTTGTTGATAGAACCTCTTCCAAGTTCTTAAGCGCCTAGTTTTTGCATGAGCAGGCCAAGCAATCATTTTTCTTTGAACTAAAGCCTGTAAGTGTTTCCACCTCTTAGATTGTTCAGAGGGGCTAGATGTTAAAGACATAACTTCGGCTCTTGGTAAAAGTAACTTTAATCTTTGTGCAACAGCATCTCCAACACCATTGGCATCTACGCCAACAGCAAGAACATCATAGTTACTTAAAAAGTTTACAATTTGATAATACTGTTCTTCCCAATCATCTCCTTGCATTTCTAACCAATTAAGAATTCGGTGATCAAAATAACCAAACTCATCAGGACGGTCCCAATCAACCCAAACTACTGTAACAACAGTGCTGTCCGTTTTGCGAGCAGGATCAATGCCAACAACAACTGGAGTTTTGTGCCACACCCTAACAAGTTCTTGAGAAGTATCTCCTAAATCATCCATGATTGAAGAGGTAATAAACATTCCTCTTTCTAAAAGCCATTTACAATTGTATGACATCTGGAATTCATCGGACTCTTCACCAACACGTAACATTTCTTTACGAATAAACTTTTCATAGTTTGGATTAAATTTTGCTACATCTTTCCAATCCCATTGAAAATGATTTTGTCTATTTCCTTTTGTTGTTTGACGCCTACGATTGAGTTGAATAGACCTATAAAAATTATTTTTACTTGTAGTTGGAGTTCCTGTTTTAACCATAGTTCCCGCATAGTATGCAAGCATAGGAGAAATAGATTTAGAAACAACAAAGTCATCTGCTTCTTGACACTCATCAATGACAATCAAATGGAATGACTTAGATTCAATTTTTGCACGAGGGTTAGCGGTCATCATTGTTATTGTTGATCCAGACTTTTTTAACTTTATCTGTCGAGTTACACCGCCAACACGAACTGCAGAGTCATCAATTTCAACATCACCCATAATATCTACTGCTCGTTCTGAGGTTAATCTAGTAACAGCACGTCCAAACAATGTCTCAGCCTGAGACTCTGTAGGTGCAAATAATCCAACCCAAACTCCGTCTTTAAATTTTCCTAATAAATCAGGGTATAACTTTGCAAGACGAGGAAGAAGAATCATGAGTGTGGCTACGGTATCCGCAACTGTTTCAGATTTACCCGACTGACGAGAAGCAAGTGCGGTCACTTCTTCACCATCATTAATAATTACAGACTCCATAATACGACGAGCCAATGGCTTTTGATATGCATGAAGATCATGACCAACTAATACTTTTAAAAAGTCCATCATCTTGTCTATTAAAGTATTTACAAAGTTTTGAGACAGTTCATCTAATATATCTTCTACTTGGTCATCAACAGGTTTTTCTTCAGACTGATAGAATTCAGGCGTAATTTCTTCAAACTTATCTTTATCGAATGACATAGTGTCCTTATTAAACAGCGAAACCCACCACTGAGGATGGGTTAACGCCTGACCTGTAAGAGAGTACGACAGTTAATCATAACACGGGGGCAGAGCGTTTTTTTAACTCTTTAGCAATAGCATAAAAAGCCTCTGCACCCATTAAAATTTCATTAAGGTCAGCATCACTCTGCTGCCTTTGCCATATCGTAATATGTTTTCCAATCGTGTACATCGACTGCTCCATCCATGAGACTAAATCTGGAGTAGAGATCTTCGAGACTCGTTTCTCTATCCGACTCTGGGGCTGGTGTCCATCCCGCTTCTTTCGTAAAATCATTATAAGTAACTTCCCGCCTTCCTAATGCAGTACTTAATGCTTCCTCTTCATCTTTCATTCCGCTCCACGCTCCAAACACTAACGCTTTATATTTAGGCAAGCGTACTATAAACGGGGTAGATGTGCGATATGGGGGTTCAATCTCCTGTGTCCAACCACGAACAATAACTTTAAAACCCCATTTAAAAGGAAAGTTAGTTAGTTGTACAAAGTGTTTTGGTCCAATTTTGTGAGCCTTTGGCATTATTTCCTTTTCTTAGGCGGACGTCCTCCATAGTGTAACTGAGCGGCACGAGTAAACTTGTAGAAAGACTTCCTAGCATTAGACGATAGAGTAGAGACATCAGCAGCACCACGAGGTTTGTAATCTAAGAAGGTATAGATGTACTGACCTTTAGAGACTACGGACTTAAATTTTTGCCATTCACCAGGTGTTACTTCGTAGTAATTGTAGAAGGTTCCATCTCTAAACACAACTGTAATAACTTGACGATCACGATCATATCCAGCAGCAACTGTCCGTGGCCTTGCTGGATTAGAAGTACTAGTTGGAACAACTGTTATGGGAGCAGGGGCGTCGGACTCTCCAAATTGAGGTCCCTTTTCACCTGGGACAATTAACTCACCAGTATCATCATCTACATCGTATGACTGACGATACATGGATCTATCAACAAAATTTCCATCTTTGTCTACGTAGTAGACGTCACTATCAATATTGGGGGCTAATGCCTCTCCTGCTAAGTTTGCTACTTTTTTTGTGCCAGTGTAATAACGCATTGTGTCATTGGCTTTAGTTAAGGAAATAAATTCACTAAATTCACCAACAGAACTTGCAGTTGGAAGACCAGCAAATATGCCAGCACCAGGTCCAGTTACTTTAGAAATACCTGCGGTTTGTTTAGAGCCTAAACCGTAAAAGGCTCCAAGTAATTCTTGAGCAGACGGAAGAGCAGCCCGTCGATTACGGGATGCTCCTCCACCTGACACTCTTGCCATTTATTACTTATTAAGAGGCTGCTGCCCAAGGAGTGATTGTTACTGCTGCACCTACAGAGGTGTTGTTTGCTCCTGCTGCAACTGATTGAGCCTTAATAGTTCCTGCAACCGCAGCAACTGTACCAGACAATGCTGCTGCATTGTAAGAAGTTGTTGCAGTTGTTGTTACGTTAATTTGATTTGCGCTTGGAACTGTTGTAACTGTGTAAGTTCCGTTGAAATCAGCGCCAAGGCTTCCAAGAGTTACCTTCTGACCAATAGCGTAGCCGTGACTTGCTACAGCAACTTGAAGGACAGTTGTGCCTGCATCTCGTTGTAGTGCAGTTACTGTCTTTGTAGTATTTGTTGCGGCTGCTGCAGTTGTAGGAACAAGTGAAGCGTCCTTCATTGCGTCAGTTGCAAGTGCTGTGGTCAAACCAATTACGCTTGGTACAAGTACGTAGTCAGTTGGACCTGCTACATCTTCTCCTGCGCTGTTTGCTGTAAATAGTGGATATCCACCCCATCCTGATAAAGCGATGATGTGGTTATCTAGTAGTGGATCAAGACGACCTGGTGTTCCAACTGCACTTACTGCATCTGGACGAACATCGTTTGGTTGCATAGGAAGATTTCCCCACACAAAGTCAATTGCGATTTCACCAGCGGTATCTAAAAGATTACCATTGTTATTCGTAGCCATTTATTTCCTCACAATCATGATTGTCTAAGTCAGTCTCAAGAAGTACTTCTTCGCAAGCCCTGCATTTGAAGAAGCGTGTACTGTCTAATGCTTCGTGTAAGGAATCCGAATGTTGTGGGTCCACTTCCATCTGAGGTTGGGCTAGAACTTCAGGCGGGAACGGTCCTCTAGGACTGTGCGAGTGTAATGGTACGGCATGACCCTGCACTGCGAACTTGCGAATTAACTTCAATTTATTGTTCCGACTTTTTGGCTGCTGCCTTCTTTTTTGGTGCTTCAACAGGTTTTGGTGCTAATGCTTTTAAAGCAGATGCTTGATCATCTTTATACTGCTGAGTAATAGCAAGTAGTCCTGCTTTTTTACGATCATTTAGAAAGGAAGGTAAACATTTACCACAATATAAAATAGATTCTTGTTTTGTGATCCGATATTCAAACATAGCGTTCTTATCACAGTTAGCACATTTCATTAGCAATCCCATGCTCTTCTTGCTTTATTTAAACGACTGTTTGGATCTTTGGCTGCTTTAGGAAACATTTTTGCTTGTCCAGCAGAACGTGCACAGTAAGATTTACGACGTGCTGCAGATTTTTTTGATTTTGCTGCTTGTTCTTTCTTAACTGGTGGCTTTAGGTCTGAACCAGGATTAGCCTTCTCATATGATTTGCGGCCTTTTTCATTAAGACCACCTTTTGCATTCTTTCCTTCTTTGCGTGTCCACGCTGCTGTCTTTGCCATTACCACTCCAATCCATGAGAAAACTGTTTGCCGTTAACGTTAATCGGTGCTCCACCAGTCATTGGTCCTGGACGTGATGGATCTGAAAATATATTAGATAACTGTTCTTTTGTCTGTGGATCTACCTCTGGATGATCTGAAAGTTTTTGAGCACGGGTCCAGAATTCAGGGGGATACATACCAAAGTTACGAACAATTTGACCGTGAGTTTTTATGACAGGATTTTTAGAAACTTTAACAGCAAAATCTAACATTTTTCTATCAACAGTTGTAAGAGGATTTTGTTTTGCTGCTGCTCCAGAATTAAAGTCATTATAGGACTGATGGCCCTTATCAATAGCGCCAGCCATTAAGGAACTTTCTTTCCGCCCCTGTTCTTCTTCACAGGAACTCTTCCTGGTTTTGGGGTAGCAGTAGGAGTTTGCGTTTTTGGTGTGTAACTTGCTGAAATACTTCCGTGTTTTACAGAAACAGGAGAACCTGGTTGCGCCATTGTATTTACAGTCTGAACTAACTCTAATCCTTGAGCATGGGAAAGTTTTTGTGCTTTTGCAGCAATTTGTCCTTGTTGTTTAGCGTGTTGTGTAACTGCTTCATGTTGAACAGCATGCATTGCTAAAGTTGATTGAGTTAAAGTGTGTTGATCAAGGTCACGTTGAGAACGTGCACCTTCCTTATACTTTTGAGCAAGAAACCTACTTGCCATAGTAAATGGGTTTGGGTTGTTCGGGGTCTGCATACTCATGGGTATATCATCCCTTAAACAGGTTCTTTAGACTTGTTAACTGCTAGGTGTTCTTCAATGTTGATTAGACGCTCTCCCATTTCAACGAAGGCCTCCATTAGGACTCCTT
>Ga0247835_1001878_pt1 | contig 24225 bp, 23 predicted proteins | sample LaCtaG_3_FD_189912 | JGI IMG/M metagenome (GOLD analysis project Ga0247835, IMG submission 189912) | Freshwater microbial communities from meromictic Lake La Cruz, Castile-La Mancha, Spain - LaCruzMarch2015_13.5m | ecosystem: Environmental > Aquatic > Freshwater > Lake | place: Spain: Castile-La... | reverse complement strand
TTGTAAATTAAGAATGCATACACAAATGCATACACATTCTTACAATTGCTAGAACTCGGGCTTGAGCCACGCTCAATTGCCCGATATTCTGACAACTAGAGAGTTCCCAAGAAGGACTTAAAATCCTTCCAGTATCGGTTCGAGTCCGATTGGGGGCACATTCTGTAGGGAGATTACCTACCTTCCCAAATTCCTACATCTGAGCGATTGATTAGGATTTTCACAACTGGAGTATCCTTCTCTCGGATAGATCGAGGGGAGCAGATCGTGCCTGATGATTTATACCACGATGACCCCATCGAGGAAAAAACCACCAGAAAGTTTCGTAACAATCTACTCTCCAGCGCTGCAGTCGTCATCGCTTCTGTCTTCTTCTTTCAGAGCACTCTGGCTGGCAACATTACATTGAGCTCTGGAGGAGCAATTGAATTCGGTCAAGGAGTTTCACAGACTGTTGCTTGCTCTGGCGCGAACAATCTCACGCTCACCCCATACTCCACATTCACCAATGCAGCAGGAGCAGGTGGAACACATTACTTTTCTTCACTTACTGTCTCTGGGATTCCCTCAAGTTGTGACGGAGCACAATTTCAAATTAATGCATATGGAAACAGCAACGCATCGCCATTGGCACTTTATAACACCACCTCGACGGATGTCATCGTTGCAGATGTTGCCTCGACGTTTAGATTAGATATCAGAGCAACTGGTATCACGTTAACCAATAATTCCTCTTCGTCATTCACAGTTACTTTTGACACTCCGGTTGCAGCTTCAACTTCTGTCTTTAAGTTGACAATGCAAAGCACCACGAATTCAGTCCGGACCACATATACCTTAGGAAACACCGGCCCTGGTGGCGGAAAGATTTTCTATTACAGCGAAGCTGGATTTAACTGTGGTCCTGCACATACTGCAACAGGTAGCCCATCTGGTGGATTGTGTAATTATCTAGAAGTTGCACCAGGAACGTGGAGCTCCGCTACGGATCCATTAAGAGATTGGTCAAATGCGAGCGACTACAATTACGATATTGCAGGTGTGACCGTGCAGAGCTCCGGGTTTTACACCACGGCTGGTGTCGGGCTTGGGTACAAAGATTCGCTAGCAATTGTCACCAATGGCCGTGGCATTGACTCAGCTACGGCGGCTGCTGCCCTTGCGCGTGAGTATCGTGGCGGCTCCAAGAGTGATTGGTATTTAGGTAGTCCAGCCGAATTAAACTTACTCTGTCAGTGGGCTCGTGGTGTAGCGTCAAACGTAACGACTGAATGCATTGGCGGGACACTCAATTCTGCAATATACGGTGCTGACACGGCGGGAATTCGGGCCGACTTTTACTGGGCCTCCACTCAGACTACTCCCCCTTCATACGCGTTCACCTTTCACTTCAATCCCAGCTTCACCGTCACTAGATCCCGTCTGAAGAACACAGACAACTATGTTCGCCCAATCCGCGCCTTCTAATTGAAATGGACGACTAATCCCGATACTTATGCTCCTGTAACATCCTCTTATCTACATCGAGGGGAGTGCGTCGTGTCTGATGATTTCTACCACGATGACCCCATCGAAGAAAAAACCAAGAGAAAACTTCGCACTAATCTTCTTACTCCCGCCGCTTTAATCATTGGCTCTGTCCTCTTCTTCCAGAGCACCTTTGCTGGCAATATCACCTTGAACTCTGGCGCATCAGTGGAATTCGGGCAGGGAGTTTCACAGACTGTCGCTTGCTCGGGTTCAGACAATCTCACGCTCACCCCATATTCCTCATTCGTCAATGCAGCAGGAACAGGTGGAACGTATTATTTGAATTCAGTAAAAGTATCAGGAATTCCGAGTACTTGTGATGGCGTTGACTTCACCATCAGCGCGTATGGAAATTCGGCTCAATCTCCACTTTCTATCTTCAACACATCATCCACGGTTGCGGTTGTAAACGATGTTAAGGGGGCTGGCTTTACAGTTCCATATTCATCGACAGTCGCAACTGTCTCCGGAAGTTCCTCTGAATTTACTCTCACTTTTGTTGCCCCCGTGGCAAGTTCTGGTTCGGTCTTTAAGCTAACGCTCCAAAGCGGTGCGCATGTTCTAACATGTGCCGAAGGTGGAAAATGCTCGATTGGCGATATGGGACCCGGTGGAGGTACTGTCTTTTATATCTCTACGGGATTTACTGAAACTGGAACGGCATGCAATACATCATGCCGTTATCTAGAGGCTGCCCCCGTATCTGGAACAAATGCTTGGATTGATCAAGCCACAATGTGGTCTGCGAACACAACCCAATCTGTGGGCGTTACAAGTTTGCAAATTGGATTTGGTAAAAGCAACACTGATTTGATGTATGCGCAGAATTCATCGGCTGGTTACCCAGCCGCATTAAGTATTGGCTACCGAGGCCCCAATAACTACTCGGACTGGTTTATCCCATCTGGCTTAGAAGCGGTGGAGATGCATAGGCAGAAAAACGTTTTGGCAATTAAAGCCTTTACATCAGGACAAGCCAGATATTGGTCATCCACTCAAGATAGTCTTAATCCTGGGTCTAAGGCTGAAACGGTATACACGGAGAATGCTGTAGGAACCCGGGTCTCCATCAACAAAAATACGCCTGTAGACGTAGCTACCAACACCCAACCCTACTCTCGGGCAATCAGGGCTTTCTAGAATTTAGAATAATTTCAGCGTAGATTCGGCGTCGAGGCAAGCGCGTAGAATTGGGCATCTCAAGAACCGGTAAAAGCTAGCCGATAGGGGAGTGCGTCGTGTCTGATGACTTTTACCACGATGACCCCATTGAGGTAGAGCCCAAAAGAAAGTTGCAGCGAAAGTTTCTAACAACAGCAACAGTCCTTTTTGCCTCAGTCCTCTTTTTTCAAAACACCTTTGCTGGAAATATCTCACTTAACTCAGGGGCTGGAATTGAATTCGGCCAAGCAGTCTCGCAGACAGTTGCCTGCTCTGGTGAAACGAGTCTCACAGTCACCCCCTTCTCCTCCTTTGTTAATGGAGCTAATGCTGGCGGTAGCCATTACCTAAACTCAATTAAGGTATCGAATATCCCTACAAGTTGTTATGGTGCAGATTTTTCAATTAATGCATATGGAAATAGTGATAGCGCGGCACTGGCAGTAATTAACACCACCCTCAGTGGAGTCGTGGTTTATAACAATGGTGGAACCTTCACAAGTAGTTACGGAACAACAATATCTAGTGGTTCAGGAACTTTCACAGTGACCTTCACCGATCCAATTGCACTCTCTTCTGCGGTCTTTAAGTTAACGATTCAAAGCACTCCCCACACCACATGGAGTTGCGCCCAAGGTGGCGCATGTTCAGTCGGTGATGCGGGTCCTGGTGGCGGAACCATCTTTTATACCTCTGCCGGATTTTCTTGTGGAGAGAATTACTCTCAGACTTGCAAATACTTAGAGGCAGCCCCAGCTACCTGGTGGTCGGGAACAACCGATTATCCAACTGGCAACTGGGCATCTGCAGCCACAAATTGTTACGATACGCAAAATCCAGATAGTGCCCCTCGAATTGCGTGTAATTACAGTGGATCTCTCTACAACGCGGCAACTCGTGCTGCAGCTGGCGTCGATGGTATTGATAATAACTTATTAGTTGGAATGGGTTTGAAAAATACAAATCTCATTGTTTCTAAGAGTGGCGCCTACGATGCTGGTAGTAATCTTTATGCAGCAGGAGCGGCGCGTGCATATAACGGCGGATACAAAGCTGATTGGTTTATGCCTTCATTTGGTGAGCTCAACCAATTATGTAAATATGTACGCGGCCAGGCATGGGTTTCAGATGCAACCTTGTGTTCTGCCTCCAGCGCCACTCCCAACCTACTTGATGTCGTAAACATGCACTATTACAGTTCTTCAGAAATATTGTGGACTAATGATGCACCTTTCTCACGCGAAAAAGGCATCTTCATAAACCATAATCAAAACAACACCGGGGTAGCAAGTAGTGGCCGCAAGGATGGTGATAGTAATACCCGCCCAGTCCGCGCTTTCTAACTCCTAAAATCCTTCCAGTATCGGTTCGAGTCCGATCGGGGGCACGTATAGTGCAAGAAAACGGTCATCTGCCCGAGAGATTGGTCGACGCATTAGTCGTGTGTAAAGATTGACCCCTATTTGCAGCTTTTGAGGGGGGGTATTCGTGACGTACTATCACGATGACTTGAGTGAGAACCCCTCTTCCCTCCGCTCATTTCTTCCAGGGCTACTAGTAATAATACTTTTCGTTGTCGGTGGTGGAATTTTTGTAAAGAGCACACTCGCTGCCAATATCGCTTTAAGTTCTGGAAATCCTATCGAGTTTGGTCAATCTGTTTCGCAGACTGTTGCATGCTCTGAAAGTCAGAGCCTGACCGTCACTCCGAAGTCTTCCTTTGTGAATGCAACGAATGGTACAGGAATGTACTACCTGAATTCGATTACCGTTTCAAATATTCCAAACAGTTGTTATGGGGTTGATTTCTTAATCAACGCCTATGGAAATAGCAGCAGCACCCCAGTACCTATACTGAATTCAACTTCTTACGGAGTATTGGTACACAACAATGGCGGAACCTTTGTGAGCAGTTATGGAACGACTACCACTAGTGGATCAGGAACATTTACACTAACAATCACAAACCCAATTGCACTCTCTACTTCTGTCTACAAGTTAACGATTCAAAGCTCTGCCCACACCTCATGGAGTTGTGCCCAAGGTGGCTCGTGTTCTATCGGTGATGTGGGTCCTGGCGGGGGAACCATCTTTTATACCTCGGCCGGATTTTCTTGTGGAGAGAATTACTCTCAGACTTGCAAATACTTAGAGGCGGCCCCCGTTACCTGGTGGTCGGGAACAACTGATTATCCAACTGGTAACTGGGCATCTGCAGCCACAAATTGTTACGATACGCAAAATTCAGATAGTGCCCCTCGAATTGAGTGTAATTACAGTGGATCTCTCTACAACGCCGCAACTCGTGCTGTAGCTGGCGTCGATGGTATTGATAATAACTTATTAGTTGGAATGGGTTTGAAAAATACAAATCTCATTGTTTCTAAGAGTGGCGCCTACGATGCTGGTAGTAATCTTTATGCAGCAGGAGCGGCGCGTGCATATAACGGCGGATACAAAGCTGATTGGTTTATGCCTTCATTTGGTGAGCTCAACCAATTATGTAAATATGTACGCGGCCAGGCATGGGTTTCAGATGCAACCTTGTGTTCTGCCTCCAGCGCCACTCCCAACCTACTTGATGTCGTAAACATGCACTATTACAGTTCTTCAGAAATATTGTGGACTAATGATGCACCTTTCTCACGCGAAAAAGGCATCTTCATAAACCATAATCAAAACAACACCGGGGTAGCAAGTAGTGGCCGCAAGGATGGTGATAGTAATACCCGCCCAGTCCGCGCTTTCTAACTCCTAAAATCCTTCCAGTATCGGTTCGAGTCCGATCGGGGGCACGTATAGTGCAAGAAAACGGTCATCTGCCCGAGAGATTGGTCGACGCATTAGTCGTGTGTAAAGATTGACCCCTATTTGCAGCTTTTGAGGGGGGGTATTCGTGACGTACTATCACGATGACTTGAGTGAGAACCCCTCTTCCCTCCGCTCATTTCTTCCAGGGCTACTAGTAATAATACTTTTCGTTGTCGGTGGTGGAATTTTTGTAAAGAGCACACTCGCTGCCAATATCGCTTTAAGTTCTGGAAATCCTATCGAGTTTGGTCAATCTGTTTCGCAGACTGTTGCATGCTCTGAAAGTCAGAGCCTGACCGTCACTCCGAAGTCTTCCTTTGTGAATGCAACGAATGGTACAGGAATGTACTACCTGAATTCGATTACCGTTTCAAACATTCCGACGAGTTGCTACGGCGTCGATTTCACAATCAATGCTTACGGTAATTCGTCAAATTCTGCGCTTTCACTGTTCAACTCAACTTCTAAGAATGTAGTTGTTTACAATAACTCTGGAACATTCATCATGGGAATTGGCGGTAGTGGCGCATCTGTTGTAAGTAGCCCTGGTGCTTTCACCGTAACCTTTACAACTCCAGTCGCAGCTTCTACTTCGGTTTTTAAGTTGACCATTCAAAGTGGCACTCACTCTCCAATCTGTATCGACGGAGTTGGGTGCAGGGTTGGCGACATAGGACCTGGTGGCGGGAGGGTTTTTTATTACTTAGCTTCAGGCTTTACTTGCGGGCCAACTCGATCCGACACTTGCCGCTACTTAGAAGTTTCACCTCCTGCACTTGGACTTGCAAGTTTTGACAACGATGCCGTCAATACGTCTGCTCGTACTTGGGCACAAAGTCCCTATCAATCTGCGGCGGTACCAAACTTTGGCGAATCTTCAACGGCACAGGATATTGGATGGGGGTACCTCAATACCCTAGCGATTATTGCCCAAGGAAACACAAATCCCGCAACATCAGCGGCTGCACTTGCTCAGAGCTTTTCTGGCGGCGGTAAGACTGATTGGCATCTCCCTTCATACGATGAAGTGCAAATTTTATGTAACTGGGTGATTTCTGGCTCGTGCTTTGGTAATGCAGCAGCACTCAATGTTGGCGTTGGAGCAACAGGATTTGTGGCTGCTGAGTATTGGACATCAAATGAGTGGACGGCAAATACAGCTATCTACGCTAGATTCTCGCAGGGTGGATTTCAAAAGCACACCTCGGCGAAATCTGGAGCTAGGTTAGTTCGCCCAATCCGCGCCTTCTAAACCATTGGGGTTCTGGTGAATAAGTTCTAGGGGATTTCTCTTGAATATCTATTCGCTGGAACGTACAGTTTCCCAATTCAACGGAGAATGAGGAGATTTAAAATGGCCGCAACGTATTCATGTGCAAAGTGTGGAATGTCAGTTAATGCAAGTTGTGCAAAGTGCAACCTTCCTTTGGTTAATGACACGCTCGCTCTCGGTGATGGCAGCAACGTTCAGATCTCTCGTTGCACACAGTGCGAAGGAAAGATTAAGTCGCCAATGTGCTGTGGATCAGATATGAGCTGCGCGGTCTAACTAAACGCTCATTTATTTGCAGGTATTTATCAATGTCTAGCAAAGAGCTCTGCCTCTCTATTCTCAAAAAAGCTGATGTTCCTATCAACTCTCATGAGCCATGGAGTATTCATGTAAAAAATGAAAAACTCTGGGATCGAGTAACTTCGCAGAACCAACTTGGCCTGGGCGAGGCTTACATGGATGGTTGGTGGGAGTGTCAGGCTCTTGATGAGATGCTCACCAGATTGTTGAGTGTCGATGCAACATCGTTTTTGAAACCTTCGATTTCACTTATTGCCAGCACGTGGAAATCTAAGATTGTAAATATGCAGACTAAATCAAAAGCGGCCATGAACGCCAAACATCACTACAACATCGGAAATGACCTTTACACCCGAATGTTGGATAGTGAAATGGCATATAGCTGTGGTTACTGGCAGAGTGCAAAGACATTAAATGATGCGCAGATTGCCAAGTTTGATCTAATTTGTCGTAAATTGAAATTAGAAAAAGGTATGACCCTGCTCGATATTGGCAGCGGTTGGGGCGGGCTTTTGCGCCATGCGGTAAAGAATTATGGTGTCACTGCAACAGGAATTTCACCTGCGGACCAGCAGATCATTCTTGCGAAAGAGAAATCTGCTGGCTTAAACATTAACTTTATGCAGATGGATTACCGGGATCTCACCGGACGCTTTGACCGGATAGTTTCGGTGGGAATGATGGAGCATGTCGGTCCTAAGAATTTTAAAGAATTCTTTACCAAGTGCCATGAACTGCTTGTAGATGATGGAATTATGCTGCACCACCTAATCTCTAGTACTGAATCTCAAAGCGAAACCGACCCATTTTTTAAGAGATATATCTTCCCGGGCGGTGTGATTCCATCGCCAGGCCAAATTACTTCGGCTGCCGAGAGGCTCTTTGCCCTAGAAGATGTACATAACTTTGGGCTTGATTATGACAAGACCTTGATGGAGTGGTTTAAAAACATTAATGCCGCCTGGGAGCAGATTCCGCAGTACGACCTGCGGTTCCGGCGAATGTGGAATTTTTACCTACTGGCCTCGGCGGCTGGCTTTAGGGCTCGAAATCTGCACCTGAATCAGTACGTTTTCCGCAAAGGGGGCGTGCTCGCCCCTTATCTTCCGGTTCGCTGAGCGTAGTTAACCCCTAAAACTGGAAATTTTCTCGCTTTGCCGTACGTTATATGTCGTACGAGAGCTCGTTCTCGCACAGCTAGCCATAACTGGAAACTCTAGAAGGAGAAATTAATGCGCAGTTCTAACCCAGTCCTTAGCGGCCGCGGTTTCGCTCGTATCAAGGGTGATGCATTCGGTACCCGCGACCTCAACACAACTGATCTCAACACAACCGAGCGTCGCCCATCATCTGCACCTATGTCTATTGACGATGTAGTCATTAAGACAGCAGGTCTCTTTGCAGTTCTCATTGCAGTCGGAGCAGTAGCTTGGCGTGTAAATAATCCAACACTTGCTCTCATCGGATTCATCGGTGGATTTATCCTCGCGATGATCAACTCTTTTTCTAAGAAAGTTCGCCCACCGCTAGTTATTGCTTACGCCGCGGCCCAAGGTCTTGCGCTCGGAACAATCAGCCACATCTATAACGATGCCTACAACGGAATCGTTGGGCAAGCAGTTGTAGCAACAGCGTGTGCCTTCGGTGGCGTTCTCATTGCATATCGCAGCGGAAAGATTCGAGTAACCCCAAAGTTCAGCCGCATCATGGTGGGCTCGCTCATCGGGTATGTAATCTTTGGTGTTGCAACTCTCTTCCTTGGTTTCCCAGGAGGAGCACTTGGTCTACTCATCTCTATCGGTGGAGTAGCACTTGCATCAATGTTTATCGTGATGGATTTAGATCAGATTGAGAAGGCTGTCGCTGCTCGTGTACCAGAGGAAGAATCATGGCGCTGTGCATTTGGCCTGATGGTCACCTTGGTCTGGCTCTACCTTGAAGTACTGCGACTTATTTCAATTCTTCGCAGTAATGATTAATCAATAGTCAGTAATTAAAAGTTACTGAGGTTGCCCGAGATGCGAAGCCCGCGTCTCGGGCAATTTTGTTGATGCAAGAACAGCCGCGAACATCATTACTGCAGTCAGTGCGAAAGCTGGTTGGTACCCATAAGAATCCGCAATGGCACCAAGAACTATGGGTGCGACCATCGCTCCGGCATCGGCTGACATTTGAAATAGGCCAATAACCTGACCGCCTTTGCCTTCAATTACATCGCCCACGACAGCTGCAGGGGTGGTGGAGAGAAACGCGCCACCTAATCCAACAATTGCGCTTGCGAGAAAGAAGATCCAAATGTTCACGGTAAAGATAAGTGTGAGCGCAAAGAGCGCGGTGAAAGAAGTTCCGGCAATCAAGGAAAATCTACGCCCCTTGATGTCTGACATTTTTCCGGCCTGAAGCAGAAAAGCTCCTTGAATCAAAGTCGTCAGGGTGAAGCCAAAGCCCATCATGGCAGGGGATATTTCGAGATCTTCTACGATAAATAGCGGCAAGATTGAGCGGCTCATTCCAAAGAGTGTCCATGCAGCGCAGAAGGAGACAAAGAGCGCGATTCGATATGGCTTAAGTGCCAGCGCTGATTTGAGAGTAACTACATCGCGCTCTTGTGCTGCATCTGGCTTTGCGGCCAGCGCTGAATGACGTAACAAAATTGCACCAGAGGCGCTGGCGGCAATCAGGAAAACTCCGTAGATAAGAAGTGGCGCTCGAAGTGAAAACGCGGAGAGCGCTCCACCAACTGCAGGCCCAGCAATCATGCCAAGTAGAAACGTCCCGTTATAGAGCGATTGCACGCGCGCACGATGATCGTCATCAACTGCTCGTACCAGGATTGAACCTGCTGCAACAGAGAACATAGAAGAACCAATTCCACCCACCGCGCGAAAAACAAGAAGTTGTTCGTAGTTCTGCGCAAGACCAGCAGCAAATGAAGTCAGCGCCACAAAACCGATACCGACCGAATAAACCCATCGTTCGCCGAATTTATCTACCAACTTTCCAGAGATTAGCCCAGATGCAAAACGCGCAAAGGCAAAGGTAGAGACGATGGCACCAACTTGGGCGTGATTTACCCCGAAGGACCGGGCGAAGAGCGGAATCGTTGGGGCGATAATTCCAAAGCCAACTGCCACAAAGAAAGAGGCGAAGACAACGACACCAACTTCTCGCGGAAATTCCGCAAATAGGTTGGTGAATTTGGATCGCATCTGCCCAGTCTAATGTCTGCAAACTGTTAGTACTTACCGTGCATTCTGCTAACTCTGGATTTTTGGTAGGTTAGCCCCGTGAAATCAGTTATTGCAGATAATCTTGTTAAAACTTATGACAAGGGAAAAGTTCGCGCACTCGACGGTTTGAGCCTTGATGTTGAAGAAGGCACCGTTCTCAGCGTTCTTGGTCCGAATGGAGCCGGTAAAACGACTGTTGTAAGAATTCTGACAACTCTCTTGCGCGCTGATTCTGGAAGCGCATCAGTTGCTGGCATAGATGTCATGAAAAATCCGGAGAAGGTCCGCGAAGTAATTGGTTTATCAGGCCAATATGCCGCCGTCGACGAAATTCTTACTGGCTATGACAATTTAGTGATGTTTGGCGAGCTCTATCACCTCGGAAAAAAGAACGCGGTAATTAGAGCCAATGAACTACTCGAAAGATTTCAACTTACAGAGGCAGCAAAGCGCCCTATCAAGACATATTCAGGTGGAATGCGCCGCCGGTTAGATTTGGCAGCATCTCTGATCGTAAAACCAAAGGTGCTCTTCCTTGATGAACCTACTACTGGCCTTGATCCACGTGGTCGCCAGGAAATGTGGGGGGTCATTCAAGAGTTGGTAAAGGGTGGAGTAACGCTCTTGCTAACAACCCAATATTTGGAAGAAGCCGATCAATTGGCTGATGACATTGTTGTTATCGATACTGGGAAAGTTATCGCCCGCGGAACTTCCGATGCGCTTAAAAAGCAGGTCGGTGGCGAACGACTGGAAGTAGTTGTAGAACAAGCGCACGTGGCCAAGACACTCGAAATTGTTGGCGCAGTCAGCGGTAATAAAGCGAGCCTTGATGAAGGAATTCGGCTCGTCTCAGCCCCGGTTTCAACAGGATCTCCCGCGCTCTTTGAAGTTTTGAAATCACTCGATGCAGCCGGTATTCACGCACTCGATGTCGGACTCAAGCGTCCTTCGTTAGATGATGTGTTTCTTGCACTTACCGGACATGTTGCCGAAGAGAAGAAGGCGGAAGAAACCGAGAAGAAGAAGGGCAGAAAATGAGCGCCGTAAATGATGTATTGATTATTACTCGTAGGCAGTTACTTCTTCTTAGCCGTGTTCCAGAAGTTCTGATTTTCTCCACTATCCAGCCAGTGATGTTTGTACTTCTCTTCCGCTATGTATTTGGCGGCTCTATCGAGACCGGTCAACCTGGTGGCTATGTGCAGTTATTGATGCCCGGAATCTTTGTGCAGACCGTTGCATTTACGCTTGCTGGTACTGCTTCTGGCTTAGCCGAAGATATGAAGAAGGGACTAATCGATCGATTTAGATCACTGCCCATCTCGCAATCTGCACTTGTCATTGGTCGCACACTTGGTGATTCACTTTTGAACATTGTTGTTCTCGCTGTCATGGGAATCGCCGGCTACATAGTCGGATGGCGTCCATCAAGTGGAATCGGCAGCATTGCCCTCGGATTTATCTTCTTGCTCTTCTTCGGCTACGCACTTTCTTGGGTGGGCGTCCTAGTTGGACTTTCGGCATCTGATGCGCGCGTGGTGCAGAACGTCAGCTTTATCGTAACCTTCCCACTGACATTCTTATCAAATGCATTTGCGCCAACAACCGGAATGCCGCGCGCCTTGCAGTACTTTGCAGAGTGGAATCCAGTTTCAACAATGGTGGCAGCATGCCGCGAACTCTTCGGTCTAGAAAATCAATTTGGTGCAACCGCCGGTTCATTTCCTAGTGAGAACCCATTGTTAACATCGCTGATTTATATGGTCATTATCATGGTGATATTTATTCCGCTCAGCGTTCGTAAATATCGCAACTACGCCGATTAAAAGCCTGCTGAATTAGGCGTAGAACTCGGCGCTCTTAATCTCTACCTTGATGTCGCGCCCATTAGGTGCGGTGTAAGAGACACTCGATCCGATTTCGGCACCTAGTACAGCGGCGCCTAATGGTGATTTCTCGGAGTAGACATCGAGATCGCCCGATGCAATTTCGCGCGAGCCGAGCAAGAACTTCATCTCATCGCCAGCAATAACAGCGGTAACAACCATGCCTGCACCGACTTTTCCATCGGCACTTGCCGGCGGTGTTCCGATATGAGCGTTCTCTAACATCGCTTTGAGCTGGCGAATACGCGCCTCCATCTTGCCTTGTTCATCGCGAGCTGCGTGATATCCGCCGTTCTCTTTCAGATCACCTTCGGCGCGAGCAGCTTCAATCTTGGCGGTTATTTCTTTACGTCCCGGACCTTCGAGGGTGGCGAGTTCGGCAGCTAAGCGATCAGCCGCTTCTTGGGTTAGCCATGTCTGTTGTGAACTCATAGTGGGCAATCTTAGGGCAGAGTGCGACAGCTTGATATGCCTACATTAACCGCATCTGCGCGGGTAGGAACGGTAAATGTTGGTTCGAGGTAGGTCTCACCGGCAGGAATAACGATAGCGATCTGACCCACAACGTTCTTCTCGTAATCACGAGCAGCTAGCGTGCATTGAACTTCCTGTTGACCATCAGCTCTTTGCACCAGGAAACGAATTTCGGGGTTTCGCGGGTCTTCATTGGTGAATGAGATTAATTCGTAGCGAAGTTCGGGCGTAGCTTGATGTAGGCCAGCCCACAACAACCATGCTCCACCCACGACGCCAAAAGCAATTGCATATCTCACCCAAGAGCGCGCAGGCGTAATTCCGTATCGATCATTGAAATCGAATTGGTCGTTTTCTGCTGGCATGGGAGAATCTTCTCATGGCAAGAGACGTTGAAGTAGGTGTAGCTGGTTCGCTCACGATGATCGTTCTATTCTCGAGCGTTGCATTCTTACTCCGTAATTTCTACAAACGCTATCTCCGGATGCAAGCTCGTGACCAGGTGCAACGGGAGAATGAAGGCGACAATTAAAGAGTCGGTAGTGCGAGGACTTGGGGCAACGTTTGTAGTTCTGGCTCTGACCGCAATCTTTATTGGACTTGGACTCTGGCAGTTAGATCGCGCCGATGAAATGCGTAACCCGCCGGTGGTTCCAATCGACCGAACTATCTATCCATTGCTCGAATTGGCAACTCCAACTGGCACAATCCCAGCTCCTAGTGTTGGAAAACAAGTTCGTACCTCCGGCTTCTACATCGCTAATTTCAAAGCCCCCAACCAAATCGATGGCGATGGCAAGGTAGCTGATTGGGAAGTAGCGCTGCTGCAGAACGAGACAGATACCGCAATTCTGGTGGTGCGCGGGCTTTGGAGAGACCGCCTGCAATCTCCGCAAGTTGCCATGTCAACCAAGGTAGAGATCACGGGCACGTTGATGCCACGCCAATTCGATGATCGCGCCGCCAATACTTCTTCGCAACTGTCGCGACTTGATAGCAGCATCCTGGTTTCAGCAACAGATTATCAACTATATGACGGTTTCATTATTGAAAAATCTGAGCAGGTTCGAAGTGGCGAGATTTCGCGGGCTAGAGTGCTAGAGCCGAAACTCTCATCTGGCGTGCCCGGTTACTACTGGCAACACATTTCCTATGTTGTGGTCTGGTGGTTTATGGCGATACTCGTTCTCTGGGCGCCGTTCTATGGTCGCCGGAAAGAAAAGTTATAGAGTTGCGCCCATGACTGAACCGACTTCCACTGGGGCGTTGACCCGATTCCGCCTGCTAGCTGTGCTCTGCGGCGTGAACCTGCTCTTGCTGGTACTTGTTTATATGCCAGCGAAGTACATCTTTGATGCCATCGAGAGCAATACCTGGATGATCACAATCCCGATCGCCCACGGATATCTCTACATCGTCTACATCCTGACCGTGCTGCAGATAGGCGTGCAGAAGCGAATGAAATTCATGACCATCATCGCCCTGATTGCCGCCGGAACCCTGCCGGTAGCATCGTTTGTTGCAGAGCGCAGAATTACAAAGAAGTACGGCGCCACCAAGTAAATTCCCTTTGGGTAAACCCAGTCAGGTTAACGTTGTATTACATCTCAACCATTAATGGCGTGTCGCACCAATAGTCCATTTCTTTCGTTCTATCTTTTGCAAGTCAGAAGCACCTCCGATTCTCTTCCCCATGAGTACAACTACAGAGAATGGTTAGGCCTTGGCTACTTCAAAGAAGAGCAATCTCGCCCGTAAAACCTATGTTTTGGATACTTCAGTACTCCTGGCAGACCCCGGGGCAATTACCCGATTTGAAGAACATGAAGTCATTATTCCGATAGCTGTTATCGGTGAATTAGAAACCAAACGCGACCATCCTGAACTCGGCTACTTTGCTCGCGCCGCACTTCGCGCCCTGGATGATCTTCGCATCGAACATGGTCGACTTGATTCAGCTCTGACCATTACACCTGAGGGTGGCACCCTCTCAGTCGAACTCAATCACACAGATTTGAGCACCTTGCCCCACGGATTCCTACGCGATGGCACCAATGATTCGCGCATCCTGGCAATTGCTAAGAACTTAATGTCTGATGGCAAGAACGTGGTTCTTGTGACCAAAGACCTCCCACTTCGTGTGAAAGCATCGTCGGTGGGCGTGGAAGCTCAGGAATATTTAGCCGAACTTGTCTCCAATAGTGGCTGGACTGGTATCGAAGAGGTCTCGGTTGGCCACAGCACAATCGATGAGCTCTACTCCTCAGATCGCGCGGATCACGAATGCGCACATAAGTCTCCAGTTCACACCGGAATCGTGCTCCACTCTGAGAAAGGAAGCGCGCTAGCCCGCGTCACTGAGAGCAAGCAGTTGCAATTAGTGCGTGGAGACCGACAAGCATTTGGTCTTCATGGTCGCAGCGCTGAACAACGGATTGCACTTGATTTGCTGCTTGATGAATCCATCGGCATCGTCTCACTCGGTGGCCGGGCTGGTACAGGTAAGTCAGCGCTCGCTCTCTGCGCCGGACTCGAAGCGGTGATGGAGAAGCGGCTGCATAAGAAAGTTGTCATCTTCCGCCCGCTCTATCCGGTCGGCGGACAAGAGCTTGGTTACTTGCCGGGCAGCGAAGGCGAGAAAATGTCGCCTTGGGCCCAGGCCGTTTTCGATACTTTGGGAGCGCTAGTAAGCCAAGCGGTCATCGATGAAATTATTGCCCGCGGGCTGATTGAAGTTCTACCCCTGACCCATATCCGTGGGCGCTCGCTCCACGATTCATTTGTCATCGTCGATGAAGCTCAATCGCTCGAACGTGGAGTTCTTCTCACCGTCCTTTCCCGAATCGGTCAGGCATCACGTGTAGTTCTCACCCATGACGTTGCCCAGCGCGATAACTTGCGCGTTGGCCGCCACGATGGCGTGGTCGCAGTGGTGGAAACGCTCAAGGGCCACCCGCTCTTTGCCCACGTGACCCTCACTCGATCCGAGCGCTCGCCAATAGCCGCGCTGGTCACTGAAATGCTGGAAGGCCCGCAAGGCTAAGCCGGGCGTTTTGGCCCCTCTTTAAATCTCACAGTCACAATTCGGACATTTGAGACTTTGCCCTATCTGACCTGCGGTTTTACCTACACACATCCTCGCTAATCTCTGTGAATTTGCGACGCACGCGGGGCTAAATTTGCGACCCACCCCCGACATTGCCACGATTTACCCATTCCCCCCAGGTCCTAGCCTCAATGTGAGGTCATGGTGGCATGGGCAAGGAAGGTCCAAAGTGGACCGAGTATGAACAGGAGATGAATGACGATGAAAGGAGTAACGAAGATGAAAGCTAACCTGCGCGAATTCTTCGCCGCCCTTGCCTCCTTCACCGTCTCCCGCGTCACCAAGCCAGCCCTCTGGGCAACAGTTGGATCAATGCTCCTGCTCGCCGCCGCGCAGCCAAGTGCTTACGGTCTGGAATTTCCGACTACTAGTCGACTAGCTCTTCCGGACTCAACAAATCTGACCAGCCAGACCCCCATGGCGAAGTATCTGAGAGTCAAGAGCGGGCTTCCGATGGCATCACTTTCTAGCCAGATGTCTGAGATGGCGATCGTTGCCAAGATCAGCCGCCAGGTCGAAATGGCCCGCACCATTGTTGGCGCCAAGAATGTAACGAAGGCAATCATGGCTGATGAATATGGCTGGGAGGGCGAGCAATATCGCTGCCTCAATAATTTGTGGACCAGAGAGAGCCATTGGAATTACCAGGCGCATAACTACCGCTCTGGCGCCCATGGAATTCCGCAAGCGCTACCCGCATCCAAGATGGATCTAATCGCCGATGATTGGCGCACCAATCCGGTGACCCAGATTCGTTGGGGGCTTCGCTATATCGAAGGCCGATATGACACACCTTGTGGTGCTTGGTCTAAGTTCAAGCGCAGTCGTTACTACTAGAAGTTAAGGCTTAACCCCGATAGTTAACGGCCGCATCGTCTCGGCAAAGAAATCATTTCCCTTGTCATCAACAACGATAAATGCTGGGAAATCAACGACATCAATCTTCCAGACTGCTTCCATACCCAGATCTGCAAAATCAAGGACTTCCACCTTCTTGATGCAATCTTGGGCCAGGCGTGCTGCCGGTCCGCCAATGGAACCGAGATAGAAACCCTTATGTTTATTACAGGCATCGGTGACCGCCTTAGATCGATTTCCCTTTGCCAACATGACAAGTGATCCACCAGCTGCTTGGAATTGATCCACATAGGAATCCATTCGGCCAGCAGTGGTGGGGCCAAATGAACCAGAGGCCATGCCGGTTGGAGTCTTAGCCGGACCTGCGTAATAAACAGCATGCTGCTTTAAGTATTCCGGCATCTCCTGGCCGGCATCTAGCATCTCTTTGATTCGAGAGTGTGCCAAATCGCGCGCCACCACAATGGTGCCACTCAATGACAGACGAGTCTTTACCGGGTGCTTGGAAAGTTCAGCGCGAATTGCAGCCATCGGCTGATTGAGGTCAATATTTACTACATCGTCATTGAGATGTTCATCGGTGGTCTCAGGTAAGAAGTGCGCTGGCTCGGTCTCTAACTGCTCGAGGAAGATTCCGTCTTTGGTGATCTTCGCCTTTGCCTGACGATCTGCCGAGCAAGAGACTGCGATAGCGATAGGAAGAGATGCACCATGTCGAGGTAAGCGAACAACGCGTACATCGTGGCAGAAGTACTTACCGCCAAATTGTGCGCCAATGCCTAACTTCTGCGTTAACTTAAAGACTTCTTCTTCTAACTCGAGATCACGGAAGCCATGGCCCGTTGCCGCATCACCTGAAGTAGGCAAGTTATCAAGGTAATGCGTGCTGGCAAGTTTTGATGTCTTCACTGTGTGTTCGGCACTGGTGCCACCAATAACAATAGCTAAGTGATACGGCGGACAAGCAGCAGTGCCAATCGAGCGGAGCTTTTCATCAAGCCAATTCAAAAATGAGGTTGGGTTTAAAACTGCCTTGGTCTCTTGATAGAGGAAAGATTTGTTGGCACTGCCGCCACCTTTAGCGATGAATAAGAAGTTGTACTCATCAGGGTGCTCACTATCTGCATAAATCTCAATTTGAGCTGGCAAGTTATTACCGGTGTTCTTCTCTTCCCAGGTTGTGGTGGGAGCCATCTGTGAATATCGCAGGTTTAACTTGGTAAATGCGTCATAAACACCTTGTGCTAGTGCGACTTCATCTTTTGAACTAGTTAATACGTATTGCCCCTTCTTGCCCATGATCAGAGCTGTTCCTGTGTCTTGGCACATCGGCAAGATTCCACCGGCTGCAATATTGGCATTTTTAAGTAAGTCCAGTGCCACGAAGCGATCATTAGCTGATGCTTCCGGATCGGACAGAATCTTGGAGAGTTGTTGCAAATGTTCACTGCGCAGGTAATGTGAAATATCGTGTATCGCTGTCTCAGTAAGGAGTGTGAGCGCTTCGGCTGTCACGTGAAGAAATTGCTTATCGCCTAACTTTTCAACGCTCACGCCTTCTTTGGTCAGAAGTCGATACTTGGTTGTGTCCGGTCCGATCGGCAGCATGTCAGAGTATGAAAAAGTTGGAGCCACTTACTTCTCCTCAGCCTTTGTAGAACTCTTTGCCGCGTCTAATTTCTTCTTCGCGCCATCAAGCCATTGCTGACAAATTTTGGCAAGCTCTTCGCCGCGCTCCCATAACTTAAGTGACTCTTCCAGGGTTGCACTGCCGTCTTCTAGTGATTCAACGATCTCGGCCAGCTCATCACGAGCGGCTTCATAGGAGGGCTGTGAATCTTTAGCGGCCATGAGCACAATCTACTCTCTTGTAGTTATTCGGGAGAACTAACGGTGGCTGCGGTCTCACCTTTTGCCACGCGAATGCGCAAACGAGTGCCCACCTTCACCTTTGTGGCATCGCGCAGGATTGTGCCATCTGCTAACTGCACCACCGAATACCCGCGGTCCATCGTTGATTGTGGTGAGAGCGAACGCAGGTGGGCTTTAACACCCGCTAGCTCTTTCTTCTCAATTTCAATAATCGATGCAAAGCTGCGAATAGATCTATCTCGCAGCGCCTTTATCTCATCGCGGCGGGAGCTAACCATCAGCTGCGGGTCTTTCATCACCGGGCGGTTTCGTAGTTGAGCAATCAGATTGATCTCATAGCCAATAGTGGAGACCAGCGTTCGATACATGCGATCTCGTATCTTTTCGATATCACTAATTTCTTGCGCAATATCTGGCACCACGCGCTTGGCCGCATCGGTGGGAGTAGATGCCCGATAGTCGGCGACATAATCAAGAAGCGGTGCATCTTTCTCGTGGCCGATGGCGCTGACAATCGGTGTGGTGCACTGCGAGGCTAGTCGAACGAGTGACTCATCACTGAAAGGAAGTAGGTCTTCAAAGGAGCCACCTCCACGAGTAATGATGATGACATCTACATCCGGGTCATCCTCAAGCTCCTTTAGCGCTGCTGACACTTCAACAACAGCGGCGGCGCCTTGCACTGCAACTTCTCGAATTTCAAATTCAATTGCTGGCCAGCGCCGGCGAGCATTTTCCACCACATCTTTTTCAGCATCGGTATTGCGACCACAGATCAAGCCAACTTTTCGCGGAAGTCTTGGTAGTGCAATCTTTCTATCAGCGCTAAACAATCCTTCGGCAGCTAACTTCTCTTTCAGTGCTTCCAGACGTGCAAGAAGCTCTCCAACACCCACTTGGCTAATCTCTTTGGCAGACATTGTCAGTGAGCCGTTTTTAGTAAACCACGAAGGCTTGGCATAGATGACAACGCGAGCATTTGCCGGCAGTGGTTGCACGCTGGCTAATACTGATTTGTGACACATCACAGAAAGGCTCATATCTGCACTGGTATCGCGCAGTCGCATAAATGCCATGCCACCGCTGCGTTCATTAAGTTCTGAAATCTCGCCCTCAATCCAGATTGGGCCAAGACGATCCACATACTCTTTTATCGCTTCTGAGACCACGCGCACTGGCGCCGGGGCTTCTCGTGAAGTTTCGAACATGGGGGGAGCCTATTAGACTGACCCTTATGAGTAGAAGAGTTCTCTTAGCCGCGCCTCGTGGCTATTGCGCCGGCGTTGATCGCGCAGTGATTGCCGTTGAAAAATCGCTGGAACTCTATGGCGCTCCGGTCTATGTCCGTAAAGAAATTGTCCACAACAAGCATGTGGTCTCAACGCTTGAAAAGCGCGGCGTCATCTTTGTAAACGAAACCGATGAAGTGCCAGAGGGTGCCACAGTTGTCTTTTCTGCCCATGGCGTATCACCTGCCGTGCACGAACAAGCAGCTGCCCGAAACCTTAAAACTATCGATGCCACCTGTCCCTTGGTAACCAAGGTGCATAATGAAGTAAAGCGTTTCGCCGATGATGAAACTGAAATTCTTCTGATTGGCCATATTGGCCATGAAGAAGTTGAAGGAACTGCTGGTGAAGCACCAGGCAAGGTTCGCGTTGTCGATGGCCTAGATGAAGCCCGCACCATCATTCCCACACCAGGCAAAAAACTAGTCTGGCTTACCCAGACCACGCTCTCAGTTGATGAAACTATGCAATCAGTTGCAATTCTTAAAGAACGTTTCCCAGAAATTGCCAACCCACCATCAGATGACATCTGTTATGCCACCCAGAATCGCCAAGAAGCAATTAAGGCAATTGCCCCACAAGCAGATCTGGTTATTGTTGTGGGCTCCACAAACTCATCGAACTCCGTGCGCTTAGTTGAGGTGGCACTGGAATATGGCGCAAAAGCTGCCTATCTCGTTGATTATGCAACTGAGGTAAAAGATGAATGGTTTGAAGGTGTGGAAGTAATCGGTGTGACAAGTGGTGCATCTGTTCCGGAAATTCTGGTCAAAGACTTACTTAAGCATTTAGATGAGCATGGCTATAGCGATGTGGAAGAAGTTCGATCATCGGAAGAAACGTTGCTCTTTGCACTACCGAAAGAGCTACGCGCTGATTTAAAAGCTGCTAAGTAGAGAACCTCACCACCCACTAGTTTTAATCTGTAACTACTTATCTATAACCTGGAACTCTTGCATATTCCTGCATTAGATAGGGAACAGCTTTAGTTTTGTACCATTCGTCAATTTCGACGCCATATATTGCTTGGAATGAATCGCGCCAATCTGTATCGAGAGAGAAGGCACGCCAGAACTCCATCATTTTTTCGAAACCACCATCTGCCATTAATACCTCCGAGAGAAGTAATCCCGACCCGTAAGCAAATCGATATTTAAAGTCACAACCACCACTGAAATTACCTTCAAGGTTTTTTAGGTGGGTAAACCATTGGGAATCAGTAAATTTCCTTATCTCCACACTACCCGCCGGGTATGTATTCATATCCATTCTCTTGGCGCTGTCGTACACACTAAGTCCATATTTTTCAGTTATTTGAAAGTTTGAAAATAGAGTTGCACTACCCTCACGCAACCAACATGGCATTTGATCCGTGCGATTCTTAGAGAGTTGTTGCTGAACTATATGAACATTTTCATGAGGAATCATGGCATCATCTTGTATCGGACGGGTTGAGCTTCGAAAAAATGAGAGATGGCTCGGGCCCGGCTGTGATGGCACAGATCCAGCATTTAATTGACTACCTTCTCTGTCTAGCCGCCCTTGATATTCGCGGGCTGTATACCCATTTTTATCCAAGTCATAAGTTTTCCATGCGTTAATTAGCCAATCCAATTCCTTTTCAGTAGCATAAAAAATGTTAAATAATTCCGTGCCATCATAAACACTTGTCCAATACTGCATAGAGAAATTCAATTCTGACTCTATTTTTTCTTTATAAGCTGGAATTGCGTTAGGGGAGTAGTGGTATCTAAAGAGGTTTTTAACGGGCTTAGGTATCATCGCCTTCTTCATATTTGCAAGAGAAAGTGATTGAACCGATTGCTTAGTTGTCGTTTCAACTTTCACACCCTTATTCCAAGCCAGTTTCTTTCCAGTTTTTACACATGTATAGGTTTTACCCTTAACCACCTCAGTAATTCCTGCTTTACTACATTTAGCGCCTGCTTTAGCCGCAGCGTTTGCTGGCATAAGGGGAATTGATAGAAAAAGAGAGAGTATCGATAAGAATGCAATGAGCTTCTTAGCCATATGAAAAGCCTAGGCGGGAATCAAGTTATTACAAGAGGGCATTTGCCCGTATTTGACCTTTATTCGTTCAGTAATTAACCCTAGGCAGCAGCAGCGCGCTTAGAAGGGCGGTTCTTTGCCTTCTCATTTAAGAACATAAACCAGGCATAGAGCGCGCTGAGAAGTAGATACGGTGCGACGCTGGCGAGTGAACCGATGAAATCGATGCCGACTCTAGAAATTGAAAGGCCGTCACTGAGAATTGTCAGCAAGAGAACTGTCGCCCCATAGGCAAGTGGTGGCGTGACAGCTGCAACATAACGAGTTCCGGTGCGACCGTAGGCAACACCGCCATAGGTCACCAGGGCGATGATCAGACCAGAGATGATTCCAGGACCAGAGCGAATCCAGATTTCAAGTGATGTGAAGATAAAGATAAAAAGTGCTTGCAGAAATACCACACCTTGCTTTTTCAGTCCGGGGCCTTTCATCACTTACTCCTCTACTACTTCAACATCGATGAAATCATCTGGTGCATCTAAATCTAGGCTATCTAAGTCTGGGTTATTTAGCGCCCTTACATCTGCTGGAGATTCCGGATATTCAATTGCCAGCTTATCTTTATCGCCAGCTACGCCTAGTTTATTGATTCGACGAGCGGGTGCAAGGACAGTCTTTTCCGCTGTGGGAATGAGATCTTCATATGCTTTAGAGGTTTGATTAATTGCCTTGCCCACCGCAACAATCTTGGTATGTAAGAGTGTGACATTTTTTAGAAAAGTTGCCGCCACCTTTGTGATGTCATCGGCATTTTCAGCTAATTTATTACGAGTGAAGATATGGCCCACGGTGCGCAGCAGCGCCATCATTGATGTGGGAGTAGCAAGTGTGACCCCGACTTTAAATGCTTTCTCAAGAAGTAGCGGATCAAGGCGAAGTGATTCGGCAAGTAGCGTCTCAAAGGGGAGGAAGAGCACAACAAAGTCAGGGGAGTTCTGTGATTTGTGATAGCCACGCTTTGCGAGCGCATCGACATGCTTGAGTAAATCCTTGGTATGCAGCAAGAGCAGTTCATCGCGCTGTTCTTGCTCTTCTGTGCCAAAGGCTTCTAGGAAGCGATCAAAGGGAAACTTAGAGTCGATAAAGAGCCTGGAACCACCAGGCATTGCCACCGTGATATCGGGAATCCCAGAAGAATCTGAATCGGTGGTGGAACGCTGCGCCACATACTCATGGCCTTCGCGTAGCCCGGCTTGTTCTAGCAGAAGTTCCAGTTGGGCTTCGCCAAATTTTCCACGAGTCTGCGAACTCGCAAGTGCGCCGGCAATCTTCTTTGTTTCATCAAAGAAGGTAGTCGATGCTTTGCGCATCTCATCGATAGTTCCGACCAATTGCACTTCAGATGCAATTCTCTTCTCCGATGCTTCTTGTGCTTGCAAACGCATGCGTTCGACAGTTGTTTTCATCTCTTCCATCTGCGTTGCAATCTTTGTTTCGTTCTCACTTTTGGCTTCTGCTGCCTTCAGGCGATCATCAGATGCCTTAAGCAGCACCTTCACATCGTTGAGTTCTTGGCTAATCGTTGATGTATTGCCACCGTTTGCGCCAGATTTAATTCTAGAAATCCACAGACCAAGTGCGAGACCAAGAAAGAGGCCGAGAATGAGAGTTATTAAGGTCACCACTGTGCTGGACATGGGGCAATCGTGGCAGGAGGGACTGACAATCCCCCGTAGGCTGTCCTACTTATGAGCCTCTCAATTGGAATCGTCGGCCTGCCGAATGTCGGAAAGTCGACCCTCTTTAATGCTCTGACCAAGAACAATGTCTTAGCCGCCAACTATCCCTTTGCCACGATCGAGCCCAATGTCGGTGTTGTGGGCGTTCCGGATGAGCGGTTAGCAAAGCTGGCCACAATCTTTGGTTCGGAAAAGCTTCTTCCAGCTGCCTTGTCTTTCGTTGATATCGCCGGCATTGTGAAGGGCGCATCTGAGGGAGCTGGCCTCGGAAATAAGTTTCTTGCCAATATTCGTGAGACCGATGCCATCTGCCAAGTTATCCGCGTCTTTACCGATGGCGATGTGGTTCACGTCGATGGTCGCATCGATCCTGCTAGTGACATGGAAACAATCAACATGGAACTTGCGCTCGCAGATTTACAGACAATTGAAAAGGCAATTCCGCGACTTGAGAAGGAAGCGCGCGTTGCTAAGGATAAGGCGCCAGTTCTGGAAGCGGTAAAGGCTGCCAATGAATGGTTGCAATCTGGTAAACCTTTATCGCAATCAAAGATTAATCGCGAACTTTTGCACGAACTTCACCTGCTCACCGCAAAACCATTCTTATATGTTTTCAATGTTGACGCCGCAGAACTTGCCGACGAAGAACTGCGCACAAAGCTCTCAGCGCTGGTTGCTCCGGC
>Ga0247835_1001875_pt1 | contig 24254 bp, 19 predicted proteins | sample LaCtaG_3_FD_189912 | JGI IMG/M metagenome (GOLD analysis project Ga0247835, IMG submission 189912) | Freshwater microbial communities from meromictic Lake La Cruz, Castile-La Mancha, Spain - LaCruzMarch2015_13.5m | ecosystem: Environmental > Aquatic > Freshwater > Lake | place: Spain: Castile-La... | reverse complement strand
GAGCGCTTTGCGGCTTACACTTAGAGAGATTCTTGAGTGTTTTGGAGCCAAAAACTACTCTATAGATTTTTACGGCTATTGATTACAAATTTTCCTATTGATGTACTTACCACGAAAAAAGCTCGCCGTAGCTCCCGGCTCCCGATGACCCACTCCCTCAATCCGACCCGCCGAAGATCTCCTTCAGGCTCCGGCACTCCAACACGCGATCACCCCACTCCTCAAGCTCGGCCTCGCCTGCTTGACCCAGGCGCTCCTCAGCCCATGATGGCAGGGGGCCGAAGCGGCGAGTGAGTTGGCGACGCAGCAACTTAGCCTCGCCCTCCTGCCTGCCTTCCCGCCTGCCTTCCCGCAAGCCCTCATCCTTCCACTCCTGGGTCCAAGTCTTGAGGCGTTCGGCCAGCATGTCGTGAAGCTCCTCTAGCTCGCTGAAATTGGGTACCTCGACGCCGGGCACGCGCGCCGGAAGCAGTACGCGCTTGAGCCAGACGACGAAGGCACGGCGCAGGCTCGCGTTGTCCGCCCCGGCGAGCCACTCGACCAGGCAGGCGATGACCCGCTGGATGTTCTCCGGCGCCTGGGCATTCTCCAGGCGGAACAAGGCGACAACAACATTGGGCAGACGCGCGAGGTCGGCTCGGGGTAGCGGCGTTCTTCCAGGAGAAGATAGCGCAGTTGGGGCTGCCAGTGGCGCAGTTGCGGCGGCAGGCTCGGGTCGATCAGGTCCGCCAGGTCGGTCTTGGCGGTCCAGGGCTCGGCGCCGTTGTAGAGCACGATCGGGAGCACTGGCGGGAGCGGGTCATCCGGCCCGATCTCTTGCGTCACCGGCTGGAAGCGCCGCCGAGGCCGAGGTATTCGACAGCGGATAGCAGATCCTTGTGAAACCGCCGTGCCTGGGAGCATCGCTCACAGATCCGCGACCACTCGGCGGTGATTCGGGTGGCGTGCTTGCGGTATTCGGAAGACCGCTTGTGCTTGTACTGGCCAACTCGCTTGCGCTTGACCGCCAGCTTTCCGCGTAAAGCTTCCAAACGCGCGGGCATATCGGGGTCGCATTCGATATCGCCCTCGATCTTGATACCGGAATCGTCGGGCAATGCGGCAGCGACCCAGGAATCGATGGCCTTGGACGGTATGCAGATGACTGTGCAGGGGCCGATGGCGGTCGGGCTGAGCCAACTGCGTAGGACGATTTCGAGCGCATCCGCGGGAGGCTGCACCGGCGGGCAGGGCGGTGGGCAGGGGTCGACACAGGGCAATGCCCCGAGCGCCGCCGCCTCGGCGACGATCTTCTTGCGGCAATAGGTATATTTGGCATCCGCGACGTCGGCGTCCAAGTGCAGGATAAGTAGATCCGGTCTGCTCGCCGTCAGTAACGGATGGTCCTCCAAGTCCCCGCCCTCGCCCCGGCGGTATTTGAGGCACCACTCGAACACGCCGCACCAGCCCTGTGGTCTGACCTCGGGCGTCGCATTGGCGGGTCCCGCCTCAAGCTGCCCGGTAGGCTCCGGCTGCAGCCGCAGGACGCGCAGATCTCCGGGAACCATTGCCGTCAGGGTTGCTTCAATGACCACCTGATCAGCCTGCTCCTCGGCAACCACCGCAATGGTGAGGCTAGACATTGGGCACCGCCCCCAGGTTGCCCATGAGCCAGAGCCGCGACAGCGGATATTCCCGATTCAGGGCCAGTAGCTCCGGGGTCGGCACGATGCGCTCGCATCGCGTGTGCCCCGACGTATTCCGCTCGACCGCGAACAACCGGATCTGGTCGTCGGCCAGGTTCAGACCATCGATTACCGCGGGATTGTGGGTGGTGAAAAGCAGTTGGCGATCCGGCGATTCGGCCTTGAGCCAAACCGCCAATCGCTCGGTCAGGCGCGTCGCCGAACGCGGATTGAGCGCTTGATCGAGATTATCGACGGCGAGCAATCCAGGCGCACTCGGCGAGAGACAGAGGACTGCGGCGAACAGCACGTAGAGAGCGCCCTCGTTGACATCGTAGCCAGTGAGCTGGTTGCGGCCGTCGGCCATGTAGCGGTCGGTGAATCTCAGAACCCGGCTGCCACGCGACACCGAGGGCGACAGCAAATGGCGGGTGGCGGTTTCGGGAGCGACAGACTCTGCCCAATCGATCAGCTCGAGAATGTCGTCATAGAGATCCTCGCCAGCATCGCGTTGCTCTTGCGTCGACTCTTTCGGGTCATGATCGAGCAGGCGGCTCATCAATTCATCCATGGCATCGGCCAGGCGGCCACCGAAAAGGCCGACGGGCCGACTTGGCTCCGGATCGGGGTCGTCGCCCCTCAGTATGCGCGTATTGGGCGAGTAGATGGCGTAGTCCTGCAACTGCTCGATGAAACGGCGCTCAGGCGAGTCCCGGGCAACCGGACCATCTGCGATTTGACGAATCCGTCCTGAGGCGCCAATCGATCCTGTACGTCCGAGCGGTTGATTGGTGCACCGGCGATCATATCCAAAGTTTCGGCACTGTAGACCCAGTCCGAGGTCGTTTCGGAAGTCACGCTCTCCAGCGATACGCCATAGCGGGCGCCGCTCTCGTGCTCCGCGCCGAGTCGGATCTGCGGACACGCAAGCTGTCCCTTGAACGAGCTTCTATACAGGTCAGGCACGCCGGGACGAACGCCGCGCCGCTTGAGCGCCGCGTCATCCAAGCTGCCGTCGGCGGCGGCGCCGAGCAGCCCGATCGCCTCCAACAGAGCGGTCTTTCCGGCCCCATTGGCGCCGATGAAGCAGTTAACGCGACCCAGTTCGAGCCTTTGGGACAGGATGGACTTGAAGCCTTCGATCTGGATGGTTCGGATCATGGCGTACTCCGGTATCTAAACTTCCGCGCGTCTCGGCCTCGCAGCCGAAACCAGCGGGCCGCCCACCGGAAATCGGGGACGCACCGCGAATATTCCGGGCCTCCTTCCCGATGAACCGCGCAAGCGCACGCAGCACCAGGGCGACCGGCGCCCTGCCGGCCAATCGGGTGGTTCATGGTGCGACTGGTTCGAGAAACGGGTTGACGACGGTCAACCCGGGGCCGACAACCTGCCCGTGCTGCAAGTCTTCGGTCGTCCTTGCTTAAACTGTAGAGGACGACGTTGGAGTCGATGAAGCTACCGGGCATTGGCTTCGTCCCGATCGAAGACGAAGCTGCCGAAGTCCTTTCGGTAGGGGGCAAAAAACGCAATTAATTCTAGTAACCTGGCGTCGCTGGGGGCAGCCGCAGGGGTCTGGGGGTGGCGGGTCTTGAGATAGCCGATGAAGTCAAGGACCTCGGCCTGCAGGGCCGCGGGCAGTTCGGTTGCTTCATGGGCGATCAGATCGACGGCGTTCATAAATGGGCTCCGGGGGCGGGATGGGAGGCCAACGGCAAAGACACAAGTGGCAATAGGGGACTGGCAATAGGGACAGACCAGAATGGCACGGGAAATAAGGGGGAAATAGGGGACGCGGGAAATAGGGGACGTACCAGGAAAAAGCTCGCCGTAGCTCCTGGCACCCGATAACCCCCTCGCTCAATCCGATCCGCCAAAGACCTCCTTCAGGCTCCGGCACTCCAACACGCGATCACCCCACTCCTCAAGCTCGGTCTCGCCGGCTTGACCGAGGCGCTCCTCAGCCCATGACGGCAGGGGGCCGAAGCGGCGAGTGAGTTGCCGGCGCAGCACCTTAGTCTCGCCCTCCAGCCTGCCTTCCCGCAAACCCTCATCCTTCCACTCCTGGGTCCACGTTTTGACGCGTTCGGCCAGCATGTCGTGAAGCTCCTCTAGCTCGCTGAAATTGGGTATCTCGACGCCGGGCACGCGCGCCGGAAGCAGCACGCGCTTGAGCCAGACGACGAAGGCACGGCGCAGGCTCGCGTTCTCCGCCCCGGCCAGCCATTCGACCAGGCAGGCGATGACCCGCTGGATGTTCTCCGGCGCCTGGGCGTTCTCCAGGCGGAACAAGGCGGCGGCGACGTTGGGCAGACGCGCGAGGTCGGCCTCGGGGAAGCGGCGTTCTTCCAGGAGAAGATAGCGCAGTTGGGGCTGCCAGCGGCGCAGTTGCGGCGGCAGGCTCGGGTCGATCAGGTCCGCCAGGTCGGTCTTGGCGGTCCAGGGCTCGGCGCCGTTGTAGAGCACGATCGGGAGCACCGGCGGGAGCGGATCATCCGGTCCGATCTCTTTCGACCGGTGCAGGTCCTCGTAGATGACATCATTGATGCGCTGACGGAGGTTCTGGCTGATGCCGACCTCGCGTACACGTTTCAAGGTATTGAAGTCCAGCGAGACTCGCGCGGCGCAGTGCCATTGCTTGGCCCCGGATCGGTCGCCCCTTCCGCCACCACCGCAATGGTGAGGCTAGACATTGGGCATTGCCCCCAGGTTGCGCATGAGCCAGAGCCGCGACAGCGGATACTCCTGATTCAGCGCCAGCAGCTCCGGAGTCGGTACGACGCGCTCGCATTGCGTGTGCCCCGACGTGTTCCGCCCGACCGCGAACAGCCGGGTCTCGTTTGATTCTCCAGTTTCAGGCCAGCGGGAAACCGGGAACCCGGGGACCACTTTAGGTGCACTGCGCTGCGCTTGTCCACCCTTACGATGCTCCGCTGCCAGGTGACCGGAATGATGACTAAGGCCCAACACGACGGCCGGAGGTCGGTGCAGGACGGGCGGTGGAGTTGATTGCGAACAAGGGGGTGTCGTTGCGGTTGGGGAGGAGCCCTAAGGCGCGCTTGACGTTGCCATCGGGGCCTCCCGCCGGATAGCATGAGCGGGTTGCCACCATCTGTTCAGTGGCCCGCGCCCCCTTGAGTCGAGGAGTATCTCGTAACCTTATGTGACTAGACGAGAAGGTGCAGTCGTGACGAAGGTAGCCAGGATCTCGGGTGGCGAGGTGACGTTCGATATAACGGTGCGGTTCAGCGGTAGCCTGCTGAACGCGGAAGGAGCGATCCAGGCATTGGCGGCCCCTCTGTGAAGGCCGCGGGCTATCGCTTCGCCGTCCGGCTCCTGTGGACCCTGTCCGGCGCCGCGCTGCTGTGCCTGGTCGCTTGGCTGGGTCTGCGGATCCTGGTGGACGGCACCCCGGCGCCGAACCTGCGCGTGGCGACCTCGACGGTGATCTTGGACCGCGACGGCCGTCTGCTGCGCCCCTTCACCGTGGACGGCGGGCGTTGGCGCCTGCCGCTGGAGCCGGGGGCGGTGGACCCGCGGTTCGTCAGGCTGTTGCTGGCGGTGGAGGACCGACGCTTCTACAGCCATTCCGGCGTCGACCCGCTGGCCCTGCTGCGGGCGGGTGGGCAACTCGTGGCACGCGGGCACATCGTCTCGGGCGGTTCCACCCTGACCATGCAGCTCGCGCGCCTCCTGGACGGGGGCGAGACGCGCTCGCCGATGGGTAAGGTCCGCCAGGCCCTGGGCGCCCTGGCGCTGGAGCGGGGGGCGGACAAGGCGCAGATCCTCAACGCCTATCTGACGGTCGCGCCCTACGGCGGCAACCTGGAGGGGCTACGCGCCGGGTCGCTGGCCTGGTTCGGCAAGGAGCCGGCGCACCTGAGCGACGCCGAGGCGGCCTTCCTGGTCGCGTTGCCGCAGGCCCCGGAGGCGCGGCGGCCGGACCGGGACCCGGCCGCGGCCCGGCGGGCGCGGGACCGGGTGCTCGGGCGCGCCCTGGCACTCGGGCTGATCGACGCGCAGGCCGCCGTTGCCGCGCGCCGTGAGCCGGTCCCCAGCCGGCGGCGCCCCTTCCCGATGCTCGCCCCGCACCTGGGGACGCGGCTGGTGCGCGAGTTTCCCGGGCGCGGGGTCCATCGCGTGACCCTGGACGCCGCCCTGCAAGGCCGCCTGGAGGCCCTGGCGGCGGAGCGGGCGGGGGCGATCGACCCGCGGGTCTCGGTCGCCCTGCTGGCGGCCAATCATGGCAGCGGCGCGGTGCTGGCGGCGGTCGGCTCCGCCGGGCTCTTCGCCGGTGAGCGCGCCGGTCATGTGGACATGACGCGCGCGCTACGCTCCCCCGGCTCGACGCTCAAGCCGCTGATCTACGGGCTCGCCTTCGAGGCGGGCATCGCCCACCCGGAGAGCCTGATCGAGGACCGGCCGACCGCCTTCGCGGGCTATGTGCCGGGCAACTTCGACCGCTCCTTCCAGGGCACGGTGACGGTGCGCCGGGCGCTTGCCCTGTCGCTCAATGTGCCGGCGGTGCAACTCTTGGACGCGGTGGGGCCGGCGCGCCTGATCGCGCGGATGCGCCGCGCCGGTGCGACGCCGGTGCTCGCGCAGGGCGCGCCGCCGGGGCTGGCGGTCGGGCTCGGGGGGCTGGGACTGACCCTGTTCGACCTGGTGCGGATCTACGGGGCCATCGCCCGCGGCGGGGAGCCGCTGGACCTGCACGAGACCCGGGACCGGCCGGCCGCCGCCCGCGGCCCCCGGGTGCTGGACGCCCGCGCCGCCTGGTACCTGAGCTCGATCCTGGCGGAGGTCCCGGCCCCGGGGGACGCCGCGCCCCAGGGGATCAGCTACAAGACCGGGACCTCCTACGGCTACCGGGATGCCTGGGCGATCGGCTTCGATGGCCGCCATGTGGTGGGGGTCTGGGTCGGGCGACCGGACGGGGCCCCGGTGCCGGGCCTGAAGGGGGTCGAGGCGGCGGTCCCCATCCTGCTCGACGCCTTTGCGCGCCTGGGTCCCCGGGTGCCCCTGCCGGGTGCCCCGCCCGGGGTCCTGCGGGCCGCCACCAATGCCCTGCCGGCGACGCTACGCCAGGCGCGGGTGCGCGATGCCGGGGTGGGCGCCGCCCCGAGCGGCCCCGAGATCGCCTTCCCGCCCGACGGGGCCAGGCTGGAACTGGGCCTTGATCCGGCCGCGGGGGGCGCCGTCACCCTGGCGCTGAAGGTCCGCAACGGCTATCCGCCCTTCACCTGGTACGCCGACGGGCGGCCGATCGGGCAGGAGCCCTTTGCCCGCACCACGCAGTGGCGGCCGGCCGGGCCCGGGTATGCCGCCATCTCGGTCGTGGACGGGCGCGGCCGGTCGAGCCGGGTGCGGGTCTATGTGCGGTAGGGTCCGCTGTGCGGACCGAGCCACGGGCCTTGATCATGATCCCGGCCATTGGCCTGCGCCACTGTAGGTCGCCCTTCAGGGCGACAGGGCGACAGCGCGCAGCCCCGGTCGCCCTGAAGGGCGACCTACACCTGCTCGTGGCCGAATGATGATCAAGGCCGGCCCGTTGCGCGGACCCGCCCCCCGCTGCTCAAGACCGACAGCGCCCACGCCGCGCGGCCAGTATCCCAAGCCCCCCCAGCACTAGGGCCGGTACGCCCGGCACCGGGGTCCCGGAAACGGCGGCGAAGCTGTCGCCGATGCGGATCTCGTCGATGATCCAATGGCCGGCATTGTTGATCGCGACGAAATCCGTTGTGCCGATGTCGAGATCCAGCTTGGTGGCGTTCGCCGTCGCGGGTTCAAGCAGGCCGGGGAGCGGATTGACAAAGAGGTCGAAGCGGTCGTTGCCGGGCAGGAAACCGGCCTTGAGTACCAGGAAGACCGTCTCCCCGGGGCTCGCCGCCACGCCTGACGGGGAGATGATATCGATCGGCCCCTCCAGGCCGTAACGCGAGTCGCGGCCGAGGTCGATCCCGGACTTGCCGACGAACAGGTCGCCGATATTCAACCCGCCATAGTCGCTGAGCGGCTGCCCGGCCTCCGGGCGCAGCAGAAAGCTGAGATAGAGGGTGCTGTTGTCGATGCCCACCGGGGCCGGGAGCAACCTGATATACCAGGCGACTTGGGTGCTGCTCGGGGCGGCGGAGGTGGCGGCACCGCCGGCTGTCGGCAGTCCGGCATAGGTCAGGCCGGGGGCGCTGACGTTGAGATCCAGCCCGCCGTACCACCAGGCACCGCCCCATCCGGAGCCGCCGTTCAGGGCCTCAACGGGGGTGCCAATGGCGTAGTCGCTGAAACCCTCGTAGACGGATGTCGCCGCTGCCGACGAGAGGTGAGCGGCAGCGGTCAGGGCTAGGGCGGTGCGGTGGATCGCGGTCGGGGTCATGGGCGTGCTCCCGGGGGCCAGATTCAAGTCGGACAAGCATATTTCGACTCCTGTCGATGGGGCAAGGAGCAGCCGACCGGACGGTGGTCGGGGCAGGTCTTGTCCGGTCCATGCGACAGCCGTGGGTTCGCCTGCCGCGGCCCACCCAGGCCCCGTCAGCCGGTCGCGGCCGGCACTGGGTTCCGTCCAACTCCGCCACGTTGAAGTCGTCGGCTCGATCGTCGATGATGGCCTTGCGCCGCGTACGGTCTCGCGTGCGCCGGGCGGCGCCCGGGGTGCCGGGCCATTGGCTGACGGGGAAGATCATCCGGCGGCCGACCCCGCGCCTACCTGTGGTGTTTGCGTTCGGACCCTTATGATTTCTTCAGGCGGTGCGACCCATGCCCCTCTTTGCTTCTCCCGGCTGCGGCGGCGGGACCCTCCATGAGGCCCCAGCGACCCGCCGGCCGCGCCCGCCCGCTGACGGGACCGGGCGCGGCGGGGCCATGATCCCGCCGCGTCTCGCGGCCCTGGGTCGGGTGGTGGCCATCGGCGGGGGGACCGGGCTGGGGCGGACCCTGCGGGCCTTGGACTTCCTCGGTGAGCGGCTCGTGGGGGTCGTCGCCACCACGGACAACGGGGGCTCGACCGGTTGGATCCGGGAGCAGGCCGGGGGCATCGCCTGGGGGGATATCCGCAACTGTCTCAATCAGGTGGTGGCCCAGCCGACGCTGGGCAGCCGGCTCCTGGAGTATCGCTTCGTCGATGCGGGGGCGCTCTCCGGGCACAGCCTCGGCAATCTGATGATGCTGGCCCTGGACCAACTCTCCCCGCGTCCGCTCTATGCCATTGACCTGGTGCGTGAACTCCTGGGGGTCGAGTTGCGCCTGGTGCCCATGTGCGAGTCCGCGTCGCACCTGGCAGCGCGCTACGCGGACGGTCGGCCGGTGCGCGGGGAGATGCACCTGGATGCCATGACCGAGGTCCCGCCGGCCATCTGGCTGGACCCCCAGGTGGCAGCCACCCCGGAGGCCGTCCAGGCGGTAGTGGACGCGGACCTGATCCTGTTTGGTCCGGGCAGTTTCATGACCAGTATCCTGCCGGCCCTGTTATTGCCCGATTTCCGGGCCGCGGTGGCCGCCTCCCGGGCGCCGCGGGTGCTGATCGCCAACCTGCACCCGGAGCGCGGTCCGGTGGGGCTGCTGGACGCGGCGGCCCTGTTGCGCTGGACCCAGGAGGTGCTGGGCGTGGCGGTCTTCGACCGGGTGCTGTGGCCCGCCTCCCGGCCCTGCCCGGACCTGGAGGGGGTGCAGGTGGTGGTCGCGCCGGTGGCGGCGGGGGACTGCCTGTTTCACGAACCGGCACTCCTCACCCAGGCGCTGGAGCGGTGCCTTGCGGATGAGCCGAAATAACGAGTCACGAACAAGTTAGATACAAACCCAATCGTTGTCGTTGTCGTTGTCGTAATCGTAATCGTAATCGGAGAAGCGATGCACTTTGGGTTGCGAGAGAATCCGGGGCGCTACGATAATCTCGACAACGACAACGACAACGACAACGACAACGACAACGACAACGGCGGCGCCATGGTGCGCACGGCGCACCCTAGGGTCGTGGCGCGGCCAATGGTCCGAGCATTTCCATCGTGCGGGACTAGTTGTCGCGCAGCAGGGCCATGCAGGCGGCGGGGGCGATGGGCTCGGCCCGGGGCTCACCCTTCTTTCTGGTGGTGCCCTTCGCCTGCGGCTTGAACCACCAGGCCAGTTCCGCTCCGCAGCCTTCGCCCGCCGGGATCGCCGCCTGGGGCTCGCACTGGGGGCTGCCGGTCGGGCAGCGGATACGCACATGGAAGTGCGCGTCGTGGCCCCACCAGGGGCGCAGCTTACGCAGCCAGGCGCGGTCGCCCTGCGCCTCGTTACACACCGCCCGCTTGATCCCGGGGTTGACGAAGATTCGGTCGACCGCCGGGTTGCGGGCTGCCGTCTCCAGCAGGAAGCGCTGGTGCTCGCCCCAGGCGTTGCTGCTGGCCAGGGTCACGGGCTGGACCATGCTCGGCGGGTCCGGCCGGTCGTCCATCAACTGCCGCGCCGCCGGTGCCGTCGGCGCCAGGGTGAACCAGACATCCACGTCCAACCCGTTCTGATGGCTGTGGTGAGAGGAGGGCATCTGACCGCCGCGCGGCTGGCTTAGATCCCCGATCATCACCAGGCCGAAATTGCGCCGCGCCGCGGTGCGCCCCAGGTCCTGCACCAGGCGCAGCAGGTCCGGGTGGCCGAAGAAGCGGTGACGGGCACGGCGCACGCTCACAAAGCCCGGTCCGCTCTCCGGCAGGGCGCCCGCCCCGCCGACGCAGCCGTTGGCGGGCGTCCCGATGACCTGGGACGGACCCTGGCTCGGGGTCGCGACCGTCGCCCAGGGGCTTGCGGCCGGGGCCGACCCGGACCAGCAGCAGAGGGCGCACAGCGTGGCCAGGAGTGCCGGGCGGGCAGGGGCGGGGCGGGGCAGGGCGCGGCTTGGGGGCATGGTCGGGCATCCGGTGGCGGGAGGGTGTGACGGCGGATTATCCGCGAAATCGGCTCAGGTCGCGTCGAGACTCCACTGCACGGCACACCGGGCCAACTCCGCGGAGCAGGCCAGCCCGAGCTTGCGCTTGATCTTCTCCCGGTGTGACTCGACCGTCTTGACACTCAGGTGCAGGCGCTCGGCGATCACGCCGGTGGGCAGGCCCCGGCCGATCAGCCCGAAGACCTCGAACTCCCGGTCGCTCAGGCCGCCGACGGCCTGACCGTCGCCCGCCCGGCGCCCGGCGAGCCCTGAGACCACGCGCTCCACCATCCCGTGGCTGAGATAGACCTTGCCGGCCAGTACCCGCCGCACGGCCCCCATCAGGTTCTCGGTCGGCTCGCGCTTGCTGATGAACCCCAGCGCACCGGCGCGCACCGTCCGCTCCGCGAACAGGGCCTCGTCGTGGAGACAGCAGACGAGGATGCGGGTCGCGGGTGCCCGCGCCTTCAGCCGCCGGATCAGGTCCAGCCCGGCGCTGTCCGGCAGGCTCAGGTCCATGATCACCAGGTCCGGCCGCAGTTCGCCCACGAGTTGCAGCGCCTCCTGGCCGCTGCCGGTCTCGGCGCACACCAGCAGGTCCGCGTCCGTCGCAAGGACGCTCTTGAGCCCCGCCCGCAGCAGTGGACTTTCATCGACGATAAGAACCTTGTGTACCATCGCTGCTCCCTCCCGCTGCATCTGTATGATCGGTGACTGCCGGGGTCAAGGCGCCTTGCCGCCGCTTGCCCCTCCCGCAGGTGTGCGAGACGATCCCCGATCCCGCTATCAGGGTTTCTACGCAATTTGTCGGGCCGCTTCAACCGGGGCGGTCGTTCGCTCTCGGGTGAGCGCGTCGCTTTGCGCCACTGCGCCCCGCCGGGCTCATTTTCGACCTCGCCCCATGACGGCGCAACTCGCCCGATGCGCCGGGCGCAAGCGGGAGCCGCTGCCGATTCGGGTCAGGGAATCCCCGAGTGCCAATGCCGCGATTGCCTGATGTCTGATCCCCTCGCCGAGTGCAAGTATTTCCATCAGCGAACGCGCGCGCTGCGGGCAGCGGTTGGCTGCTGCCGGGATGATGCGGGTGCGTTGAGATGGTCAGGAATTGGCATCTCGGACCGCGGACGCGCCCCGTCCTGGTCAGGACTCGTCGGCAATTTAAGAACACACGAAACGGTCTTCCATCATGAAGTGCATCGAGACCCTGATCGCCGGCAGTCTGGCTTCGCTCCTGCTGGCGGTTCCCGCCATCGCCGCGGCCTCCGAGATCGCCACGAGCAACCTCACCGTCACCAACCTCGCCATCACCCCCGCCGTCGGCAGCAGCATTTCACTCCTGATGGACTGGGATATCCAGGCCCTGACCGAGGCGCGCAACAGTCTGGGCGAGCTGGATCAACAAGCGGAATACAGTGCCCTCGGCGGCCTGGTCGCGGCGGATGCGGTGGTGACCTGGGCCCATGGTGGGGCATCCGTGCTTGCGCCACTGACGTCCCCGCCGGTGCTCGACGTAACCGAAGGCGCCTCGTCGCGCGCGGACGTACCCGGTGAGCCCGCCTGCTGCCCCGAGAAATGGGCCTACGCGATGGGCGACGGGACCGCCATCAACGGGCTCATCGTCACCGGCGGCTCCGGGTCCGTCGCGGTCGATTTCTCCGCGGTACTGGGCAGTTCGATGTCCGTTTCCACCGACTCCTGTCCGGTCGCGCACGCCTGGACCGAACTGATCTTCGTCCTGGAGATCTTCGACACCTTGCCCGAGATCGGCGGCCTTCCGCAAGACCAGATCGTGCTTTATCAAAGCAAGCGGTTGACCTGCGACGGGCCGAACTGCAACCACAGCGATGCCCTGGATCAGCCCCCAACCGCCCGGCGCTACCTCGACTTCGATGTGCCCTATTACTTTGTGTTGCAAGTGGATTCCGAATCTCGTGCGGGGGTGCCGGCACCGCCTTCCGCACTGCTGCTGCTGGCCGGGCTGGGCGCACTCGTGCGACGGCACCGGCTAAGGTTTCCGGGCCACCCGTGCGCCTGACGGGGTGCGCCCCGCGACGCCAGCCACACACTCGATTCCGTTGCGGTTAACATACTTGAGGAAGTCAAGATGACCGGGTTTACGCGCGCCTTCGTCGGTCTTCTGGTCGTCTGCGGTTCAGCGCTCTTGGGCCTGCCCGGATTCGTGGTGGCGAAGAACCTTGGCGCCAATCCTCCCTGCCTGGGCTGCGCCGCCTGTGGCTGTTCAAGCCAGGAAGGGTCCCCGGGCTGCGACAATAGCTGCTCCGGGGTGCATGTCAGTGAGACCGAGGGCAGCGTCTGTACCACCGCGCCGGTCAATGGCGGCGGCACCACGCGCCTGCCGATCACCATCGCCTATAACAGCAACAACGCCGACGGCACCCGTGCCTATCTGGACCTGGGCCTGGGCTACGGCTGGACCCATTCCTATCATCAATTCCTCTTCGCTCAGCGCGGCCACATGTTCCTGCTGGATGGCCGCGGGCAGGTCACCCGCTTCCGCCGCAGCGGTGCGAACTCCTACACCGCCTCCCTGGGCTATTTCCAGACCTTGGCGACCAATCCGGACGGCAGCTTCACCCTCACCGACAAGGATGAAACAAGCCATCGTTTCGAGCGTATCCCCGGCGACACCCTCCAGATCGTCGGACCCGTCTGGCGACTCAAGCGCGTCACGCGGCGCAACGATCAGGCCACCGAATACGACTACGACACGGCGGGTCGCCTGTCGCAGGTGCACAACCTGGCCTTCGGTGATCGCCTCCGATTCGCCTATGGCTCTAACGGACACCTGAGAACCATCACCGATCCGGCCTCCGGTCGCACCACCACTCTCGACTACGACGGCACCGGCCGCAAGCTGCTCAAGGCCACCGAACCGCCCGCCGCCGCCGGGGCCTCACCCAAGTCCACGGCCTTCTCGTACAATGCCCGCTACCAACTCACCGGGCAGACCGACCGGGCCGGACGGAGCCTGAGCGTCGCCTATCGCAACGGCATGCCGGTAGGCGTCACGGACAGCGCCAACCAGTTCTTGGTCGATAACACCAATCCCACCAATTGGGCTATCGACCAGGACGCCTTGGCGCGCAACCAGATGCGCCAGTTCATCCCCAGCACCACTATCCAGAGAGACGGCGTGGGCAACCTTTGGCGGGTGAGCTATGACGCCAATGGTTACGTCACCAGGCGGGTCGCCCCGGATGGGGCCGTCACCAGCACCACCTATGATAGTGCCACCCTGCTGCCTGCCACCGAGACCGACGCCAATGGCAACGTCACCAGCCATGAGTACGACGACCGCGGTAACCGGGTGAAGCAGACCGACGCCAAGGGCTTCGTCACTACCTATGCCTACGGTGCTGCGAATCCCGGCGACCCGCTGCACCCCTTCTGTCCGGATCAGGTCAGCCGCATCACCTATCCCAACGGCTCCATCACGGCTTACGAGTACGACACCAGCCTGGACGCTAACGGCCTGCGCCGCTGCAACCGCACCCGGGAGATCCGCGATCTGGGCGGCCTCGCTCTCGTCACCCAGTGGCAGTATGACAGCCGCGGCCTGCTGATCCGGGAGACCGATCCGAACGGCCACGCGACCGAACATGCCTACGACACGGCCGGCAACCTGGATCAGATCATTGACGCCGAGCTCAACCTCAGCCGCTTCGCCTATGATTCATCCGGCAACCGCACCTGTGCGGTCGATGGCAATGGCCATGTCTCGGTTTATGAATACGATGCACTCAACCGCCTGATCCGCGAAACCGTCAAGATCGGTATCTCGCTCGCCTATAACGACCCGATCGCACCCGCCTGCGTCCCCGCCGGCGCAGACGATATCATCACTGCCGAGTACAGCTATGACGGGACCGGCAACCGGACCCTGGTCCGGCGCCAGTTCAATGTCGCCATGCCGCGCGAGTGGCAGGTCACCAAGTATGAATACGACTACCGCAATCGCCTGGTCCGCGACATCAAGGACCCGGCGGGCGAGCCGCTGAACACCAGCCCCTCGCCACTGAACCTGGTGACGGTCTATACCTACGACGGTAACAACAACCGCTCCCAGGTCACCGACCCGCTTGGCAATAAGACGACCTACACCTACGACAGTCAGAACCGCCTGACCAAGGTCAAGGATGCGCTCAACAACGAGACTCAGACGCGTTACGATCCGGCAGGCAACCGCGTCTGCGCGATCGATGCCAACCAGCATTACACCTTCTATCAATACGACGAACTCAACCGGCTGACGACCCAGGCCCGCAAGATGGGCGCCCAGGAGTGCAGCGCCGGCGACGCCGACGACCTGATCACCCGGAACTTCTACGACAGCGGCGCCGCGACCGCTTGCTTCATCGACCCGGGTTCGCCCGTCTGCGCCGGACCCATGCCCGGCGGCAGCAACATCGCCTATAGCATCGACCCCGAGCAGCGCTACACCCATTTCAAGTACGACAAGATCGATCGCCGCTGGGTCAGCATCCGCAAGGTCGGCCCCTATGTCGACACTACCGGGGTCTGCGATGCCAACGACTGGTGCGACTACACCCAATACGACGCCGCGAACAACGTGCTTGCCCGCGTCGATGCCAACCACAATCGCACCGCGCTGGCCTATTTCACCAACGACTGGATGCAGGCCGAGACCATCGATCCGGGCGGGCTGAGCCTGGTCACTCGCCGCACCTATGACGGTGCCGGCAATGTCGCCACCCTCACCAATGCCCGCGGCAATGTCCGCACCAATACCTACGACGAGCGCAATCAGTTGCGGCGCGCGGCCGACTCCGTGGGCCTGGTCGCCAGCTATGACTACGACGGTGCCGGCAATCGTCGCCGGGAGTGCGACGGCAACGGCAACTGCACCCTGTACGGTTATGACGCAGTGAATCGGCTGGTCGATAGCACGGACCCGCTGGGGAATGTGACCGGCAACGCCTACGATCCGGATGGCAACCTGATCAAGGTCACCGACCGTGAGGGTCACGCCAGCTGCCACTATTACGATGTGATCAACCGCCGCACCCGCACCGCCCAACTGACCGGCGGCACCGACTGCGCCGCGCTCTCCGCCTCCGACCCCTGGACCGACACCGGCTATGACGCCGTGGGCAAGGTCACGCGCCTCGCGACCGCGCGGCACAGCACCCCCGCCGACTGTGACTCGGGTTCGCCCCCGGACGACTGCCAGACCACGAGCTACCAGTACGACGCCGCCGACCGCCTGCTGTGCGAGGCCTATGCGGACCAGACCACCCGTTGCTTCGTTTACGACAAGGCCGGCAACCTGACCCAGCGCACCGACCAACTCGGGCAGGTTACCCGATATGTCTACAGCGACCTCTATAACCTGGCCCTGCGGGATTATCAGGACCCGGCCGAGCCCGACGACAGCTTTGCGTACGACATCGGTGGGCGTATGACCCGCGCCGAGCGCGACGGCTGGGTCGTCACCTATGCCGGCTACGACCCGGCCAACCGGGTATTGCAAAGCACCCAGGACGCCACCGGCACGCCGATGACGGTGCAATATGCCTATGACACGACCGCCGGCACCCGCGACCTTGTCTATCCCGGTGGGCGGGTCTGCCACGAGCAGAGAGACCTGCGCGACCGTCTGGTCGATGTTACCTGCGACAGCTTCGACGGGGTCTATGCCTACGATCTTGGCAACCGCGTCCTGACCCGTGTCTACAACAACGGCGTGGCTGCCAACTATGGCTATGACGCCAACAACCGGATCACCTGGCTGAACCACGCCAACGGTGGCATCGTCGCCGACTTCGGCTACGGCTACGACAAGGAAGGCAACAAGCAATACGAAGACAAGGCGCACGATCCTGCACGCTCGGAGGCCTACGCCTACGACGACCTCTACCGCCTGATCGACTACAAGGTGGGCGCCCTGGTCGGCTCCACCGTGCCGCTGCCCACCACCCAGACCCAGTACTTCCTGGACAAGGTGGGCAACTGGGACCAGTTCGCCACGGATAACGACGGCGCAGGTCCCGGCCTGTCCATCGTCTACCAGAACACGCCCAACCAGATGAACGAGTACGACGACCCGTCCACCAACGGGCCGGGCGAGATCCCGGACGACCTCGGGATTCCATACAACTTCAAGGATCTGGCTGGTACCCCAACGCCGGACGGCGAGAACTGGGCGCACGACAAGAACGGCAACCGCCGCGAGGACGGCCAGCGGGTCTATGCCTATGACGACGAGAACCGGCTGATCCGCGTCATCCGCAAGTCGGATAACCTCGTCAGTGAATACCGCTATGACGCACTGAGCCGACGGGTGGTTAAGGCCGTCGGCGTCGGACTGTCGCCGGTGACGACTCGCTATGCCTATGACGATGCGCGCATCATCGAAGACCAGGACGGCGCCGCAGCGACCTTGGCGACCTATGTCTACGGTAACTACGTCGACGAAGTGCTGAATATGCAGCGGGGGGGTGCGGATTATTACTATCACCAGAATGCGCTGTGGTCGGTGGTGGCGGTGAGCGATGCCTCTGCCGTTACCGTGGAGCGGTATACCTATACGGATTACGGCTGCCCGTCTGTCATTCATAGTGCTATTCACAATCCTTGGATGTTAACCGGGCGGCAGTGGGATGAGGAGTCCGAACTGTATTTCTACCGGGCGCGATACTACGACTGCGAGACGGGGAGGTTTATGCAGAGGGATCCTAAGGGGTATGTCGAGGGTGTGAACCTGTACGAGTATGTTGGCAGTAGTCCGGTGAATTTTGTGGATCCGCTCGGGCTGGGGATTCTCTTTGGAGAATGCTGCAATAGTTCTGGAGGAGTGGAGTGGGCGCTAATGGATCAAGAGGAGGAAGGCGATGAGCCTCACGGGAAATGGTACAAGTTGTTGCCAGGTGAATGTGTCGGCGGACGGCGCGGCTCTAACCGAGGGGACTGCGATGGGATGACATGTGGGGGGGCTTTTACTACGTCGATGATTGGTGTGGTTTTGCCACGGGAAACTGTAAGACCCCGGGCTGTGATCAAGGCTGTTACACCAATAGAAGATGGACGCCGGATCCACGTAATCGTGATTCAGGATCAAAGCCGAGTTCCGGGGACAGTATACTTAACTGCGAATCGGCGGCTGGAGTGGCGGAGGCCATAGGTTCAGTCGCCGTCGAATTCCGGACCGGAAAACAGGTCCAGCTGCGCGCCCGCGTCCGGTTTCGGCTTAGGTCCCCGTTTCTGTGGGTGTAGGGTGCGTTGGAGTTGATCTTCGAGTTCTTTGACGAAGTCATCGGAGCCCAGCGGGCGACCAGTGTGTGCGTGTGAATGGATGTGTTCTGCGATGGATGTATCGCCAGGTTCGCGAAGATAGTCCCGCCAGTTCGCTACGAGTTCAAGCATCGGCGCCACCCGTACCAACAGGTCGTCTTCACCCTTCAGATGTGCGCGGGCACTTGACCAAGGCCAATCCTCGGCGTGCGCGCAGAGACGGGCCCGGACCGGGTTGTTCTCGATATACCGTGCCGCCGCCAGCAAGTATGACTGATCGAGTACGAAGGAGTGGAATCGCTCCTGCCACAGGTGCCCCCGCCAGCCTTCGCGAAAGTTGATACGGCGGGTGAAGCGTCGATGGGCCTCGCCGATGGCGCAACGCAGCCCGTCGGGCTGCTGCGGTACCATGATGAGATGAACATGGTTCGGCATGAGGCAATAGGCCCAGACCGCGGTATCGCACGCAGGGCAGAACTCCGACAGCAGACTCAAATAGACTCGGTAATCGTCGTCACAGAAGAAGGTCTGCTGACGACGGTTGCCGCGCTGGGTCAGGTGAGGCGGATAACCGGGGGCAACTGCCTGAGCCAGTCTCGCCACGGCCGATCTCCGGGTTGTTATGCTTGGGGTTAAGTATACTGTCCGCGAAATCCGGAGCGCGGTCCGGTGGGCCTGCTGGACCCGAGCGCGCTGTTGCGCTGGACCCGCGAGGTCCTGGGGGTGCAGGTCTTCGATCTGGTGCTGTGGCCGGCCTCCCGGCCTTATCCGAACCTGGACGGGGTGCAGGTGGTGGTCGCGGAGGTGGCGACGGGCGACCGGCTGTTCCATGAGCCGACGCTCCTCACCCGGGCGCTCGAGCGCTGTCTGGGTGGGTGAGGCAAGCGCCGGTCAGTCGTCGCGCAGCAGGGTCAGGCAGGCGGCGGGGGTGACGGGTGCGGCCCGGGGCTCACTCTTCTTCCGGGTCTTGCCGGTTGCCTCCGGCGTGAACCACCAAGCCAGTTCCGCACCGCAGCCATCGCCCGGCGGGATGGCCGCCTGGGGCTCGCACTGGGGGCTGCCCGCCGGGCAGCGGATGCGCACATGGAAGTGTGCGTCATGGCCCGACCAGGGCCGCAGTTTGCGCAGCCAATCCCGCTCACCCCGGACCTCGCTGCACACCGCGCGCTTGATGCCGGGGTTGACGAAGATGCGCTCGACCAGCGGATTGCGGGCCACGGTCTCCAGCAGCACGCGCTGGGGCTCGCCCCAGGCGCTGCTGCTGGCCAGCGTGCCGGGCTCAACCATGCTCGGCGGGTCCGGCCGGTCGTCCATCAGCCGCCGCGCGGCCTCCGGGGTGGGTACCAGGGTGAACCAGACGTCCACGTCCAGGCCGTTCTGGTGGCTGTGGTGGGAGGAGGGCATCTGCCCGCCGCGGGGCTGGCTCAGGTCCCCGATCATCACCAGGCCGAGGTGCCCCCGCGCCGCCGTCTGCCCGAGGTCCTGGATCAGGCGCAACAGGTCGGGGTGGCCGAAGAAGCGGTGGCGGGCGCGGCGCACGCTCACGAAGCCCGGGCCGCTCTCCGGCAGGGCCTCGGCCCCGCCGACGCAGCCGTTGGCCGGGGTGCCGATGACCTGGGCGGGGCCCCGGCTCGGGGTCGCGATGCTTGCCCAGGGGCTCAGGGCCGGGGCCTGGGCGGACCATAGGAGGAGCCCGCAAAGGGTGGACAGGACCGCCGCACGGTGCGGGGTGAGGCCGGGCAGGGCGCGGTGACTGTACATGCTCGAAGATTCCGATGGGGGGAGGGCTGGCGGATTATGCGCGAAAGGGGACGCGCGGTCAGCTATGTGTATACTGGGAACCTCTTTCGCCAAGCGGGATTCCGCGCTGGAGGCATCGTGGTCGAGCGTGTCGCGAGGGGCCCAAGGCCCGCGTTTCCGGTCCTATCGTCGGTGTTCTGCGGGGTGTTGCTCCTAGGGGGCGTCTGCACCGCCGAGGAGCGCGATACGCGGGGTTTCGACCCCACCGGAACCTGGTATGGCCAGCACGGGCCCCTGGTACTGATGCGTGCCGGGGATACACTCTCCTTCTCGTATTCAGGCGTCTTCGGCGAGAGCGCGCATCTCTGCGACGCAATGGGCGTCGCCGGCTTTGTCGGCGATGGTCGCTGGGAGTATACGGACGAGCAGGGTACCCTGACCTTCACCACGAAGGGCGGCCGCGTGTCGATGCAAACCACCAACGGGATCGCATCGTTTTGCGGGGCCGGCTGGCCGGGTGATCACTTCTCGAAAGACGGATGGAAACCAGCATTTGACTGCACCGTCATCACCGCGCGTACCCGCTTCCATGTCGTCGGCCCGGAACCGATTGCGCGCAAGGCTTACGTCGTGAAAGGCAACCGGGTCGAGGCCTTGGGTCTGGTCAACGAGGGGACGCCCGGTTGGCTTCTGGCGCGTTTCGTTGGCAAGGAGCGGACGACGGCTGGGCTGCTGGCGCGTGACGGGCTTGAGTGCCATGAGGAGTAATCAGGGGAATGACTATACGGATCGCGAAAACCTGCCGATCGATACTGGCCCTGGTCGCGGCTTTGAGTGGTGGAGCGCGACGGCAGCTATTGCGGGATCATCGGCGACGAGGATCTGCGCGAGCGGTGCCGTGCAGTGTCCGGGGGCTAGCACCGCAGGCCCGGTCAGATAGCGTCACGAATCACGGCGACCCAGGTCACCGGTCCCGTCTCGTCGCCGTCGAGGGTCAGGGCAACGGTCGCACGAAAACGGGCACCCGGCCGGGCGGGCGGCCGGAAGACGAGTTTCGTCTCGCCGATCACGAGATTTGGTGGGCGTGCCGGCCGGCCCCAGCGCCTCGCGAGGTCATCGACGATCAGCGCGCCGGGCTTGGCCAACTGGAACTGGACGTCGTTCAGGTCTCCCGTCTGATGCTGCTTGACAACAATTACGCGCCGCAGTCGTGAATCGGAGGGTCTCACGTAGATCGCCCCGTCGGATTCTTCCTCGATCGCTCCCAATCGACGCGCGATCTCAATGGGCGTCACTGACACCGCCGTCACGGCTTCTACGAGTTGGGCGACGATGTCGGGGAGTGGCGGTTGGCTGTTCGCGGCCGCGTCGGCGCCCGCGGCCTGCACCGTGACGTCCAATACAACCGGAGCCTGGGTCGCGTCGCGGCTCGCGGGGCGCGGGACTAGGACCACGCGCGCCTCGCCACGTGTAATGGCTTCCAACTCGTAGTGGAACCTCGTGATACCGCCGTCGTCTGCGGCCGGTGGCGGCACGACCCGCCGGCCGACAAACCGCACCGCAGCGCCTTGGACCTCGGGCGCCTCCGGCCATTCCCAGGCGAGTTGCTCGGGAACACCGACGGGCCGGGTTACCACGAGGTCGACGCGTTCCCCGGGTGCGACGGTGATGACACTGTCGGCTTGAGCGACACGTATCGGTTGCGACTGATCCATCCGATCCTCCGGGGGTCGTGACGCCACACAGGGGTCCGTAGCACCGATCCACAATGCAGCGGTCAGAATGATGTTGCGGATGCAGGCACGCGGGGTGCCCCTACCACAGACGGAAATCATAGGTGTCCCCGGCGCTCAGATGGTAGGTCCCCTCGATTCGCCAGCGACCATCCGCGTCGTTCACCTTCGCGTACTCCCGCTCGACGCGGCCTGCGTAGGTCAATTCATAGAGCAGGTCCAACTCGCGGGTTTTCGAGAAGAGGTTCCGGTGGAGGTCCGCCCGAATCAAGCGACACGCGCCAAGGGCGCCGTATTGCGCGCGGCGTTTCTGGTGAGCCGAGACGAACGCCTCGCGGGACACCTCCGCCCGGTAGCTCGTGCTCAGGCAGGTATCCCATGCGTCGGCGAACCGCCCCTCGCCGATGTACCGGCAGTAGTCGGCCATCACGCCGCGATCGATCTCGGCAGCGACGGTCTGGTCCTTACCCTGCCCGCGCACCGCGAGCCACACGACACCGATGATGGCCGCCGCGATGGCTATCCCAGCGAGCGCTCCGAAGTGTGGACTGGTATTTACGTCGAGCTCCGGTGGTTACGCGGGTCATAGCAGGCAGGACTTGCCCGGGTCCAGTCATGCTCCGTCGGACGCGAGGTTCGTCCCGAGCACTCTGCGGTCCGCATCCCGCTGGATTTCGCAAGATATAGGGTGCGCGATCGGCTGCGCCCCTGGTGTCGGTGGCGCTAACCGGAAGGACCGGCAAGGCGTCAGTCTACGGGGCGAAGGAGCCACCGCATCCGCCTGCCGCCACACCTGTTAAGGATTATATGCGCGCTCGCCCTGCCGCGACAGCGTCAATGACAGTCGTCGCGGCGTCGCCGTCCTCCGGTCGGGGGTCGGGCAGCAGGCGGCCGACGATCCCGCGCAGGGCGACGATCAGCGCCTCCCGGCCCGGGGCGCCGAAGACCCCCACCAACTCGGCCAGCGGCCGCAACTGCCCGGCGGTGGCGGCCAGCAGGGCGGCCTGCGCGGCGTCGAGCCGGCCGGCGGCAAGCGCGGGGCCCAGGCGGCGGCGGGTCAGGGCGGCCAGGGCGGGGAGGGCGGCCTCCAGGGTGCGGTGGCCGGCGGCGAAGGAGCGCAGTTCCAGGTCGTCGCGGGCCGCGCCGTCCGGGTCCGGCGCTGCCGCCGCGAAGTGCCGGTACAGTGCGGCGAGCAAGGCTGCGGCTATCGCCGGGTCGAGTCGGCGCAGGGGGCCGGGCAGCAGCACCGGGAGCCGTGCCGCGAACCTGGACGCGGCGGCGGCGCGCCAGGTCCGGCCGCGGGCGTTGGCGGGGCGCAGGACGACCAGGGCGTGCTCGCCGCTGGCGGCGTTGCGGCTGGTGCCGAGCTGCACCGGGCGGTAGCCGCAGCGGGACCAGAACGCCATCAAAGGGGGGGTGGCGCCGAAGCTCGAGCCCAGGAGGCCGATCCCCTCACCCCGGGCCGCATGGAACAGCGCGCGCAGCAGCCGCCGGCCCAGGCCGCGGCGGTGCAGCGCCGGGTGGACGGCGATCCGGATCACCCGCAGCCAGCGCAGGCCGGGCGCGTCCGGCAGGCCGGCGTGGGCGGACAGGGTGAAGGGGAGCAGGTGGCCGCGGGGGCGGCGGCGCCCGTCATAGACGCCGCGCAGCAGCTCGGGGTCCGTGAGACCGCCCTCCGCGACGGCGATCAGGGTGGCGGCGACCTGGCTGCCCTGGCGCAGCACCAGGACCCGCACCCCGGGGGCGTCGAGCAGCAGGCGCAGGTCCAGCGGTCGGGTCTGGTAGTGGGCCAGCACCAGGAGCCCGAAGATCTGACCCAGGGTGGCGTCATCGGCGGCGAGCGCGCTGCGGTCCAGTCGCTCGACCGGCCCCGCGCCCTGGTCGCCCCCCTGCAGGGCGGCGGCCGTCGCCGGGGTGGCGTCCAGCAGCAGGGCACGGAACACCAGGGCCTCCAGCGGGTCGTCCGCCGCCCAGCGGATGGGGGTCTCCAGGGTCAGGCCGCGCCAGTGGGGCGTGCGCCGGTCCAGGGTCTCCCGGAACCGCAGATCGAAGCCGCGGCCGGTGCCCTCGTATCCGTGTACCGTGGTGGCGAAGACCACCCGCGGGTATAGCACCAGGAGTCGGGTCAGCAGGGGGGCGGGGATGCCGGCCGCCTCGTCCACCAGCAACAGGTCGGCGCCGCCCTGGCCCGGTGCCATGTCCCGGCAGAGGGCGTCCGGTGCCGCGAAGCGGATGGCCCGCTCGCCCAGGCCGAGCCCAGTGCCGTCGGGGGTGGCCCCCGGCCAGGCGTCGGCGGCGTGGCGGAAGAGTGCGTCGGCGGCGGCGCGGCGCGGGGCCGTGACCAGGATCAGGCGGGGGTCGGGGCGGCCGGGCGCCAGCAGCCGCGCGGCGGCGATTCCCAGGGCCGCACTCTTGCCGCGCCCGCGGTGGGCGGTCAGCACTAGGGGCCGGTGGGGACGGCCGCGGGCGTGCTGCAGGATGGCCGCGACGGCGCGCGCCTGGTCCGGGGTGGCGGGTTGGCCGGGGTCCAGGGTGGCGGGCCGCCACCCCGAATCAGGGTCGTGCCAAGGGTCCGGGGGCGGTGCTGTCGGCCCGGTCTCGCCTTGCGTGATGATCAGGACCCCGGTCTGTTCACGCAGGACCCGCACCAGCCGCGCAATGAAGCGGCCCGTGACGGCGGCGGCGTCCAGCGGCCAGGGGGCGATGCGCGCGGCCTGGGGATCGGGGCGGTCCGGCCAGTCGGCCAGCGGCGGGCAGAGCAGGAGCAGGCGGCCGCCGCCGCGCAGCGCCCCGGTGGCGGCGCCGAACCCGTCGGGGTCGAACCCGGACCAGGCGTCATAGACCAGCAGGTCGCACTCCCCGCCCAGCAGGCGGGTGGCGGAGTCGAGCGGGCGGGCGGCGGGGTGCAGGGGGCGGTCGCTGAGCCAGACGGCGCCCGCGTCCGCGGTG
>Ga0247835_1001868_pt1 | contig 24350 bp, 18 predicted proteins | sample LaCtaG_3_FD_189912 | JGI IMG/M metagenome (GOLD analysis project Ga0247835, IMG submission 189912) | Freshwater microbial communities from meromictic Lake La Cruz, Castile-La Mancha, Spain - LaCruzMarch2015_13.5m | ecosystem: Environmental > Aquatic > Freshwater > Lake | place: Spain: Castile-La... | reverse complement strand
AAGACACCTTGGAAAAACTACCCACTTGGCCCAACAGCCGCATCGACGAATTACTGCCTTTCGGCAAATCAGATTAAATTGATTTTGGCAATTTCTAAGTTAGTGGTCGGGCTGCTCGCATACTGAGCATCAACCGGCCGGGATGACTGAAAAGCATCTGGTGGAAGAATTGGCAACAATCCTTTGGCGGAAACGGCGCGTGTTGTTGGGCGAAGGGGCTACGATTAATCGCAGTCTATGGAACGTAGCACATGAACAGCAAAATAAAAGCATGGTTCGTGCTTCGGTACCTCTTGAGGTTGGTTTGTCCAATGATACCCATGATTTACTTGACCTGATAACGGCAAGCCCTGATGAAATTGCTGAACGACAACGGGATACGGAACTTGATCTTGCAGCAACCAGAAAAGCAGCGTCAATTTTGCGTAAAGGTTGCTCGAATGCCTACAAAAAGGCCAGATTGACTTTGATACCGGACTCCCGTGACTGGTGGGATAACCATGTTGACGATGAGACGTATCCAGAGACGGCTGAAGGACTGGCTACATTTATACAAGAAGTTTTAGAGCCAATCATTTATCGCATGGAAAAAGAGGCTCGTTATCAACCGGCAATTAAGGCTCAAACCTTAGGTGAAGGGCTGCAAGCACATCGTTTAGAGAAATTAAATCGATACGAAACCCACTTGGACCGCAAATTTGAACGTACTCTTGCCATGCTTTTGAAGTTAAAAGAACTGCGAAACAAGAGTAATGTTAATAATGAAAAATAGCCTGTAATCCCCAAAATTACTGGGTTTAATAAAATTTATACAAAATTGTCCGATTAAATTTCTGAATGATTTAGGCAAAATCTGGAGATAAATATGGGTGGAAGAGGCAGTGGACGACGTTATCAGGTAGGGAAGGATACGACCAGTGATTATCGTTCGCTGGATGTGAGGCGGTTGCAACGGGATGATTTACTTGTATCGGGTCGATCCTTTAGTTGGAACTGGTATTCCAACGATGAAAAAGTTGCCTCTATTCAAATTCATACGCAAATAGATCGTGTGCTTTTGGACTATCGGCATCGAAAGGGCGACGAGGAATGGAAATCTCAGTATTATCCTGTGATGCTGGATTTGACAGCTTGCGGCTATGGCGGTCAGCGGGCATGGTTTCGCTGCCCGGCGATTGGATGCGGTCGACGAGTAGCATTGCTTTACCTTGGGAGTTCCGGCATTTTTGCCTGCCGCCACTGCTATCAGTTAGTCTATGCCTGTCAGCGGGAAACAAAGGATGACCAGGCTGCACGGCAAGCCGATAGAATCCGTGACAAGCTCGGGTGGAAGCGTGGAATTTTGAATAATACAGGCAATAAACCCAAGGGCATGCACTGGAAAACTTACCGGCAACTGACCGCTAAGCATGATGCTTTTGTCAATGTAGCTTTGGTTGGTATTGCAAAACGATTGGGAATTTTAGAAAAGATGTTGAAATAAATCTGTTTCGCAAAAATCCCTCATCGCACCGACGGCCTCTACGCACAGAGACTAAATTTATTTTATGCAGATCAAGAGAGTTATGCTTTAACTTTAGCGATATTAACATGACCCTAGAGCATCAGTTACTTGGTCTTGATAAAAACAATCGAGTATTGGACAGTGGCTAGCTAGTGGAAAAACAGTGTGATAACGAAAAGTTTAAAAACTGGGCAATATCGGTTTATTTATAATCTTAAATATTTGGCAACTAGTGCGGGTGATTTTATTCGGGTATTCATTTACAGTGTAAGCTCAAACCCAGACCATTACCCAGACTAAAATACACTGTGTAAAATTTTAGGCAAAAAAAAGCCCCACACTTTCATGTAAGGCTTTGATTTACTTGGCTCCCCCGGACGGACTCGAACCGCCGACCTAGTGATTAACAGTCACCCGCTCTACCGACTGAGCTACAGGGGATTAAACTTTTATATTCAATTGGCGCGCCCGGAGAGATTCGAACTCCCGACCGATCGGTTCGTAGCCGATTACTCTATCCAGCTGAGCTACGGGCGCATTAAATTGAGCTGGATATTATCTTTTTTTATTATTTATTTGTCAAGGTACAAAATAAAATGTCACATTTTGGCGGAGAGAGAGGGATTCGAACCCTCGATGGGAGTTAAAGCCCATACTCCCTTAGCAGGGGAGCGCCTTCAGCCTCTCGGCCATCCCTCCAGAAACTGGTTATTATTCGGAATCGGCTGACTCTGCCTGTTCCTTTTTTATTCTTTCGTAAATTTCTTCTCTGTGTACAGATACATCTTTTGGCGCATTGACACCGATGCGAACTTGATTTCCCTTTACTCCAAGGACAGTAACCGTCACTTCGTCACCAATCATTAAAGTTTCCCCTACTCGGCGAGTCAGTATAAGCATGGCTTCTCCCTAATGTATTTAAAAACTCACTGTTTAACACAGCATCCAACTTACGCTTGAAATAATAACAGTTTTTTAGGCAAATAAAAATCAAAACCTGAGATGGTGCAAACTTTGCTTTCGTAAGTTGCTTGGCATAATTTGCGTAAAGTCGTTGCAGATTCATGATATTTAAGCTGTTTGGTAGAATTTGGATTTAATCCGAAGGAATTATCGAAAAATCGATCTTTCACGCTACAATGATTATTTTTAAGCTAAATGAATTGTAATGGACGTAATTTCCCGCATTGCCGAAGAATTATCGGTAAACCCCAAACAAGTGGATGCCGCAGTTAAGCTGTTGGATGAAGGTGCCACCGTGCCGTTTATCTCCCGTTACCGCAAAGAGGCCACGGGTGGCTTGGATGATAACCAATTACGGATACTGGAAGAACGCCTTATCTACCTGCGCGAACTTAACGGGCGACGCGCAAGCATTCTCGACAGCATACGCTCGCAAGACAAGCTGACACCAGAACTTGAACTGGCTATCAATTCGGCGGATACGAAAACCCTACTCGAAGATTTGTATTTGCCCTTTAAACCCAAACGGCGGACGAAGGCGCAACAGGCCCGTGAGGCTGGTTTAGAACCGCTCGCAGACGCGCTGCTGAATGACCGCAGCTTAGTACCGGAACAGGCCGCCTTAGCCTTTATTGATCAAGAAAATGGGATACTTGATGTGGCGGCGGCATTGGAAGGTGCGCGGCAAATCATTATGGAGCGCATTTCTGAAAATGCCGAATTGTTGACCGAATTACGAGAGCGCGTTTGGCAAAAAGGGGTTGTTCACGCGACTGTAATAGCGGGTAAAGAACAGCAGGCCGAAAAATTTAAGGATTATTTTGATTATAGCGAGGCAATCAACAAAATTCCTTCGCACCGTGCCTTGGCTTTGCTACGTGGCCGCAACGAAGATTTCCTGGGCTTACACCTAAAACCCGCCGCCGATGAGAAAACCGAGCACGATTTGTGCGCCCAATTCGTCGCGCAACATCTCAAAGTCTCTGACACCGCCCGTCCTGCTGATGCGTGGTTAGCAGAAACCGCCCGTCATGCTTGGAAAATCAAACTTTATACGCGTATCGATGCAGATTTGAAACAACGCTTGCGTGAAGCCGCCGAACAAGAAGCCATAAAGGTTTTCACCAGTAACTTGCGTGCCTTGCTGCTAGCCGCACCTGCCGGCAGCAAAACGACGATGGGGCTAGATCCTGGCATACGCACGGGCGTTAAGGTTGCCGTCGTGGACGCCACCGGAAAGCTGTTGGCAACCGAGACCATTTATCCACATCCGCCGCGCAAGCAATGGGACGAATCTATCGCCAGCCTAACGAAGCTGATCCAAAAACATGGTGTCAACTTGGTTAGCATAGGTAACGGCACGGGTTCACGCGAAACCGACAAACTAGTGGCCGATGTCATCAAACAACATCCTGAATTGGCTATCACCAAAATTGTGGTCTCAGAGGCGGGAGCTTCCGTTTATTCAGCCTCCGAATTTGCCGCCAAAGAATTTCCCGAATTGGACGTGTCTTTGCGCGGTGCAGTATCCATTGCCAGACGTTTGCAAGACCCACTGGCGGAGTTGGTGAAAATCGACCCCAAATCTATCGGCGTGGGTCAATACCAACACGATGTCAATCCTGTGCAATTGGCACGGAGTTTGGATGCGGTTGTTGAGGATTGCGTCAACGCGGTAGGTGTCGATGTCAACACCGCTTCCGTACCCTTGTTGAAACAGGTATCAGGCTTATCGGCCAGTGTCAGTGAAAATATTGTTGCTTACCGTAACGAGAACGGCCCGTTCCGCAATCGTGAACAACTAAAAAAAATCCCCCGATTGGGCGACAAGACCTATGAACAGGCTGCGGGTTTCTTGCGTATTATGAATGGCGACAATCCGCTTGACGCTTCCGCCGTGCATCCCGAAGCCTACCCGGTTGTGGAAGCAATCATCAAAGACACGGGCAAATCCATCCGGGATATTATTGGACAGAGCCAGTTTTTGCGTAACGTCAACCCCGGTAAATTTACCAACGAAGTTTTTGGTTTGCCTACAGTAACCGACATTTTGTTAGAGCTTGAAAAACCGGGGCGCGATCCCAGACCCGAATTCAAAAGCTTGGCATTCACCGCCGGGATAGAAAAAATCACTGATTTGGAAGTTGGCATGAAGCTGGAAGGCGTGGTCAGCAATGTCGCTAATTTTGGTGCGTTCGTCGATATTGGCGTGCATCAGGATGGTTTGGTGCATGTGTCACATTTGTCCGACACTTTTGTCAAAGACCCCAAAGACGCCGTTAAAGTCGGCGATATCGTCAAAGTCACCGTACTGGAAATCGATGTGACCCGAAAACGGATTGCCTTAAGCATGAAAACGGCTCCAGATGCTGCCCGACAACCGCGTCCGGAAAAAGCTGAAAAATCCGTAAATCAACCCCCTATCCCTAAAAAAGTTGAGCCGACGCGCGGCACGATGGCAGACCTGTTCGCTAAGGCATTGAAGAAATAAATAACACAAGCTCTGCTATACTAAACTCATATTTAAACTAACTAACAGGATTTGCCATGAATAAATTTAACCGTTTCTTTGTGTATATCTTATGCAGCGGACTAATAATCACCTACCTACCCCAAACTCTGGCAGATCCGCAGTATGACAATACCGAAATTGCCGAAACCGTCAATACCTTGCAAAGCCAGCAACCTTGCAGTTATGGCCAAAAGATCAATGAAAAAGCCTTGCGTATGGTATCCAATTTCGACTCCAGCTTATTGGAAATCCCTAAAAACATCATCAACACGACTAATGACAGCAATATCATCTATGGTTTGACAGGAGGACTTGCCAAAGGCCTGATCAATACCATAGGACGCATCGGCGTTAGTTTTGCTGACTTCATATCCCTACCTATCCCTACCAAACCGGTTGCTTACCCTTTAAATGTTTGGGATGATTTTGATAAGGACACCCAGTATAACGATATTTTCCGTCTCGATAATTGTCCTCCTAGTGATGAAGTCGTTGCAACGCCTGATGTTCCTGCTTTACAACCTAATGTAGTTGCCGTACCCCCACGCCCCCTTCCTGATAATGTTGGAGGCTACAATGACCACACTAACCGCAAATTGGATACGCTTTTCAAAAAGCAAATGATGAAGTAAACGGACTATTTCAGTTAGCCACATTTCTGTCATTTTTATTTTATTTTTAAGGTTTTATTATGTTGCATAAAAAAATTGCCCTTACCTTGTTAGCTATCACTCTCTTATCAGGATGCGCCAGTGTCGTCACCGATTCAGCACATCCGGTCACTATTTCCAGCCTGCCCAGCAATGTTGATTTTGCAGTCGTAAACCAAGAAGGCAAAACCGTACATACCGGCAAAACACCGGCCACCGTTACACTAAAAAGTGATGCCGGTTATTTTAAGGGCGAAAAATACACACTGAAATTTCAAAAAGAAGGCTTTGGTACACAAAGCACTCCACTAAATGCCCAATTAAACCATTGGTATTGGGGCAACCTCATTTTCTTACCGGTATTAGGCCACTTAATTATTGACCCTTTAACTGGTGCGATGTGGTCCTTGCCTAAATCAAAGTCGGTGGTGTTGGTACCCAAACAATAATTAACATATCCTCCGAATTAAGTTCCCTCGCAAAAGTGACTGTGAAAGAATTATTTTGTCCACGACCCTAAAAGCCCGAATTCAAAATCACGAAAGGGTAAAACCAGCTTGATTATAAGTTATTGAAAGTTATTATTTAATTGCTTCGTGATTTTCATGTTTTTCGTGGAAAATTATTAATTATTTGAGTATATTGCAATACTTTCACAGTCTTGTATGTTTTGAGGCTTTAAGACCTACCTAGTCTTAGAGTTTTTGCCAATATAGACAACAAATTTTTGCATGGGCGCTTACCAGCTAATCTTTACTAGCCTCATCAGTACAAAGATTTTTTGAATAATCTGGAAAATTATTCCTTAGCAGAAATTGTCTGCAAAAGGCTTAAATGCTATTTGACACAAAAAATGTTAAAAATGAAAAATTCCCTTTTGGTAATTTCGTATTCTTCTGAATATTACCGTAATTATGTGCTTTTCATGGTCAATAGTTGGTTTCTATCATTGTTGGAGGCATTTCCAGAACCGTGTACTAATTAATTTACAACTTCCACTTATCCTTCGTCCCGCATCCCGCCCCAAAATAATGGCGTAAATATTGCTTAAACAGATAATACCGCCGTGCAAAATTAACAAATAAAAACCCCAGCCAGATTGTAAATTAAACCAATCTTCGTCTGCACTTGCGGTAAATCGCTAATTTATTAACTGGTCAAATTTGCATTAACTATATCGTGTTGTTCCAAATCCTTGCACCAAGCAAATGCAATCCGCACCACAACCTGACGGCTCTAAGGCCTGTTAATCCAATATCCAAGTACTGTAATTTTAACTATTTGGAAAACAACGCTAATCACGATAAAAAAATATAACACCACAATGAATTGATTTGGGCTTTTTTACGCACTGATTTTGGAAACCCCCATTATGAAATTATTTTTTTTACTTATTTTGCTCGTTAGTATGGCAACCCATTCGTCAATCGGTGCAGAAACGCCGTTGATGGTAAAAGCCACGCCCATGCTGATGCAGCAAATTAAAATTATCGCTATTGGCTCCAGTCAAGTGCATGATTCCTTGCGTTTACCGGCACGGGTGGAACTCGATCAGCAACGGGTTGCGCGTATCGGTGCGACTGTTACCGGACGCATTTCCGAAACCCGCGCCATACTCGGGCAAGAAGTCCGCAAAGGCGAGCAATTGGCGATCTTAAACAGCACCGAATTAGGCCTGGCGCAATCGGCGTACCTAAAGACCCGTTCACAATTGGCGTTGCGGCAATTGACCGTGAACCGCGCCAAACGCTTATTTGCCAGTGACATTATTCCGGCGGCTGAGCTTGAAGAAAGGGAAAGCCTGTTGACTGAAGCCGATATTGACTTACGTACCGCGACTGACCAATTGCGGGTATTCGGCATGTCCGATACCGATCTGGCGCGTTTGGCGAAAGAGCGGAAAATCAATTCCCTGCTACCGATCACCACCAGCATCCAAGGCACAATCGTCGAACGCACCGTCACCGTCGGGCAAGTGGTGCAGCCTGCCGACGCACTGTTTACCGTTGCCGATTTGTCACACGTCTGGGTGGTCGCGGAACTACCTGAACAGCAAGCCGATTGGGCGCGTAAAGGCGATGAGGCTTTGGTGACGATTTCCGCTTTACCCAATCAGGAACATCGTGGAAGCTTGGTGTATGTCGCCGACATGGTTGACCCTAACACCCGTACGGTCACCGTGCGTATGGCTTTGCCCAATCCGCAACGGCTGTTCAAGCCGCAAATGCTGGCGACCTTGGTTATCCACAAACTAGGCCACCAGGAACTGGTGTTACCTGATGCAGCGGTGATCCGCATCGATGATCGAGACCATGTGTTTGTGCAAACCAATGCCGATGAATTCACGTTAAAGCCGGTTAAATTAGGCAACCGCGATGGCGACAGACGGCAAGTGTTGGACGGTTTACAATCGGGTGAAAAAGTGGTGGTGGAAGGCGCCTTCCATCTTAACAACGAACGCCAACGTAAAGAACTGGGGTAAATAATGGTTGAAGGACTAATCAATGGCGGCTTGAACAACCGTATCCTGATCTTGGTGTTGGCGGTAGGTTTGTCTTTATTTGGTGTCAAAGCTTTACAGACTTTGTCGGTCGATGCCTTCCCCGATGTCACCAACGTGCAAGTGCAAATCGCCACCGAAGCCACCGGACGCTCGCCTGAGGAAGTCGAACGTTTTATCACTGTGCCGCTGGAAATAGCCGTTACTGGCTTGCCGGGTCTGACAGAAATGCGTTCTTTAAACAAAAATGGTCTGTCATTAATTACCTTAGTGTTTACAGATGATACCGACGTGTATTTTGCCCGCCAATTGGTTATGGAACGGTTGATGGAAGCCAGCCATAACATGCCCGAAGGCATCTCGCCCATCTTAGGGCCGGTGTCCACTGGATTAGGCGAAATTTATCAATATACCTTGGACAAAACCGATGACGGGCAACGCGCCTTAAACCAAGATGAGCTGATGCGCCGCCGTGAAGTACAGGACTGGGTGGTGCGGCCTTTATTGCGCGGGATTGCGGGAGTGGCGGAAATCAATTCCCAAGGCGGTTACATCAAACAATACCAAGTCTTGGTGCATCCAGACCGTTTGCATCATTACAAGATTTCCTTAGCGGAGGTGTTTAACGCGCTGGCGCAAAACAACGCCAATAGTGGCGGTGGGGTGTTGCCGCATTATGCCGAACAATATTTGATACGCGGTGTGGGGCTGATCCGTGATGTCGCCGACATAGGCAATATTGTCCTGAAAGAGCAACACAGCGTACCCATCCATATCGATGATGTAGCCGACGTAAACATCGGTCATGAAGTGCGCGTGGGTGCGGTCATTAAAAACGGCTACACTGAATCGGTAGGCGGGATTGTCATGATGTTACGCGGCGGCAATGCCAAGGAAGTTGTGGGCCGTATCAAGGCACGGGTGCAAGAAATCAATGATAAGGACATGTTGCCTGATGGCTTAAAAATCGTGCCCTATTATGACCGCAGTGAATTGGTCGATGCGGCTTTGCACACAGTTACGAAGGTTTTGATGGAAGGCATCGCACTAGTGGTGATCATATTGATGCTGTTTTTGGGCGATTTGCGCTCCAGCGTCATTGTGGTCTGCACCTTGGTGGTGACGCCGCTGGTGACGTTTATCATCATGAACCAATTGGGCATTTCCGCTAATTTGATGTCTCTAGGCGGCTTGGCGATTGCCATTGGCCTGATTGTCGATGGCTCGGTGGTGGTGGTCGAAAACGCCTTCACTCTGCTCGCGATCCGCAAAGGCCGCGCAACCAGCCGCATTAAAGTGGTGATGGCAGCGGCCAAGGAAGTTGCCACACCGGTGTTGTTTGGTGTGGGCATTATCATCGTGGTGTTTTTGCCGTTGATGACGCTGCAAGGCATGGAAGGCAAAATGTTTGCACCACTGGCTTATACCATCGCCATTGCTTTGCTGATTTCGCTGGTGTTGTCCTTGACCTTAACTCCGGTGCTATGTTCGTTCTTGTTGCAAGGCCACGATAACCATGACCACGATACGGCGGCCATTGCCTTTATGAAAAAGCCCTATCTGAAATTACTGGATTTAGCTTTGCAAAACGGCAAACTGGTGTTGTTGGTGGCAGCGGGGCTGTTTGTCGGCACCATCGCCATCCTGCCGTTTTTGGGGAGTTCGTTCATACCGGAAATGAAAGAAGGCTCAATTGTGCCAGCCATCAACCGGGTGCCGAACATTTCCTTGGAAGAAGGCATAAAAATGGAAATGGCGGCGATGCGGATGGTGATGGAGATTCCTGGAGTCAATCTCGCCGTGACCAATATCGGACGCGGCGAAAGCCCCGCCGACCCGCAGAGCCAAAACGAATCAACACCCATCGTCAGCTTAAAACCACGCGACCAATGGACTAAAGGCTGGAATCAGGATGATATTGCCGATGCTATGCGCGACAAACTCAACAGCAGCTTGCCCGGCATTCAAGTGGTCATGGCGCAGCCCATTTCTGACCGTGTCGATGAAATGCTCACTGGCGTACGCTCGGATTTGGCGGTGAAAGTTTTTGGAGATGATTTGGAAAAGCTGAAAACCACCGCCAATGCCATCGCCAAAGTTGCGGGTAATATTCAAGGCTCACAAGACATTCGCGTGGAACGCCTTACCGGACAACAATATTTGTCTATCACCGTCAACCGTGAAGCGATTGCCCGCCATGGCATCAATGCCTCCGCTATCCACGATGTCATCGAAACCGCCATTGGCGGCAAAACCGCTACCGAAATCTATGAAGGCGAGAGGCGTTTTTCTGCCGCAGTGCGCCTGCCGGAAAACTTCCGCAATAGCATCGAAGCCATCGACGCGATATTGCTCACTTCCACCAATGGCGCACGGGTGCCGTTGGGCAATTTGGCGGACATCCGCTTGGGCGATGGGCCGTCGCAAATCAGCCGCGAAATGGGCAAACGCCGGATTGTTATTGGTGTGAATGTACGTGATAGGGATTTGGGCAGCTTCGTCGCCGAATTGCAAAAGGCGGTTGCCGAACAAGTCAAGTTACCGGAAAGTTATTATTTGGAGTGGGGTGGCCAATTCCAAAACATGGAACGTGCTTTAGGGCATTTAAAAATCATCATTCCTATCACCATCGGCACGATTTTCTTTTTGTTATTCATGCTCTTCAATTCCCTACGCTTTGCCGCGTTGATTATTCTGGTGTTGCCGTTTGCGTCCATTGGTGGCGTGGTGGCTTTATTCATTACCGGTGAATATTTGTCTGTGCCTGCTTCGGTTGGTTTTATTGCTTTGTGGGGCATTGCTGTGCTGAATGGTGTGGTGTTGGTCTCTTACATCCGTAATTTGCGCCAACATGGCATGAGCCAATTACTGGCCATCCGCCAAGGCTGCGCCCAACGTTTCCGTCCGGTGATGATGACCGCGACCATCGCTTTGCTCGGACTCGTGCCGTTCTTGTTCGCCACCGGCCCCGGTTCCGAAGTGCAGCGGCCTTTGGCGATAGTCGTTATTGGCGGTTTGATTACATCTACCTTACTGACACTGGTCATGTTGCCGACACTCTATCGGTGGTTTGAAGAAAAACTTGGGGATGCTTAAGTCTTGCCTAATTGGGATATGTGGTTATTTGGGGCAGGACAAAATATTAAAAAAAACCCGCAATCAGGATTCCAAGCCTAATTGCGGGTTTTGATTGTTAAAATAGAAGAATATGTCTTTAGATGCACCAAAAAGAACTAAGCGCATTGTTTCCCGTTAATCCAAAACCGGATTCCGCCGGAAAAAGCCATAAGGTACAAGCCTAAAAGCCAATAAGCTTTCATTAGTCATCACCGGATATTGTTCAACATCCGGTATGTGCGTCAAACCACTGGTGACCCACAATACCAAATCTTGGTCAACAATACTCTCCGTACCGGAATACTGTGGCAAACCTTCCCCAATGCTACCTTGGTTGGGATAATCCCCCGTAGCAAACATTTCATCCGGCTGATACTTGGTCACCCATAATGGATGTTCAACAAAGGCGGCACGTTGCCGGGCAGGAAAAGTGGCTGAAGAATAAGGTACTGCCGTGTCACCCAAATACAGCGAGTAACCCGTTGGCATTCCTAACGCATTTTTTGCATTGCTGCTATAAATTTTCCAACTCCTGGCTTTATCGATGTTCTCATTACGCCTTGCTTTTGCTTCGGTATTCAGCAAAGTTTCTTCGGCGACAAAGGCATTGCCCAACGCACTGTCTTGCGGATTGACGTTGCTTTCTGTGATACGGTTGGAGATGCCATCAACATCCAAATCAACACGAAAATTGAAGAAATGTTGATGGTTAGGCGCTGCAACTAAAGCCGTGCCCCCATCTAAGGATTTTGCCGTATCCACCACATGCCCATGTTCCGAACCTTCGCTGACGCTGTTCACGCCTTGGTTTAAAGTCGTGCCGGTAGCGTCAACGCGCACATCCAACTCACCGTTCATATGAAAAATATAATTGATGGCGTAAATGTAATTGCCAATCCAAGCATTAGAAGTCAGCACCAGTTCGTGTGATTTACGTCGGTCTTGAGCGGTTGAGCTAGGATCCACCCGTTTCCACAATAAACTGGCATCACGCTCATAGAGAGCCACAGCATTTGGAAAAACAAAAGAACCTCCCACATCATCGGCGATACGGGCGTTAAAAAACGTGGCGTTGCTGGGTACATCAGAATTTGACGACAGCGGGTTGGCATAACGTCCCATGCCGTATTCCCCAACATCAAAAGCCGTCCGCCAAACCCAATTGCTATCTGGCACCCCGTAAGGCACGAATATCTCACTTAAGCCTATGCGGTAAGCCACTGGACGGAGAACGCCGTTATTGTCGTGGTTAACCAAATAAAGCACCAAACCTTCACGTGGAAGCAACGCGAAGCGAAAACGCCAACCTTGCCATGTCACTTCTTGTCCACAAAGTTTATAACCAGGCTGATTTTGTAAAACTTGGATAGGTTGCAGGGAGTCATGATGGAGGTCACTATCCTTTTCGCTATATGTGGAAACTGGCGCAACTACCGTATCAGTCACTTGCAAGACTTTCAAACGGTTCATGTCCACCGCAACCACCACGCCTTCGATAGGACGGTCATAAGGATTGGGTTTACCTGCCCGCAAAAATGATAAAACCCTCATGATACGGGTGCCAGGCGGAACGGCTTTGCCTTCACGATCCACATCGATCTTCAAATCCCCACCTACCCAAACATCCAAGTAAACATCATCAGGGTTGACACCACGTTTCTGCATTGCTGCACGCCAACCCGCATCTTGGCTTACCAAGGGCAAAATCGTGGAATATTCATCAATAAATGCGGGGGGTTGGCTAGGTTGGGGAATTTTGCTAAAACTGATGACCTTCTTTGTCCGCAAATCGACTATCGCCCGATACAGCTGGTTATTGGGACGGTCATAGGCTTCAACGGCCGCTTCACGGGCATAAGGCTTACCCGCTTGATATGCAAGCACATCGGCTTTGGGAGGTTCGTTAAGCACCACATTGGGGAAAAATACACCTGTCGGCAAATTTGGCGTAGCTTTCACCATAGTGACTGCAAGTGCAATTTCCGAACGGTTAAGTGGATCTAAGGGATGTGAGCACAGTTCCGATACCGTTTCGGTACTGGACTGTATTGGCAAATCAGCAATATGTTGAATTTCAGCGATCCTAGGGGACAAGACGGCGGATTGGGAAGCGGCATGGACAGTAAGCGGGACGAAACTAGCAAGTAAAATAAAGTTGCGCATGGAAGTATCCTTTAAATTTTCTAGCTTGGGGATTGTGCATCAACTGCAAGCAATTATGACAGCACTTTTTACAAAGCAACTGAGGAAAGGAAATAGTCTGGAACCTAGGCTGAAAAAAGCGGCCATATGTTGCGGTTACAAATACGAAAATCCCATTTTTTTGGGAACACGTATGGAATATGCCGTTAGTTTAGAACTTTTAGGTTTCTTGTACCCCAGAGTAAAAAACCTGAAAAGTCTTACCAAAGTATCAACTTCTTAGTGGACGGGCGTTATACAATTTCTTGAAAAAATCTTACCATAGATTTATCCTGTTGTTCAATAACATACTGTATAACTTAAGAAAATCGTCCAAATTTCTTAACCAATTTTAGCTTAATATTTTTCAGACTTTTCACTCGGTGCTGAAACGATATGAATTAGGTTAATACGTAATATAAATTGCGTATTTCAAGCATAAAATCACCAGCAAGTCAGCAAATTTAAAGAATAATTGCCTAACGCCATTCCAACATCAACCACTTTTACGAGAGAACAAAATGTCACAAATTTCTTATCAAATCGAAGGTTCGGACTTGCAATATGTGGAAGTCGTGTTGCCGCCAGGCGTTTCTGTTGTCGGCGAACAAGGTGCGATGATGTACATGGACGCGAATATCGAAGTTTCAACGGTGTTAGGTGACGGCTCACAATCCGCTTATGGGGTTGCCGGGCGTTTCTTTAAAGCCTTAAAACGTTCATTGACTGGTGAATCGCTATTTAGTAGCCGTTACCGGAACGAATCACTAACACCGCAACGTATTGCCTTTGCCCCGCCCATCATCAGTAAAATTGTCGCGGTAGATTTGGCTGAAATGGGTGGCGGATTAATTTGCCAAAAAGGGGCTTTTTTGGCAGGCGAGGAAGGCATCGAAGTGAAGTTGGCATTTCAAAAACGCTTGCGGGTTGGGTTCTTGGGCGGCGAAGGTTTTATCATGCAGCGCATCACCGGCAAAGGAGTCGTTTTCATCAATGCTTGTGGGGCATTAAAAGAAATGATTCTGGCACCCGCACAAACCTTGCAAGTGGATAGCGGCTGCTTGGTTGCCTTAAGCCCTACCGTCACTTATGAAATCAAGTACGCAGGCAAAGTGAAAACAGCGTTGTTTGGTGGTGAAGGTTTGTTTTACGCAAGCTTGAAAGGACCAGGCAAAATCTGGCTGCAATCCTTACCCGAACGCCGCTTGAGTATTGAACTGATGCAAATGGCGACTTTGGGGCGCACCAAGGGCATCGCTGGCAAGCTGTATTTATTGCTCATCATCGTCATTGTCGTCGCGTCGTTTTTTGCGGAACTTAATAAATAAGGGATTTTGCCGATGCAACTCTTTAAAGCGATTTTGTATGGTGGTGATTCGCCTTTGGCGGGTGCCCCCGTAGACGTGGTCTTAAGCGGCGATTGCCTGTCCATCAATGCCAAAAAGATCCATGTCAATTGCGACAACATCATCATGAGCGTCGGCGGTTTTGACCATAATGAATTTTTCCTGCACTGGTACGCCCCCACTGGCGAAGCTTACAGCCTTAAATTAATGGGCAAAACAGATATAACCTTCATCATGGCTAATGCCCCGCCCTCTCTGAAACAGCAATTCAACAAATGGCATCAGCGGCAGTTAAGTATCAAATTGGTATGGGCTAGTTTGTCCGGCATTGCGGGCGTATTCGTCTTATCCCTTGGGTTATTATGGTGGCAATATGATGCGGTGTTGTCTTGGTTGACCCAACAAGTTTCTGTCCGCCAAGAAGAACAACTGGGGAAATCGGTTCTAGCACAAATTGAAAGCAATGGCGACTTGGTCAAACAAGGACTAGCGTTTGACACGCTCAAGAACATCGGCAAACAGTTGACCCTAAATTCCCGTTACCACTACCAATGGTTCATAAAAAAAGATAAAACCGTCAACGCCTTTGCATTACCAGGGGGTATCATCGTCGTCAATTCGGCATTGCTTGCCAAAGCCGATAATGCAGATGAATTGGCTGCGGTATTGGCGCATGAAGTCCAGCATGTCGAACAACAACACGCCCTAAAAAACATGGTCAATAGCTTGGGTTGGGCTGCGGCTTTGATGGTGGTGTTGGGTGATGTCAATGCCGCAACAGCGGTCATCGCCCATCAATTGGGCAATATGTATTTTAGCCGGGATAGCGAGGATGAAGCCGACCGCCTAGGCTTGCAAGCCCTGATACACGCTAAGATTGCACCTGAAGGTATGGTGACACTGTTACAAAAATTGGCAAAAGAACCCGGGGCAAATCCTCCCGAATGGCTGTCATCCCATCCTGACATCGCCCAACGCATCAAAACCATTCAAAACCTGCTTAAAGAACGGCCTTGTAAGGCTTGCCAACCATTACTTATTGACTGGAAAAAAATCCAACAAGATAACGCTTTTTTTCAGGTGCAATCCTAAGGAATGCGCATGGAATGAGTTCGTGGATTAAGACCTGTCAGGTTTAAAAACCTGACAGGTCTGGCGGGTTATTGTCTAAATTATTTCCTGCTCAATCCTAAGCATTTTTAATTGGCAATTTATTATGGAGTTCAATCTCATCCAAATTTAAATCAGGGGTGCAAATTTTGGTTTGCTCATTTACAAAAGAGGGCTTGAACTCTAAGCACCCAATTTGTCCCATCACCATTAATAGATTGTTGCTGTTACAATTCCCTTATACAATCGTTGCATAGCAGCGTTTATTTAATTTTTTTATGTCCGAAACCAAATAATCAATTGCCCATTTACCACTGGTTGCCAATCGCAGTCAAAATGTCCGTCAAAAATGGCTTCTCCGTCCAACGGCACTTAAAACTTTACCCAAGCAAACTTACTGGGAATCTTCAGCTTATGTCAAATGATCAAACAATCCGATCCTGTATTTAATTGTCTGAACATTACAACCTTTCCCGGCCAAGCAGCTGTAAAACCATTTCCATGACTGCAAATAGCCAATTTAAACCAGCCGCACAGAACCTTTTATGAACCATATCGCCTTAAAAATGTTAATGGGGGACAAAGGGAAATACCTAGGCATCATTATGGGGCTGACTTTTGCCTCTTTGATCATGACCCAACAACCGGCAATATTTGTCGGCTTGATGGCGCGTTCCTACAGCTTTATTTCCGATGTTGGTTTGCCGGACATTTGGGTAATGGACCCTAAGGTGCAGTTTATCGATGACATCAAACCCCTGCAGGAAACCGAGCTATACCGTGTCCGTGGCATTTCTGGAATAGAATGGGCTATGCCTTTGTACAAAGGTCTGCTAAAAGCCCGCCTGACCGACGGGACGTTCCAAACTTGTAATGTCATCGGTCTTGATGATGCCACCCTTATTGGCGGGCCAGCGGTGATGCTGGAGGGCAAACTCAGCGACTTGCGCCGTAGTGACGGGGTGATTGTTGATATTGATGGCGCGAAAGACAAACTGGGCAAACCTGTAACCATTCCAGGCGGAAAAAATACCCCGCTAAAAATTGGCGATAGCCTAGAGTTGAACGACCGCCGGGCCATCGTCGTGGGCATAGCCAAAGTCACCCGCACCTTCCAATCACAACCGGTCGTTTATACCACCTTTTCCCGCGCTAAAGCCTACGCGCCCCAAGAACGGCGGATGTTGTCGTTTGTGCTGGTGAAAGCAAAACCAGGCCAAAATTTGGATGAACTGATCCAGCGCATAGAAACCAATACAGGATTGGCTGCCTACACTCAGGAAGGGTTTAAAAAGCTGACTTACACGTATTTTCTTAAAAATACCGGTATCCCGATTAACTTCGGTATAACAATTGCCTTGGGCTTTATTGTCGGTACGGCAATTGCGGGACAGACTTTTTACAATTTCACCTTGGAAAACTTACGCCAATTTGGTGTGTTAAAAGCAATGGGTGCAAGTAACGACACCTTGTTACGTATGATCTTGCTGCAAGCCGTGTTAGTTGGCGGTATTGGTTATGGATTAGGGGTCGGCATCGCCGCGTTGTTCGGTTTTTTGATGCGAAACACCATCCTGGCTTTTAAAATGCCTTGGCAACTATTGGTATTCAGCGGCATGGGCGTCGCCCTAATTTGTGTCATCGTCGCGATCGTCAGTATTTTGAAAGTCATTCGGTTGGAACCCGCCATTGTATTTAAAAGCTAAACTATGAATGTAAAACTCGTCGCCATCCACTGCCAGAATATCACCAAAATTTACGATACGGGCGACCAAAAGGTGGCCGCGCTTAATGGCGTTAATGTGGATATTTTTATGGGCGAACTGATGATGCTAGTCGGGCCATCAGGTTGCGGCAAGACGACTTTAATCTCAATTATTGCGGGCATTCTCGACCAAACTTCTGGGGACTGCAGCTTGTTCGGTGAAAATTTACTGGCGTTGCACAGTAAAGATAAATTGCAATTTCGGGCGGAAAATATTGGTTTTGTCTTTCAAGCTTATAATTTGTTGCCCTCATTGAATGCGGCTGAAAATGTTTCAGTGCCGCTAATTATCAACGGCATCAAACGTTCCATAGCCGAACGCAAAGCAGCGGACATGCTGGAAAAAGTCGGCTTGGGGGCGAGGACAAAATCCTTACCGGCGGAATTGTCCGGTGGACAACAGCAACGGGTGGCTATAGCCCGCGCTTTGATACACAGTCCACGGCTGATAGTTTGCGACGAACCAACCAGCGCCCTCGACCATGAAAGCGGTCATAATATTATGCAGTTAATGAAAGCAGTGGCTTTAGACCAGCAGCGTGTACTGGTTATTGTTACCCATGATGCGAGAATTTTTAGTTTCGCTGACCGTATAGCCGAAATGGATGATGGGCATATCGTCAACGTGGTAAATTCTGCGGCGGAATTGAAATAAATTTTTATCGTTGCTAAACCATGGCAAAACCCCAAATTCCCTAAGCACCAATTTAAAACTGAAGCCCCACTAACCACCAAGAGGCGATATGAAAATCAGACACATACTGCCGGTGCTTGCCAGTGCCGGGTTTATTTTTGCCGTTTACACGGTAATCAGCGGTAGCCAACCGACTCCGGTTGCAGCCGCAGTTGTAGAACCGGCATCGGCACCGTTCAAAGCATTTATCGCCGGTTCTGGCATTATCGAAGCCCAAAGCCAGAATATTGCCATCGGTACGCCTTTATCTGGCATTGTCAGCACGGTATTGGTCAGCGTTGGTGAAAAAATCAAAGCGGGTTATCCATTGTTCTACTTAGATAATCGTGAATCCAGAGCGGCCATGTCAATAAAAAGTGCCGATTTAAGCAAAGCCTTGGCTGAAGTCGATGTCGCGCAAGCCAATCTTAATGACAGCCTGTCACTGAACCACTTGGCCGAGTCCGTCACCGATAAACGCGCTATCAGCGGAGAAGAATTGCTGAAACGCCGCAATGCGGTAATGACGGCCAAAGCCCGTTTAGAAAGTGCCAAAGCTGCCGTCGAGCAGGCTGAAGCCAGCCTCAGTGAAGTTGAAACAACTTTGGAGCGCTTGGTGATCCGCGCGCCAGTGGATAGCGAAGTTTTGCAAGTCAATCTGCGTCCTGGTGAATTTGCCCAAGCCGGGGCTAGCGGCATCCCTCTTGTGCTGCTAGGCGACCTTGAGCAACTGCATGTCCGTGTCGATATTGATGAAAATGATGCGTGGCGGTTTGATAAAAATAATAAAGCCGTGGCATATTTACGCGGTAACCGGGACTTTAAATTTGATTTGCAACTCGCCTATATTGAACCGTTTGTCGTCCCTAAAAAATCCCTGACTGGTGACAGCACCGAACGCGTTGACACGCGTGTCCTGCAAGCTTTGTATAGTTTTAATCAAGGCCAACAACCGATTTACGTTGGCCAGCAAATGGATGTATTTATCGAAGCTCAAGAGTTTGCCACTAACAAAATTAATAATATTAACAGCGGTAACAACAGTAACAGCAATCCGCCACAAACTGGAGGTTAATGCACATGAGCAGACGCCGCCCAGCTTTGTTAATCAGTTTGTTGGTATCCGGTTGCTCAGCCGTCGGCCCTGATTATCACGCACCTGTAATCCAAGTTCCCAAGCAATGGCAAGGTACAAACAACAAACCTTCCCCAGCAGCCAAAGTGACTGATGCTTGGTGGCAAACTTTCAAAGACCCGCTACTGAACCAACTTATCAACGAAGCCATATCCGCTAATCTGGATTTAAAAATTGCCTTGGTACGCATCAAAGATGTCCGCGCCCAACGGAAGGGAATATACGCATCAGCCTTGCCTAGCTTATCCGCTAAAAGCAATATTAGCCGGAGGTTGAACAACACCTCTGGTGGATCGTCGCAAACCGCCGGAGCTGGTTTTGGGGTCGGCAATCAACTGATAGATATTTTCCAATCAGGTTTTGACGCACAATGGGAAGTGGATTTTTTCGGTGGCGTCAGGCGTGCTGCGGAAGCGGCTGATGCCACGGTTGATAGTGAAATCGAAAATAGCCGTGCGGTGCTGGTGACTTTACAGGCTGAAGTCGCCAAAAATTATCTGGACATACGCGCCAACCAACAATTATTGGCAATCACCCAAAGCAATCTTAAAATTCAGCAAGAAACACTAGATTTGACAAAAATTAGACAAGAATCTGGGCTAACCAATAGCCTCGAAGTGACGCAAGCGCAAGCGCAACTGGCCACGACCTTAGCCGAATTGCCCAATTACGAAACTCAGATACAACAAAGTATTCACGCCATCAGTTTATTATTGGGGTTACAGCCCGAAGCGTTGACAGCAAGACTGCAATCCCCATCTCCTATCCCAAGTGTCGCAAATACGGTCATCCCTGAACTTCCATCCGAATTATTAAAACGCCGCCCCGATATACGCCGCGCTGAACGCCTGCTGGCGGTGGCCACCGCCAATATCGGCGTTGCCAAGTCTGAATTTTATCCAAAATTGAATTTGTCCGCTTTTTTAGGCCTGCAAAACCTGAGCGTCAAAGAAGTCACGCCTATCGGCAAATCGTGGTCTACCGCCGCGTCGCTATCCGTGCCAATTTTTAACTGGGGAAACCTGCAAGCCAATGTCAAAAGCAAACAGGCATTATCAGAAGAAGCCAAATTGACCTATGAATCTGCTGTTTTAACCGCTTTTAAAGAAGTTGAAGATGCGTTGGTTGCCTACAGTAAAGAACAACAACGCCATAAAGCCTTGGCGCAAGCCGAAGCCGCCAACCAGTTAACCGTGCAACTCGCGGGTGAACGTTATCAAAAAGGCCTGACCGCATTTATTGACGTTCTTAACAGCCAACAATCCTTGTACCAAACCCAAAGCAATCTGACTGAAAGCACGATGATGGTGTCCAGCCATTTGGTCGCACTTTATAAAGCCCTAGGCGGTGGCTGGCAAACACAAAACCTAATCGACACCTGCACAGACTGTAAAAACAACTGGGCTGAAAGTATCCACCAAGAAACAAAGGCTTTATTTTATAAAAAACCTTATTAACCTAGTCACGTTTCGACCATTGTCCACATATCACGCCCCACAAACCCAGCCAAGATGGTCAATCAGCACGATACTGCGTAACCTGCTGTTATTGTTTTTGCTGGCTTCCATTGGCTTATGCGCCCTACTCCGCTGGCTACCGCCACCCACTACGATGTTTATGCTTTACCGACATGGTGAAGATATATTCAAGCATGGCTCAATCCGGGCAATAGATTACCGTTGGGTCAGCAACAGTGAGATTGCCCCGGCGGCGGGCTTAGCGGCGGTTGCCGCCGAAGACCAACAGTTCCTATTGCATAATGGTTTTGATATTGAGTCCATCCAATCTTCGCTAACCGTTTATAGCCACGGCGGCAAACTGCGTGGTGCCAGCACCATTTCCCAGCAAGTCGCCAAAAACTTATTCCTGACCCCATCAAAAAACGTCATCCGTAAAGGTTTGGAAGTTTGGTTCACGCTGGTCTTGGAGTTGCTCTGGGATAAACAAAGGATTTTGGAAGTGTATCTGAATATTGCCGAATTCGGCGACCATCTGTTTGGAATCGAAGCCGCTAGCCAACGCTATTTTGGTATTCCCGCAAAAAAATTAAGCCGAGCGCAGGCTGCATTGCTTGCCGCCACCCTACCCAACCCTATTAAACTAAAAGCGGCACAGCCTACTGCTTATTTAATCAAACGCCAGCAGTGGATATTGAGACAAATGCAGAATCTGGGGTAATTTCCTTAAGCGTATGGTCACGGCCGATTTAGGTAAGAAACGGGAAAATGGAAGATTAAATATGGGCTTGCTTACTTGTTGCTGTGTGCCAGACCAACCCTATAAGCAATAGTTGAAAAATCGCTGACTATTTTGCGTGTTAACTCCAGTTTCAGGAAATATATGTTTTGATGAAAATCGAAATTTGCATTAAACCTTATGTAACCTTCAGATTTCCTAGCTACAGTATGCTCGTTACTGTCAAATGTTGCCAACACGGTCATTGCTCTATTCTTACGATCAACTTGGACTAATTCGACGACAACCTGTACGTCAGGTTTTTTTAAATTAAGATTATTATATCCAACAATCAGAGTATCCCATGTAGGATTAGTACTGGCGTCTGGCGGATAATCCAAAATTAAACGGACGGTAACTGGAAGAAAATTGCCTTGACCACTTGGGTTATCTTCAAAGTTGCCCCAGAAATAACAATCGGCATCGGTAAAAACTAAATTATTTACTGTGCGCTCATTTGTTGGACGATCCAATTCACCGTTTGTTAAGCGTGGCTCTTTTCCCAATTCAAGTAGTCTATCAACCAGTGTTTTCATAATCCTGCGCTCGAATATATCAATATTGTGGTATTAATAACCATCAAAAGAACTATTGGCAAGCCAATAGTCCTATTTTATATTTCATTTCAACATCAGGGTTATGTATTTTTACCTTAATTTGAGTGAATTATTTACGTTTACATAAAGAATTCTAAGAATTTGTGCATAGGTATTCTTCACATCTCCCTACTTATCGAAAACAACCTAAAAAATTCTATCCCCACGTAGCTCAAAAATCGGTTGATAAATGCCTGAGAAAATATCTAATCCTTAAACCAACAGAATTGATAATGCAGGAAGTCCCTCAAGATATGAAAAGGGCTGGCTGAAGGTACGCACCAATAATCAACACGGCTTGTAATCAACGCTAAGTTGGTCAGGTTTGCCATGGTCACCGAGCAAAACAACACCCCGTCGATTGGCTGCCAAATGCCGGACGATTTTGTAAACTTGTTCGATCTGATCCCTTTCCCCCACTTTTTCTGCCAGTTCCGCAAGTTCCAAAGGATGCCCTGTCGCTTGCAGGCAGGCTAAAATTTTACGCTGCAAGCCCAATAACGTCCCAGCGGCTTTTTTACCGGCTTCCACACCAGGTTGATGGTAAGCGTTGACATTGATCAAAAAGCCATAGATACCAACGGCCCGTTCAAACAAAGCGATCAGCGCCCCAACCGTCCTTGGAGTCACTTTAGAAATCGTCACGGTGATTGAATCACGCTGATTTTCGTAAAGCGCCTGCCGTGTACCTTGTAAAAAACCGAAAAGAAAATCGCCCGAAGTCACGTCAGGTTCCACTTCAATTGAGGCCCCATTCCGGTCTTCCAAGACTTCCACAAAAATGGCGAAGAAATTTGCCACCCCTTCGCGAAGCTGTTGAACAAATGCATGTTGATCGGTAGAGCCCTTGTTGCCATAAACGGCAAGACCCTGATGCACTGTGTTGCCATCAAGGTCTTTTTCTTTACCTAGTGATTCCATCACCAATTGTTGCAAATAACGTGAGAACAGAAGCAAACTGTCTTTATAAGGAATAACCACCATGTCCTTTTCGCCTTTGCCATTGCCCGCATAAAACCAAGACAAGGCCAGCAAGGCGGCAGGATTCCGCTTAATTTCGGGGATACGGGTTGCCGAATCCATGGCTTTTGCCCCAGCCAACTTCGCGCGCACGTCTATCCCCAGTAAAGATGCTGACAACAAACCCACCGATGACATTTCCGAAGTCCGCCCGCCGACCCAATCGAACATCGGAAATTCCGCAAGCCAACCTTCATTGCGTTCCAATTCGTCCATTTTGCTGCCTAACATGGTGACGGCAACTGCATGGGCGGCGAAATCCAAACCTTGTTGTTCATAGGCATGCTTCACTTCCATCATGCCATTACGGGTTTCAGGGGTACCACCGGATTTACTCGTGACGATGACCAAGGTGCTGCATAAACGGTTTTTTAGGCGGTTGAGGATGCGGTCAATCCCTGCCGGATCGGTGTTGTCGATAAAATGGATGTCCATCAACGGAAAATCATCAGCCAATGCTTCATCGACAAATTGTGGCCCTAGTGCCGAGCCGCCAATGCCAACCGATAATACATCAGTAAATTTTGGGGCCAGTGGCGGATGGATGCTGCCGTTATGAATTTTCTCAACAAAAGCCTCAATTTGATTTAAATTTTCAACAATCTCATTTTTTAGTTCCGCTGGGGCCAAATCTGGGTCACGCAACCAATAATGGCCCACCATACGGTTTTCATCAGGATTAGCGATGGCTCCCTGCTCCAAAGCTTCCATATTCTTAAATGCTTGGGCAAATTTAGGCTCTAATCTCGCCACCCATTCGTCATCGAAACGCATACGGCTAATATCCAAGTACAGACCTAAATCTTCATTAAAATAAAACCAATCCAGATAGCGTTGCCAAAGTTCTAAATTATTCATAGTTTCCGTGTGGGCAGGTAAAGTTAGAAGTAAAAAAATATAATTTTATGAAATTTTGTTGGTAGTCCAGCAATTGTCATGATTTGAAAAAAGTCAATAGGCTATAATATGGCCTTTTTGCCCCGATGAATTGTCCCCACTGCCACTCCACCGCCGTCGTCAAAAACGGCATCCGCCCTTTGACA
>Ga0247835_1001856_pt1 | contig 24493 bp, 18 predicted proteins | sample LaCtaG_3_FD_189912 | JGI IMG/M metagenome (GOLD analysis project Ga0247835, IMG submission 189912) | Freshwater microbial communities from meromictic Lake La Cruz, Castile-La Mancha, Spain - LaCruzMarch2015_13.5m | ecosystem: Environmental > Aquatic > Freshwater > Lake | place: Spain: Castile-La... | reverse complement strand
TGTAGTTGCTTGGCAAAAGTGGTTTTGCCCACCTGACGCGGTCCGATGATGGAAACGACCGGAAAAAACGCTAAATCTTTAAGAACTTGCGGAGTAAGGCTGCGATAAATCATGCACAAAAATAGATATTTTCATGTAAATTGTAAAGTGTACTTTGCAATTTACATGAAAATAGCTTTTGTTCACGGTCTATGTTTTCAAAATCTACCCCAACAACATCTCCAAATCTGCCCGATCCAACTGCGGCATTTCTTCTCCGCCCCGGAACAGTTCTTTGCCCAGGGCCATTTTCCGCTCTTGCAGGCTCCGGATTTTCTCTTCAATGGTGTCTTTTGCCAAAAAACGCAGGGCTGTAACGGGCCGTTGTTGCCCAATCCGATGCGCCCGCGCGATGGCCTGTGCTTCTACCGCCGGGTTCCACCAGGGATCGAGGATAAACACATAATCGGCTGCGGTTAAGTTGAGGCCCACACCACCTGCTTTGAGGGTCATGAAAAAAGCCTGTACGCTGTGGTCTTCCTGAAAACGCTGTACGGCTTTGGCGCGTTCTTCGCCCGGGGTATCGCCCGTAAGCCAGGCAAACGGGTGTCCATTTTTTTCAAAAACTGCCCGAAATAGGCGCAAATGTTTCTCAAAAGAACTAAAAAACAACACTTTATGCCCCGATTTGCGCACGGTCTCCCAAAGTGCCAGTACGTCCGAAAATTTGCCGCTTTCACCACTGTACTCCGCATCTACCAGGAGCGGATGGTTGGCCAATTGGCGAAGGCGGGTGAGGGCAGCTAAGGCTTGGATGCGGGTTTTCGGATCATCGAACAGGGATAAAATTTCGTTGCGCACCGCCGATTTGAGTTGATCGTAGCGTTTGCGCTGGTCGGCACTCATTTCAGAATAAAACAACTGATCGCTCAGCTCCGGTAGTTCGGGGGCTACTTCTTCTTTGGTGCGCCGCAGAAAAAAAGGCCGCACCCGACTGAACAGCCGTTGTTGCGCGCGTTCGTCGTTTTGTTTTTCAATGGGAATTAAAAATTGCTCCTTAAAACTGCGAAAACTACCTAAGGTGTCGGGATTGATAAACTCCATTTGCATCCATAAATCGGACAAACTGTTTTCAATCGGCGTGCCGCTCAGGGATATTTTATGGTCGGCTTTTAAATCCAGGATTACTTTCGATACTTCGGATTCGCGGTTCTTAATTTGTTGACTTTCATCGAGTACGATGTAATGCCAGGCTTGTTTGCCCAACAATTCGAGGTCGAGTCGGGCGGTGTGGTAGGTGGTGAGTACCACGTCGTAACCGGCCATGGCGCGGCTGTCTTTCAGGCGTTTGGGTCCGCTGTGGGCGTACACGAACAGGTTGGGGGCAAAGCGGGCCAATTCTTTTTGCCAGTTGAACACCAGCGAGGCGGGCAGGATAATCAGCGCTTGCAAGGGTTTTAATTCAGACCGGTATTCTTGAAACATGTTCATTTGTGCGCCGCCCATGCCCGAAACCGGCGCTACGGTGATGCGGGCGGTTTTGGCATGCAACAGCACGGCAATAGTCTGCAAAGTTTTTCCCAAACCCATATCATCGGCCAAACAAGCCCCCAAACCATGGCGGTAATGCCCAATCAGCCATTTTACACCCCGCAACTGATAAGGCCGCAGGGTCGCTTTTAAATCGGGAGATGGCTCAAAATCAATGGTATCCGGGTCGATCAGCGGCAAAGTTGCACCTTGTTCGCCCTCACCCAAACCGGCATCCTGCACCACGGTAAACAAGGATTTGGGCAAACGCAAACCTTCCGCATTGTCTTGCAAGGCCTGCGCCAAATCGGCATAACGGGTCATCCAGGCTGCAGGAATCAGGAAAAAAGTGCCGTCGGGAAGTTTGTAAAACGGGTCGTTTTTCCGGATATGCTGGATGAGATTTTTAAACGGAAAACTAAGTGCGCCTACTTGCACCTGACCATCGACATCAAACCAGTCGCCTTCCATGCGCGAGCGCACCTGCAAATCGGAAGGCAACAAAGCGATGGTACGGCCTTCCACCTGGGGCTGCACCAGGGTAATACCTTGGGCTTCCAGGGCATTACGGTGGGCCGCCAGCCAGTAAATCACGGTTTCTAAGGTAGTTTTGGTGGGATCGGGCTGGTCATTTTCAGGAATATAAAATACCCGACTGTCGGCCACCAGGCCCAGGTTTTCCAGAAATTCCAGGCGTTCGGCCTCCAGGGCATGGTCGCGGCACACCTGGTGTACCGTAATTTCGGCGCCTTCCGTTTCGGAAAAATGCACAGTAGTCACCCGATCGCGTTTTTCACCGGGCAAAAAAGCGGCGCCTTGGTATTCGAACACGGGTTTGAGTACCCAGCGTTGTTCCAGGATGTTTTCGGCGGGGTCCAGGCGGACACCCAGTAGTTCGTTGGCAGTTTGTACTTCAAAACCTTCCGCTTCAATTTGGGTTCGGCCCGCTTTTTTGGCAATAAACTGTTTAAAATAAGTTTTTACCTTATCCGGCGGAATCTGGATGGCATCTTTCAGGCGAAAGGGCCGCACCATGTTGCCATTGATGCCGGGCGTGCGAAACAGCGCATAACCTACCATCAGCCAGGCCGGGTCGGTATTGGTGAGCGGGAAAACGGCGTGTTCGCGAATGCTCCATTTTTCGGTTTCGCTGCCCAATTGCAGGCGGTAGGTGACCCCTTCCGGGGTTTTGTGAAACGACAAATGGGGGAGTAGCTCTTCTTTGGAAAATACTAACAGCACGTCTTTGGCTAAGGTTCGGCGTTCGGCATCCAGCGTAATGGGAAAGCGGTTGCGCAAAATTTCACTGAGCAACAAGTCGAGTTCTTTGTGGATATACTGCTCTACAGACGATTTAGTGGCAGGATCGGTGAGCAATTGCTTCAATTCAGTGACCGTTCGGGCCTTTGGGGGCTTGAATTTGGCCTCCAACGCTTTCGGGGTGAGCGCTTCGATGATTTGAAATAATTGTTTCAACACCGGACTCAACGCGATGCTGTAGGTGGTCAGCGTGGCAGGCAGCGCTTTTTGCATAATATGCGACAAACTGCCGTCTTTATCTTCCTGCACGATGTTGGCGGAGGGCAAATAAAGGTTTTCCGAAAACGGATATAAATTAAAAACTACTTGGAACATGATCGTTTATTGAACCTTCCGGCCTTTCCAGGTGTACTGCGTGGCAAACAAACTCATCGTGCCCAGCACCGGAATATACAAGGTGTGTAGTAAAAAAGAGGGCCAAAAGTAAGGCAACAAATCCTTACGCTGGAAATAGCGACACATTTCCCGCAGAAAAATATAATCGAACAGGGCTTTCCCGGCAAATCCCAACCACACCATTTTAAACCAGACACCTATCGTAGCAGCATTGCCTAAATGCAACAACATTAAGGTAAAATCCAACCACAAAATCCAGCAAAATGCAAAAACCAGGGCCAGTACCAGTTTCACCTGCCATTCGGGTAAAGCTGTGTTTTTACTGCCCCAACGCACCCTTTGAGCAATAAATGAGCGCAAATCGGGCTTGGCTTTGGTGTACACCGCTGCCGGGTTTTTCAGGTAAACCAGGCGCGTCGGATCGAATGCCGCCACTTTTTGAATTAAAAATAAATCATCGCCTGAGGCCCGGTTTTCAGAACCACTGAAGCCGCCCACCGCTTCGAATAAGGCCTTGGGGTACGACAAATTGGCGCCATTGCCCATGTGTTGCCAACCCAATTGAATACCCGCACCCGTAATGCCCATTAAGCCCAGAAAATCAAGCGATTGAAAACGTTCCAGCAGGTTTTTTTCATGATCGAACACCACCGGCCCGATGGCCATTTTATCGCCCGCCATGCCATGCAACCACAAAACTTCAGGCGCCATCCTGCAATCGGCATCGATGCAAACGATGCGTTCGTGTTTGGCCGCCTGAATACCAATACTTAATGCCTTTTTTTTGAAAGACACCAGTTCCTCCCCCGCTTGCAGGTAATCGGCTAAGTGCAATACCCGGAACAAACTGACCTTGGATTGCACCTGCGCATTCAATTCATACCATTCCACGATTGCGACGGTATCATCGTCCGAGTGGTCGTCTATCACCAGCACTTCAAATTTTTCGTAAGGATATCGGCAGGCTAAAATGCTGTAAAGACAATCCGCCATGTTTTGTTCCTCATTGCGGGCCGGAATTACCACCGTAAGCGATTGGATGGCAGCCTCGTCTTCCAAGTACGGCACTTCCGGCAAACGACACCAGCCATACCAATAGGTCAGCATAATTGCGGCGTAAGCTACAGCGAGTAAAGTTGTGAGGAGTATAAAGACCTGAATCATTGAAATGTTTGTGCGAAATTCCGGCAATAACCCCATATTTCCGCCAAATAGTTCCGCTATATTTGCAGCATCGTATTCCAATCCGTATGCTGCCTGGGTAAAATGCCATTCAATACAAGCCCAAGTTCTTCAATTTCAATTTTACTGCATTATATATGTCTGAACCACAGCGTCTTATCTCTCTTAAAGCGGGCCTTCAAAAAGAACGCATGTCCCGTTATCAACTGATTATTCGCTGGATGTGGCGTATCCTATATGGAGGTTTGGCCCTGGGGCTCCTACTGCTGATTTCAATTAATTTCATGGCGATTCCTTCTTTTCGGGAATTGGAGGATCCCAGTACGGCCCGTGCCAGTGAAGTTTTAGCGAATGACAACTCAGTTTTAGGCCGTTTTTTTATCGAAAACCGCGTGCCAGTTGCGTATGAAGCTTTGAGTCCGCATTTGGTGAACGCCCTGATTGCGACGGAAGACGCCCGGTTTCGCCAGCACACGGGCGTAGATGCGCGCGCGATCCTGCGGGTGTTCGTGCGTACGATCCTGTTGCGCGACCGCAGTGCGGGGGGCGGTTCTACCCTGACTCAGCAATTGGCCAAAATGCTGTATTCTGACCGCGATTTTAAAGGCATGACCAAAGTCGAGAAGGTTTTTGCACTCGCTTACCGCAAACTCCGCGAATGGATTACAGCCGTAAAACTGGAAAAAAGTTATACCAAAGAAGAAATCATCGCTTTATACCTCAATCAGGTCGACTTTATCAACAACGCCGTGGGCATTCACTCCGCCGCAGAGGTGTATTTTGGTAAAGACCAGGCAGACCTGAACATCCAGGAATCGGCGACCTTGATCGGGATGTTGCAAAACCCTTCTTTATACAACCCCAATAAGTATCCAGAGCGTTGTATTCGGCGGCGCTGGGTCGTGCTTTCCCAAATGCGCAAGGCCGGTTTTTTGAGCGAAGCCCAGTTTGACGCCTTGAAAGTGAGCAAATTGGATATGAGTAAATTTAAAAAAGTAAATTTTACCGACGACAAAGCGCCTTATATGTGTGATGTGCTGGAGCGCGATATTAAAGTGTTGCTTCAGGCGCCCGAATGCCGCAAGTCCAATGGTTCGGTGTACAATATTTACAAAGACGGTTTGAAAATTTATACCACCATCGACCCAGTGTACCAACAGCATGCCGAGGAAGCGATGGTGGAACAAATGAAAAAAATGCAAAAGCGCTTTTTTGAAGTGTGGAAAGGCCGGGACCCCTGGACCTACCGCACCAAAAAAACGACGGATGAGGAAATTAAAGGCCGCAAAGAATCCTTGTGGCGCATGGTGCGAGAAGGCGACCGGTTTCAGGCACTTTGGCCTAAATATATGGACGCCATCACCGCGCGGATTGAAAAACGATACGACCATACCCTCACCGATACTGATATGGAGCGCATGCTTTCGGAAGAGGCGAATAAGGGGTATATTCCTAAAATGCTGGCTGCCAATTTCGTAACCCTCGAGCAGGCAGCCGCCTACCGCAAAATTTTATCGGGCAACGAATGGAAAGAGGCCAAAACCCAATACCAGACCCTGCGCGCGGTGGTGCAAAAACAGTATGACACCAAACAGCGGATGAAAGTATTTACCTGGAACAATCCAAAGTTCGAGAAAGATACCACCATGTCGCCCATGGATAGCCTGAAATACCACCGCATGTTCCTGCAAACGGGCATGCTGGCCGTAGATCCTACCACCAGCGAAATCAAAGCCTGGGTGGGCGGCATCAATTTCAAGCATTTTCAATACGATCATATTCGAACCGACCGGCAAGTGGGTTCTACCTTCAAGCCGTTTGTGTACAGTACTGCTATTGCCCAGCAAAGCATCAGTCCGTGTTTCCCGGTGTACGACCAGGAAGTGACCATTGCTGCGCGTTATATGAACTTTACCCATACGCAAGACTGGACACCGCGCAACTCCACAGGCATTTATTCGGGTGCTAAATTGACCTTAAAAGAAGCCCTGAAAAATTCGGTGAACTCGGTGAGTGCCTACCTGATGCGCCAAATGGGCAGTACCGAACCCGTGCGCGGCTTAGCCAATAATATGGGCATCGACTCTACGGCCCGGCGTGCGGACGGGGGCTACCGGGTACCCAAGGAGGTTTCGATTTGTTTGGGCGCTGCCGATCTTACCGTGATGGAAATGACCGGTGCATATTCCACCTTTGCCAACAAAGGCATGTATGGTCGGCCGTATGTGATCAAAAAAATTGAGGATAAAAACGGCAAAGTGCTTTGGCGCTCCTTGCCCGATGAAAAAGTAGCCCTGCCCCCCAATGTCAATTATGTGATGGTGGATATGTTGAAATACAATGTAGCGGGTGCACCGGGCATCAATACCTTAAAAAGTGAAGTGGGGGGCAAAACCGGTACCACCAACGACTTCACGGATGGCTGGTTTATGGGCATCACGCCGCGCTTGGTGGTGGGTACCTGGGTGGGCGGGGAAGACCGCTGGATTCGCTTTTTGAGTATTGGTGATGGTCAGGGCGCGCGCATGGCCCGTCCGATTTTTGCCGGATTTTTGGGCAGATTAGAAAAGGATAAAAACTCGGGATACGATATGAACGCCCGTTTTGTGCGTCCGGCCGGCGATTTGGGCATTGAAATAAACTGCGCAGCATACCAGGATGGATTGCCACCGACGGGCGATGAGGAAGATTTTTCGCCGGATATTTACAACGACGAAATACAGGATCCTGCCAATCCGAAAACACCCGCAAAGAAGCCGGATGATACGTTTGGGGACCAGAATCAGTAAGTTTTAAAACGCGATATCGCCCTTGTTTTTGTTGGTTACAAAATCCCGCCATTGGGTTTTGGAGCCGGGCGCAAGGCCAATTTTGTCCGACAAACCGCCGTTGATCTCTACCACATATTGCGCGGGTTTTCCCGAAGGTAAAGGTGTATCGTTGAGGATTTTACAATTTTTTTGGATCGAAACCACCACGCCGTCTTCGTCGATGTACACAATATCGAGCGGGATGTAGGTATTGTGCATCCAGAACGATTGTTCTTCTTCTTGGTCAAATACGAACAGCATCCCCTGCGTATCGGCCATGCTTTTGCGAAACATCAGGCCTTGTTGGCGCTGATCTTCATCGTGCGCGATTTCAATATCAAAGCGTTGTAATTTACGTTTGCCATCCGGCGCATAAAATTCGAGGATACCTTCTTGCATGAATTGCGGTTCTGGTTGCTCTATTGGGGCTGCTTTTGGAGCGGGTGCCGTGGTAGTGACAGGTGTGCTTGGAGCGGGATCGCTGCCGCATTGCCAGGTGGAGATGGCTATGAAAAGGACAAAAAGAATCGCTGGGAATTTCATGGTATTGCGCATGGTTATGCTTTATTTTGGGGCAAAAGTGGGGAGAAAATGGGAGGGGTGCAAGTTTTTTCGTTAAGAACTCCGTTCTTGTTGGTCCCTCCGGGACGCGGTTTTTAAAGGGGGGCCACGGAGGAGCTCGGAGGTACGGAGTTACACAGAGTTTTCTCCGCGTAACTCGTCCCTCCAAGCTTCTCGTGGAACCCTTTTTTAAAGGAATTCCACGGAGATTCGCAGAGGTACGGAGTTACACAGAGTTTTTCTCCGCGCAACTCCATACCTCCAAGATTCTCCGTGGAACCCTTTTTTGTTAACTTTACACGCTCCCCGAAACCCGATTAAACTTATTCCGATATTCCAAAGGCGTAATCCCCGTCACTTTTTTAAAAACCTCCCGAAATGCCTTGGAGTCGGTATAACCCACCTCAAACATCACGTCATTCACTTGCTTTCGGGTGTTTTCCAGGCTGCGTTTGGCGGCTTCCATTTTTACCCTTTGAATATATTCCACCACGGTATTACGGGTGGCTTTTTTAAAACGCCGTTCAAAACTCCGGCGCCCTACCGCCACCAAATCGGCCAATTGTTCCACCGAGATTTTGTCCTGAAACTGCTGCTCAATATAATCCTGGGCGGTTTTAATCGCCGTATCATCGTGGTCTTTTTGGCCCTGAAACAGGATAAATGCCGATTGGCTGCTGCGGTCGATATCAAGGGCAAAATATTTGGAGGCTAAAATGGCAATTTCCCGGTGGGTGTATTTCTCGACCAAATACAGCAACAAATTCCAGTACGAGCTCGCGCCCCCACTCGAATAAATGCCCTGCTCCTCGGTAATAATGGCACCATCCTGCAAATCTACTTCCGGAAACATTTGCCGAAATTCATGCGCAAACAACCAATGGGTAGAGCATTGTTTTCCATTTAACAATCCAGTTTCGGCCAGCAAAAAAGCGCCCACGCAAAGGGAGGCCAATTCGGCGCCATCCGCATGTTGCTGGATCATCCAGGGCACAAAAGCCCGATTTAGTTCGAGGGCGGTTTTCATATCGCCACTCAAAGCCGGAATAAAAATCAGGTCGAATTTTTCAGCCGAATCCAGTAGCAAATCGGGATGGATGGAAAACAAGCCATCGTTGAGTGGAACCGTAGCGCGCAGTCCAACCAATTGAATATCGAATAGAGGGCGTTCACGGCGGCTGCTTAAAAACTGGTTAACAGCGCTGAACATGTAACGCGGATCGGCAATGGCTGCTACGATCGCAGTTTCGGGCACGAGAATGGCTACCTTTTTCATGCTGTAAAGATAAACAAAAAGTTTTGTCGCAATAGGCCATTTATTTTGTCATAATTGCCACACGATATAAAAAAAGATGTTTTTACCTTTGTAGCCTTAAATTTAAAGCATTTATAACACAAATCATTTCATACACCTAAAATGTCCTGTCATGCAATCAACAAAAATCGCCTACTGGGTGTCTACCGGCCTGTTTTTCCTCCTGGAAGGCGTCATGCCCGCGCTCACTTCCAACACCGAAATGGCCGTTGAAGGCATTCGGCATCTGGGGTATCCCGATTATTTCCGCACGCTGTTGACCATTTTTAAGGTATGTGGTAGTTTGGCCCTCCTTATTCCGATGGTTCCCGCCCGACTCAAAGAATGGGCTTATGCGGGATTTACCTTTAATATTATTGCCGCAACGTATTCTCATGTTTCGGTGGATGGGTTCCAACCGATGTCCTTTTCGCCGCTGGTGGTTGCGGTGATTTTGGGGGTTTCGTATTTTACGTATCACCGGTTGTATCGGTCGTAGGGACAGGTCGCGACCTGTCCGGCATCGCGTGATGATTGGCCGGGATCACACGCACGTACGGACCGGTCGCGACTGATCCCTGAATCACACGCCGCGCGCACGTACGGTTCGAACCAGTCGCGACTGGTCCCTAATATCCTCCGTCAATACAGTTCAAAATTTTGTCGAAATATTTAATGCCCCTTGAAAGGTAAAAGTAATTTAGCAGCAAGTCTAATGTACATTAAAAACTAAAATAAGATGAACGCGTCATTAACAAGGAAGGCCAATGTTGATGTGCCGCAAGGCAAAGGTCGGACGGCAGCCGAGCAAGTGCTCGTCGATTATATATCGACCATAGCGCCGCTGAGCGAAGCAGAGATTGAGCAGATTTTTGAAATGATTAAAATACGCTCGTACAAAAAAAACAAAGTATTGCTCCGTGAAGGTCAAATTGGACACACTTGTTACTTCGTATTACAAGGCTGTATTCGACAGTATTATTTAATGGATGGTGTAGAAAAAACCACTAATTTTTTCACAGAAGGCATGCCGATCACGTCCACTTTTGTTTTTGATAACAAAGGTTCTATGTTTTTTTTGGTGTGTAGTGAAGATAGCATTTTGGTCGAGGGAAATCAAGCAGAGGAGCACTTGTTTTTTGAGCAAATGCCTAGGATGGAGACGCTCAATCGAATGGGGGTGGAGATGGAACTTCAAAAAAATCAGGAAGCGTTTGCCCAATTTATCATGCTCGGCCCCGAAGAACGCTACCTGAATTTGCTAAACAATCGCCCGGATTTGCTCGATCGCGTGCCGCAATATCAATTAGCGAGCTACCTTGGAATCACGCCTGAATCTTTGAGCAGGATTCGAAAACGGATTATAAAGAAGTGAGTGCACTTCTTACCGAAAGTCAATGAACGCTGGTATTGGCCGCCCTGATCTTTGCTTTAAATTTTTAAACAAAAAATTATGAAGCAAAAAATCAGTTTGACCTTGTTGTTTGTTGCCATTTTCACTGCCCAATGTTTGAGCCAGGCGCTCACACAAACAATCCGCGGGCATGTTTTTGATGTTGATAGTAAACATCCCCTCGCTGGGGTTCAAGTTGTCGTTTCAAATGAACCGCAAAAGGGTGCCATAACCGATGCGGAGGGCAAATTCAGAATCGAAGCAGTTCCAATTGGCCGGGTTTTGTTGCAGTTATCTTACCTGGGTTATGAAAACCTGTTCGTGCCAAACCTTGTCGTAAATTCTGGTAAAGAGGTTGTTATAGATCTCGAAATGCGCGAATTGGCTGCTAAGTTAAAGGAAGTAACGATTGCTGCAACCCAAGAAAAAGGGAATACAGTCAATGAAATGACCCTGCTATCGGCCCGGAGTATTGCTCCAGAAGAAACGAATCGCTATGCAGGTGGATTTAATGACCCTTCCCGGATCTTGGCAAATTTTGCCGGGATTACGAATACGCAGGATGGATCAAACGACATTATCGTACGCGGAAATGCACCTAAATATGTTCAATGGAGACTGGAAGGCGAGCAAATTACCAATCCCAATCATTTTGGTGATCAAAGTGCCGTTGGAGGTTCGGTTAGTACATTGAATAATAACTTGCTTGCTACGTCCGATTTTCATACAGGGGCATTTGCACCGGAGTTTGGCGACGCACTCTCTGGCGTTTATGATGTGCGCCTGCGGGCGGGCAATAACGAAAAGTTTGAATCCGTATTTGGTTTCGGCTTATTGGGCACGGAGTTGACATTTGAGGGGCCATTCAAGAAAGGATACGACGGTTCTTTTTTGGTGAATTACCGGTACTCCACGGTGGGTTTGGTGTCTGATCTTGGATTGGTGGACATCGTGAGTGGAGGATTAAATTTTCAGGATGCAACTTTTAAAATTGTGTTACCCACTTCCAAAGCGGGCATTTTTTCGCTTTATGGGTTGGGGGGAATGAGCAAATTTCATTTTGAAAATGTAACACCCGCCATTTGGGTGACACCTGGCAATAATGCCAACCAAAATGAAACCCGGAAGGATTATGATAAAAAAGCCCATCTTTTAAATGGTGGGATTAAACACAGTATGCAACTTGGGCAAAATGGCTTGCTTAATACCATCTTTACCTACTCGAACGAAGGCATTGAAGACGATATTTACGCGCTGGACCGTATTCGGCTTTACGACGATTCCGGCATGCATTTACGCGATTCTATTTTGGCAAAAAATAAGATCTTTCAAAGTAACTTTCAAAAACCAACTTATAGGAGTTCAATTACGTATCACCACAAATTTAATGCGCGACACAAAATTCAAATCGGGTTTAAATATGCCTTGTTTGATTATAAAGTTGAACAAACCCAGTTTTCGGGTGATCAAAACCAGGCCCTTACACTACTCGATTTTCGTGAAAATGTTAGTACCATCCGCAATTTCGTCAGTTGGCGATTCAGGGCCAGTCAAAATCTGACCATTGTATCAGGGCTGCACAACATGAATGTATTGCTCAACAAAAAGCATACCCTCGAGCCTAGATTCGCCATCGAATGGCAAACAACCCCGACCTCAAAAATGCAATTGGGTTATGGCAGGCATTCAACTATGGAAAGCATACACCATTATTTTGCTAAAATTAAACAACCCGATGGTACCGTAATCGAGCCAAATCGGGATCTGGATTTACTCAAGGCAGACCATTTTGTATTTGGCTTTGAAAAGCGTCTGGGTAGAAAGATGCGCGCAAAGGTGGAGATATATTATCAAAATCTTTTTGACCTGCCGGTTGAGCGCCTGGACACAAGTTATTTTTCAACAATTGTAGAAGGATTGGATTTTCAATATGTAGATTTAATAAACGCAGGAAAAGGACGAAACTATGGAATTGAAGTTACGCTCGAAAAATTTTTCAGCCACCATTATTATTTCCTGTTAAATGCTTCACGATACGAATCTGTGTACACACCGCTTGATGGGGTGGAACGAAACACGCCTTTTGCGGGCAAATATTTAGTGAATTTTCTTTTTGGAAAAGAATTTCCAGGGTTAGGCAAACGAAAGAATCAATTGTTTTCTTTGAATGCCAGAATGTTTTTTGGTGGGGGGCGAAAAATTATTCCACTGCTGCGTGATGCTGCGGGCAACCTCGCTGTTGATTTAGACAAAAACAAGGTTTGGGACTATTCAAAAGCGTTTAAAACAAGTCTTGATGATCCGTACCAAATCCAGCTTTCGATGAGTTATAAATGGAACAAACCGCGTACTACCCACGAACTGTTCCTAAATTTGGACAATATCACCCATCACAAAGGGAAAATCACGGAGTTTTATGACGAAACTAAGCCAGATAAGATCGGATACATGACGCAATTTGGCTTTTTCCCAAATTTGATGTACCGGGTGTATTTTTGATCGCTCGTGTACGGACCGGTCGCGTACGGACCGGTCGCGACCGGTCCCTGCATCACGCAATGATTCGGACCGGTTGCGACCAATCCCGGCATCCCACGCACGTACGGACCGGTCGCGACCGGTCCCTACATCACGCGCGTACGGACCGGTCGCGACCGGTCCCTACATCACGCGCGTACGGACCGGTCGCGACCGGTCCCTACCGCAACAACGGAATCACTTTGGACCCAATCAATTCAATCGATTTCATCAACTGATCATGTTTCGTACTCGCGGTGTCCATTTGAAACGACACCCGCGATAGTCCACCCAGTGCTTCGCTGTGCCGGATAATCTTTTCGGCCACCTCTTGCGGGCTGCCTACCATAAATGCACCCAATTCGCCTGCCTGCGCATCAAAACGGGGGCGGGTAACCGGTGGAAACCCGCGCTCTTGCGCAATAGCGCCCGACATGGAGATTTTATACCCTTCATACATTTCATCCCTTGCCTGTTGCGTGGTTTCGGCCACATAACCGAACGCATGCATGCCGACGATTAAACTTTCAGGCGCATGACCGGCTCTTGCACCCGCTTCCCGGTAAAGATCCACCAAAGGCCGGAAGCGGTGTGTTTCGCCGCCGATGATGGCCACCATCAAAGGAAGTCCCATCACGCCGGCGCGGATAAACGATTCGGGGGTGCCACCTACGCCCAGCCAAATGGGCAGTTTTTGTTGTGCGGGTCGGGGGTAAATGGCCTGGTCGTGCAACGCAGGCCGGAATTTTCCGCTCCAGGTAACCGATTCGTTGTCGCGGATTTTTAACAGTAACTTCAGTTTTTCCGAAAAAAGGGCATCATAATCGTGCAAATTCAGGCCAAACAAAGGGTAAGCCTCCACAAAAGAACCCCGGCCCGCCACAATTTCGGCCCGGCCTTTTGACAGCAAATCTAAGGTAGCAAAATTTTGGAAAACCCGCACCGGATCGTCGGCACTCAGCACCGTAACCGCACTGGTGAGCCGAATCCGTTGGGTACGCGCAGCCGCAGCCGCCAGGATCATGGTTGGCGATGAATCCAGAAATTCCTTGCGGTGGTGCTCGCCGATGCCGAATACATCCAACCCCATTTTATCGGCAAATTCTATACGTTCGAGCAGCAAGGCCAGTGCGTCCTGGCTGTTTAAATGGGTCGTGGTGGCATCAAAATTCGCGGCAAAACTGTCTATCCCGATTTCCATGGGTGTACGAGTTGAGGAAGTGTTTAAAATGCCGATAAGGTATGCGTTTTAATTTAATTTCTTCCAATAAACCACCTTGTCATCGCCGTCCTTCCAGAAGTCTCGAATCACCGCTTCCTTGTTATATTGTAAATTTTCATAAAACCTTCTCGTCCCCTGAAATTCATCAGACCCGGAAGTTTCAACAATCAATATACGGTGCCCTTGCCCTTTTAATTGGTCTTCAAGGTAAGTCATCATTTTATGTCCGACGCCTTTTCCTTGAAAATCGCTTTGTACACCAATGGCATACAGGTTAAATGTTCCCTCGGTAAGTTTTTCCGGAGCGCAATAACCAATGGATATAGGAATATCGTCGTTTGTTGCCGTAAACCAAATATCCTGGGTTTCCTGATTTTCGAAATAGTCTGCCATCAAGTCTTCAAGTTTCGAATTTAATCCTGTATGTATTAAATAAAATCCAAATGCTTTATCCTCCGAAAGCAGCTTAATGGATCTAATTTCTCAACTGTTACCCCTGTAACATCCGGCGCAAATCTACGCCCCTACTTTTGTCCCATTCGGATCATTCTTTAACCTGATTTACAACAAATTATGATAAAAACATTATCTCAGGCAGCAATTGTATTGCTGTTATTGGGCCATGCCGCCCTGGGTTTTGCCCAAAAAACAACGGCTGTTTCGGCCGTAAGTATCACCGTACACGACCTCGACCGCGAAGTTGATTTTTTTGTAAAAATCCTGGATTTTAAAAAAATTAAAGAAGAAACAAAAAAAGGAGCCGCTGTGGCAAAACTGTATGGGTTGCCTGAAAAAACGGCCTCTGTTCGGATTGCGACCCTCCAACTGGGTCAGGAGCAAATACAATTGATGGATTTTGGCGGTACAAAAGCCGATCGGCCCATGCCCGCAGATACCCGCAGCAATGATTTGTGGTTTCAGCATCTTGCAATTGTAGTAGCAGATATGGATACGGCTTATCAAAAACTGCTGCGCCATCAGGTCCAACACGTTTCTACTTTTCCCGAAACGCTGCCGGATTATTTACCCAATGCCGCGGGGATCCGGGCTTTTTATTTCCGCGACCCGGAAGGACACAACCTCGAACTCATCTGGTTTCCGAAAGGCAAAGGCAATTCCAAGTGGCAGCCGGAAAACAAAGAAAATCAAACGGCTTTGTTTTTGGGGATTGACCACACTGCCATTGCTATTTCAGACACCAAAAAGAGCATGGACTATTACCGCGATGGTTTGGGACTGGAATGGGGCGGACATTCGGAAAATTATGGCCCGGAACAGGAACACCTGAACCAGGTATTTGGTGCCCGGCTCGACATCAATGGATTGCATGCAGCAGCTGGTTTTGGGGTAGAATTCTTGCGCTACATCGCCCCACCCGGGGGGAGAACCATCCCAACCGACAGTCGCCCAACCGATTTGTGGCATTATCAGACGGAGTTGTGGGTAGATGATTTACCAGCCATGCTTTTAAAATTGCAAAAACTCGGATACGCAAAAACTTCCGCATCGGTGGTTGCTGTGGATTTCGTCGATTGTATCCTGCTTCGAGATCCTGATGGACATGCGCTGCTCTTAAAAGCCGCGAAACCCAGTAAAAATTGAGTATCGCGCTGCCCGGCATCTTGTCAGGAATTTTTTTGCACAATTTTTCACTTTTTGCTCGAATGTAACCTGGGTAACCTCCCACCCCAATACGCTCCCCGACCTTTGTCCCATTCAATTCAACACACCAATTTCACACAAAAAAACAAAATAACATGAAGTACCTCTTTTTATTATCCATGCTGGCTGTTTTGGCGCATCGGGCTTGCGATGCCGACCCAAAGGGCAAAACCTTCCTTGTAAATATTGACGACAAGGGTATCATTCTGGACGGATACGATCCGGTTGCTTTTTTTACCGACCACAAACCCGTTAAAGGTGATGCTCGTTTTACCTTCAATTACCACGATGCTGTCTACTGGTTTGCCAATGCCGAACATCAGAAGTTATTTGCGGCCGATCCCGAAAAATATGCGCCACAATACGGCGGCTATTGTGGGTATGCAGTATCACAGGGACATTTAGCCCCAATCCATGTCGAATTTTTTGCAATTCTGGACAATCGACTGATCCTTCAAAACAACCAACGTGCGTTGGATGGTTGGAATAGTGATGCTAAAAGTCTTCAAAAAGCAGATCAATATTGGCCAGATTTGCTTTCACGCAGTGGCAAACCGTTTATTCCTGCCGAGGAGAAAAAAAACCTGCTGAACCGCAATGCTGCCGATGTCGTAGCAGAGGGATATGATGTCGTTTCTTATGTGCTGGAACAAAAGGCCGTTAAAGGAGACGAGAAAAATGTTAAGCCCTACAATGGAGGCCTTTATTTCTTTACGACCAATGAGAACAAGCAATTGTTCAGCGCCGATCCAGAAAAATTTGTGCCGCTTTATGGCGGTTATAGTGCTTTCGCAATGAGCCAAGGCTTGTTGGGGGCCATTGACCCCACGCATTTTCAACTGGTTGATGGGCATCTGCTCTTGCATGGTTCCGCAGCGGAGTTAACAAGTTTCAAAGTAGATCAGGGTGGCAATAAAGCCAAAGCCGATCAAAATTGGCCGATTCTACGTGCTAAATTTCCACAGGGGAAAAGTGGCTATGATAAAATTCCAACCACCCACAAATAAAAAAAATGAAAACGATATTCTTTCTCCTTGCCGGGCTCTTGCTTGCATTGCCGGCAAAAACACAAGTAATACAAACCACCACGCTTACCCTCGAAGGCGCCCAAAAAGTCATAGATGCGGCCATCGTTTATGCCAAAGCAAACCAATCGCCCGGCGGCTCCATTGCCGTGGTGGATGCCGGCGGCCACCTGCTGATGTTTGAACGGTTAGATGGTTCTTTCCCCGCATCTGCCACAGTTGCAATCGAAAAAGCCCGCACTGCAGCCCTGTTTCGCGCGGAAAGTAAAAAACTCGAAGATGCCATCAATGGCGGCCGCGATGCGTTGATCACGGTAGGGTATACTTTTCTGCAAGGGGGCGTTCCCGTCCTGTATAATGGACAAATTGTGGGTGCCATTGGAGTAAGCGGCGCAAAATCGGCCGATCAGGATCGGGAAATTGCCACTGCCGGAGCAGCCGTTTTACTGAAATAATCCTTTTCTGAAACAAACGCTCCAAGCACCTAATATCCAAACAATGAAACAGATACCGCTTATTTCAATCCTGCTCGTCCTTTTGAGCACCCAATTTTTGTCAAAAGCCAGCGCCCAGGAACACCGCGATTTGGCCATCGGACAAGCGGCTGCCATCGCCGACCTGCGCACGCAAGAAGGTGTGCGTGCGCTGAACGCTGTCTGGAAATTCCAGGAAGCCAACATTGTCGAAACCACCTTCAAACGCCCTGGCCCAAGTACACAGGATCCCTTACCCTTGTACCCGACAGGTGCAAATGGGACGACCCACGCTTTGTCGCCCAAAGCCAGTGCCGCCAATTTTGAGGATAAAGCCTGGGAAACACTGGATGCAACGACCCTGGAAACCCGACGCGGAACTGGATTATTGTCTTTCGTATGGTTTCGAATAAATATTACCATACCCGAGAAGTTAGGTAGTTTTCAAACACCCGGCACAACTGCCATGCTTGAAATCGTTGCAGATGATTATTCCGAAATTTTTGTCAACGGAAAGTTATCCAAGGCCTTAGGCCAAACAGGCGGGGGAGCCATCTCTGGTTGGAACACGCGCAACAGGGTGTTACTTACCCAGGATGCTAAACCCGGACAACAATTTCAGATTGCAATTTTGTGCGCAAACGCGCCTTTTGCCGATTTGCCGGAAAATTACATTTGGATCCGCTCAGCGACCGTTGATTTTTACAAATCAATGCCCTCCGCATATCCGGATGCTCAAAACCTGGGGCGTCTGGAGCAAATTGAAAAGTCATTCGACAATGTGGTAGCACCCGATGCAAAATTGGAAAGATTGGCCACCGGGTTTCAATTCACGGAAGGGCCGGTTTGGCATCCAGATGGTTTTCTGTTGTTTAGCGATCCGAACACGAACGTGATTTACCGTTATGAGCCTTTTACGCAAAACGTTTCTGTGTATATGACGAAAAGTGGTTATACCGGGTTTGATATTGGAGATTACCACCAGCCAGGTTCCAATGGATTGGCCATTGATGCGGAGGGCCGGCTGATTGTTTGCCAACACGGCAATCGCAGGGTAATTCGCCACGAAACCAAAGGCCCGATTACCGTGCTTTCTGACAATATTCAAGGGCAAAAGTTGAACAGCCCCAATGACCTGGTGCTAAAATCAGACGGCACCGTTTATTTTACGGATCCACCGTATGGTTTGCCTAAAAACTACAACGATTCGAAAAAAGAAACGCCAAATCAGGGTGTTTATCGGGTGAAAAACGGGAAAACAGAACTGCTCAGCACCAATTTAGGCGGTCCAAACGGCATTGCTTTTAGCCCCGACGAGCGTTTTCTCTATGTTTCCAACTGGGATATTCGCGACATTCACCACACCAAAACCCTGTGGCGCTTTGAAGTGGACAGCGATGGGAAATTGATCAACGGAAAAATTTTCTTTGATTTCAGCTTTACAGATGGCGATGAAGCACTGGATGGCATCAAAGTGGACAAAATGGGCAATATTTTCGTTTCTGCTCCCGGGGGCGTGTGGGTGCTCTCTCCCGAAGGAAAATACCTCGGTAAAATTGTGGGCCCCGAACGTCCGGCCAACATGGCCTGGGGAGATGCCGATGGCAAAACCCTTTACCTTACTGCACATACCGGATTGTATAAAATTCGGACAGTGCATGGCGGAAAAATTGCTTTGAAAAATTAAGGGTGGTGATACTTTAATTGATAGAAAATTGAATTTTTGATGAGCATTTATGGGAGCCGGCATCTTTAAATAGACTGCGGCTCCCATTGTTCTCTGTACAAAGCACTACTTCTTATAATAATTCCGCACCCCAGGCAACAACGCCACAAAAATAATCGGAATTGCATACAACATATAAAACGTTTGTAACCAGCCCACACTTTGCATCAAAATGGTTTCTACCTGTATCCATATTTTTTAAATTTGTTTCGTTGCTTTTAATAAACTCAAATCAAACCCCTTCTCCTTCAATCTATTTAAGATGCCATTGTAGATGCTTTGATCAAGCGTTGCGGTTCTTGAAAGGATCCATAAGTATTTTTTATTCGGATGGCTGACGACCGCATAGCTGTAATCATCGGCTAAATCAATGATCCAGTATTTTGCGCGGAAGGGCCAGAAAAACTGCACTTTCAATTTCGCATTGCCACTGTTTTTAACCACAAATGCTTTTCCTTTGATATAGGAAATTTTGCCGGTCACGCTGTCCTTGTTGCATCTGTTTTCAACGACCACAAAGCCTTTGTCGCTTAGGGTATAGGTTGCCGTTGTGCAGTTGCATCCTTTTTGGAACCGTTGTGGGAAAGAGGCGATTTCATACCATTTGCCTGCATATTTATTCAAATCGACAAAAGGCACGGTTTGAAGCGTTTGTGAAACGGCGGCTACAGTAAGCATGGAAAAGGTGAGGGTTAATAAGATAGAAGAACTTGTCATGGTATCAAAAAAAGGTTGAAAAAATGCACTTTGGGTATTTACGAAATCATTGGAACGGCGCAAAGATGCGGGGGCAATTGATTCCGCGATTTACATAAAGCGGAAAATGTATTACACGAATCACACATTAACTGGTTTTGAGGGGCAATATGGTAGTTATAAATGAAAAATGAGTACTTCCTAATTTTGGTTTTCACCAATTTTAGAAAGCACTCATTTTTTAAAAATTTAACACCAATAAAAGATAATCAACCTTTTACCTTTACCACTTTTCCCCAAAAAGCACCCAAACGGATGGAGTATACCCCTTCTGGCAGGTTTTTTACTTCTATGGCTTCCTGTGCCTGCGCAAGCACCTGCGTGCGCACGATCCGTCCGCTTAAATCGGCCAGCTGCACCCGCGCCGGGAAGGCAATTCCTGCATTTTCCGGCAAAACCAATTGAACTGATTCAACCGCAGGATTAGGGTAAATATTTAATGGATGGATTGTCAAAGGTGTTTGTGTTGCCGAAATCGCCTCGCAATCTGGCAAATTCGCACAATTGCATTTCCGAGCCATTTCCGCATCCGTAAACAGGCTATACGTATTGTTCACATCCTTATTATCCGGATGTTGGGCAGTACGGCCATCGCATTCCAGAAACTTGTTGTCGTAATAATTCGTCAGCCGGTAATGCACGCTGTTGTCGCAATCACCCTGGTCGTTGTACACAATCACATCGCCGCCCACTTCTACGGTGCCCGACAGTTTATAATTGATCACAACGGGGCGCATACCGATCAGCGCACTGCCCGCCATGGTAACATTTTCAACGTATGCATGGCCTTTGATCACGGCATTTTCGGAATATGTACCGCCCGTAACGACTGCATTATCAAGCACTTGCACGTTACCGCTCAAGTTTGCATCCCGCACGATGGCCGTTTGGTCAATGCGTACATTTCCGCTGATCTGTGCGTTGCCCAACACGATCGCGTGCGGACCCACGTACACACTCGCCGCTACATTGGCCGAATTTTGTACCCAGCCACCGCCATTGGTATGCAATTGACCGTCGTTTTTGAGTTGAGCCCGGAACAAGGCTGGCGTTTGAAATCCTTCCGGTACCGCTCCATTGATCGACAATTCGTACGGGAACCGGAAATGTTTGGGGTATCCAGCCCAGGTATTATTGCTGTCGGTGGTCGTAATTTGATCGTAAGGAGCGCCCATCACCACCAAATACAAGGCCGTTTCATCATTTTCAAGGGTAAAATTGATTTCTGCTTCGTTTTCAGCGTACGTCGGACTGTAACGACTCAAGGTTCCATCCGCTTTAGCCGCCACAAAACCATAACGCCAGCCAGCGTGGGCATTGGCTTCGGTGTGGCCTTTAAATTTGACAATTACCGCGCAACTATCCGGGTTCGGATGCAGCGGAATTACATTGTAGGCAAATTCTTCCGGCGCTTGCTCAATGGGCATTTCATACCGCTCGATCGAACCTGGAACTTTCCGTAATATACTATAGGTAGCATGAATGGATTGCAAAGAATACATCAGGTCATTGCGGCGTGCCTTGCGGAAATTGTCCCCTAGTTTATATAGGTCAAAATCGTAGGTCGCCATGCGCCGGGCATATTGGTACAAACTGTCGTTAAATTGTGCTTGGGTGTACCCAGTAATCCGTTTGTAAGTTTGCAGTGGGTACTCAAAACTATCAGACTCCCGCCACAACCGTGAAACCATTTCTGGGCCTTCCGAAATAGCCAAGGCCATCAGCAAAGCGTAGTTTTCATAGGTGTTTTTCCAGTCGCCCCAGGTTTCCAAATGGTACACATCCATGCCCCATGCGCCTACTGCCTGGGGGTAAATGAGGTTGCGCATATAATTGGCGTGGGTTTCCCAAAAAATACCGGCATTGTACCAGGAACCGCCCAGCCCATTGGATAACCGATAATCAATCGTGTTTTGCGCCTGCATGCTGTGGGCAAATTCATGCGCAGCCACACCGCCATCTCGAATGCCGTTCGGATGCACCCAAAACGCACCAATAATGCCATCCGCATCGCCGCCATTGGCAAATCCTTGCGCACCATCGGGCCCCCAGGTGCCATATATCACGATTACCACCTTGTATTGGCTCATTTTGGTTCCAGGCGTATCATCCAGAAAGCCCAATTCCTTAAAACGGGTATAAATATACTCCATCGTATCCAAAATTGCGGCAGGATCAAAGCGCAACTCCGGATCTGCATATACGGAAGGGTCGGTGCCAACGGTATTGCCCCAAATCAGGATAAAATTCTCTGATTGCCTGGTTTTATCCCAGCTGAACTGTTTGCCATCTACCGTATTGGTATCCTGCAAATAATAGGGGATGTGGATCATTTTCTGGGCATCTAAAGTGCCTATGAACAAATAGAACAAGACAATGGCAGGTAGTATTCTTTGCATTGCGCACGTAAATTTATTGTGAAGAGAAACTTTTATCGACAAATATAAAGTGCTACCGCGCAATGATGGTTAAACAAACCGCAATTCCCGCCAGGCCTTTTGCTGTGCCTTGCTCAAAAACGTCCAGGCAACAATCCGCGTAGTTTTGTTGCCCGTGCCCATCGGAATCGTTTTTACCTCTGCTGCTGCAGCCGTAACCAGTGCTTCTTGCACCGCTTTCAGGTTGGATTGTTTGGAAACCAAGGTCGTAAACCAAAAACAGGAGTTCATAAACTGCCGACTCTGTTTCACCATATCTAAAATAAACCCGCGTTCGCCGCCTTCACAAGTCAACTCACTCGGTTGGCCGCCAAAATTCTGCACCGGAACCTTGATTTTGACCATCTTTTTGCCCCTTAAATTGGCCAATTTGCGGAAAGTGCCAAATTCTGCCTCCTCCATGCTCGCATGAAAGGGCGGATTACAAATACTAAAATCAAAATATTCTCCTTCCTGTATAATCCCGTAAAAAATATCCTTGGGGTTGCTTTGTAAACGACAGGCCACTTTTCCCGTCAAGACTGGATTGTTGTCCACAATTTTTTGGGCCGACTCCAACGCAACAGGGTCAATATCGGAACCCACAAACGACCAGCCATACGCCTTGTTGCCTACCATCGGGTACACACAATTTGCCCCAATACCAATGTCTAAACACGTTATTTTAGGTCCAACCGGTATTTTACCAAAATTACTGCCGCCCAATAAATCGGCCACATGGTGCAAATAATCCACCCGGCCCGGAATCGGCGGACATAAGTAACCTTCCGGGATATCCCAGTAATCAATATCATAGTGGAGTTTCAGCAAAGCCCGGTTCAGCATTTTTACTGCCGCCGGATTGGCAAAATCAACCGTAGCATCGCTATATATATTCTGGGTCACAAAGGGTGCCAAATCCGGACAAACCCCAATCAATGCCGTAAAATCATACCGATCCCGATGCAAATTGCGTGGATGTAACTTCGGTTTCAACTGCGGGTGCACTGTTCTCCCTTTCGACATTGCTCTAATTTTAAGAAAAAACACAAAGATAGCCCCAATTTTTCAACCGCTTGCGTTGCTTGCGCTGGGTTCCACCCAGTGCATCGATCCATCGGGTTCCACCCGATCTACTTTGCTCGTGCTGGGTTCCACCCAATGCACGTTTACAACCCCACAATCGTTTCCTTCAATTTTTCCAACAACGCCACATAAATTGCCACCCCTTCTTCTATTTCCGAAACATAAATAAACTCATTGGCAGAATGGCTGCGTGCACTATCGCCAGGCCCCATTTTCAGCGCCGGAAATTTCATTTGTGCTTTATCCGAAGTAGTAGGGGAGCCATAATACGTGCGTCCAAGTGCCAAACCCGCCTGCACCAACGGATGCTCCACCGGAATAATCGACGAGCGCATCACCATGCCTTGTGGTATCAATTCACTTTGGAGGTTTTGCTTCATCTCTTCCAGAATTTCCTCCAAGGTGTACATCTCATTCACCCGTACATCAATCAAAAAATCGCAACGATCCGGCACCACATTGTGCTCAGAACCCGAATGTATCGCCGTAACCGACATTTTTACCGGCCCCAGGAATTCAGAAACCAACGGGAATTGCTTGTTGCGAATCCAGTTAATATCATCCATTGCTTTGTACAAAGCGCTTTCACCTTCTTCACGTGCGGCATGACCTGCCTTGCCACGCGCCACCGCATCAATCACAATCAGGCCTTTTTCGGCAATCGCCATTTGCATTTGCGTCGGCTCGCCCACAATACCAAAATCCACCCGACCCAAAATGGGGATCACCATTTCCACGCCTTCTTCACCCGGAATTTCCTCCTCCGCGCTTGCGCAATAAATCAGGTTAAATGGCAAATCAGTCTCGTCATAAAAATACAAAAAAGTAGCCAATAAGCCCGTCAAAGCACCGCCTGCGTCGTTGCTGCCCAAGCCAAATAACTTCCCGTCGATGATTTCAGGTAACAACGGATCGCGGGTATAACCCTTGTTCGGCCGCACGGTATCGTGGTGCGAATTGAGCAAAATGGTCGGCTTGCTTTCATCATAATGCCGGTTTTTAGCCCAAATATTGTGTAACAGGCGGTTGGTTTCGACGCCCCGTTCTTGCATAAACGCCTCAATAATCAGGGCAGTAGGTAGTTCTTCCTTGCTAAAAGATTGCGTTGCGATCAATTTTTGGAGCAGACCAAGGGCATCTGCGGCAAGGGCTTGTATTCGGTTGTTCATTCCTTTGGTTTTATAAACATAAAGATCCTGCCCAT
>Ga0247835_1001849_pt1 | contig 24549 bp, 20 predicted proteins | sample LaCtaG_3_FD_189912 | JGI IMG/M metagenome (GOLD analysis project Ga0247835, IMG submission 189912) | Freshwater microbial communities from meromictic Lake La Cruz, Castile-La Mancha, Spain - LaCruzMarch2015_13.5m | ecosystem: Environmental > Aquatic > Freshwater > Lake | place: Spain: Castile-La... | reverse complement strand
GTGGCCACTTTGATCGCCATGGTAAAGCCCAATGCGGTGTTGTCCGCCACGATTATCCAAGTATACCCATCCTATTTGTGCCATGAAGTAAACGTTTTTCCATTTTATGGCAAACGTTTTTCCATATGTTTTGGTACTTTAGAGGGGTGAGGGGCGAGGGGCGGGTAGGCATTCCCACGCCTCACCCCCCACCCCTTACCCCCCATCCCCCATTACACTGTTTGGGGCTGTCGTTTTTTACCTTTCACTTTTGGGCGGCCGATGCTTTCGTAGTGGAAGCCCCGATCTTTCATGTGGTCTACGTCGTATACATTTCGGCCATCAAAGATGACGGGTTCTGCCAGGAGTTCGTGCATGCGATCGTAGTCCGGTGTGCGGAACTCGCTCCATTCGGTCATGATGGCGAGGCAATCTGCTCCTTCCAGCACATCGTACATGTTTTCACAAAGGGTGATACGGTCGCCATAAATAGCGGCGACGTGGTGCATGGCTTCGGGGTCAAAAGCTTTGATGCGGCAGCCTGCGTCGAGCAGTTCATCAATAATGGTCAGCGCTGGTGCTTCGCGGATGTCGTCGGTATTGGGTTTAAAAGCCAAACCCCAAACGCCAATGGTTTTACCGTCGAGCTCTTTTTTAAAGAAGCGGTTTATCTTTTTAGTCAGCACCAGCTTTTGCATGTCGTTGGCTTTCATGACCGACTTCAGGATTTTGAAGTCATACGAATACTGGCTGGCTGTTTTGGCTAATGCCTGCACGTCTTTGGGGAAGCAAGATCCGCCGTATCCGATGCCCGGAAAAAGGAAGCGCTTGCCGATGCGGCTGTCGCTGCCCATACCAATGCGCACCATGTCTACGTTGGCACCTACTTTTTCGCACAAATTGGCAATCTCGTTCATAAACGTAATGCGGGCGGCGAGGTACGAGTTTGCCGCGTATTTGGTCATTTCGGCTGAGCGCTCGTCCATGAAAAAGATGGGATTGCCCTGGCGCACAAAGGGTTCGTACAACTCACGCATCACCTTTTGGGCTTTTTCACTTTTCGTACCCACCACTACGCGGTCGGGCTTCAGGAAGTCTTCAACAGCCACCCCTTCGCGCAAAAATTCGGGGTTAGACACCACGTCGAACATCTTTTTAGGGAGCCGCTCCGCCAAAATGGCCGAAACTTTTTCTGCTGTGCCTACCGGTACCGTGCTTTTGTCCACAATCACCTTATACTCCGTGATGATGTTCGACAAATCGCGCGCAGCACCCATGATATACGATAAATCTGCACTGCCGTCGCCCCCTGGAGGGGTAGGCAAAGCCAGGAAAATGATTTGGCTGTGGTCAATCGCCTCCTTAAGGTTGGTGGTGAAATGCAAGCGCCCTTCCTTGGTGTTGCGGTCAAACAACACATCCAAGCCAGGTTCGTAGATGGGTATCTGGCCATTTTTCATGGCCTCTACTTTTTTCTCGTTGATGTCAACGCAAATGACGTTGTTGCCCGTTTCGGCAAAACAAGTGCCGGTAACCAATCCAACGTAGCCGGTTCCTACAACAGCGATGTTCATGTAAGGTGTAATTTTTGGGTGATGAAATCAAATGGATGTTTGAGGCCATTAATGCATCATAATGGCCGTTGAATACGTATGAAAAAGAAAAGCCACACAAAGGTATGCTTATCATGTTACATTACGGAACCGGTACAAATTTTATTCCAGTATTTCATTTCATGTTAAATTAAAATAAAATTTGGCCAACAACGTCTTATTTTTGGGCTGTATTAGCCTGATGAAACATGAACAGCTATCCCAAACGCACTCTTTTTTTTTCGTTTTGTTATAGATTAGTGGTGTTGCTCCTGCTCGCGGTGTCCCATGTTGGTGCCCAACATAGCAGCAAAGAGGCCCCGCTCAACCTTGTTCCCAACCCCGGATTTGAAAAATTCATCGGCACCCCCGACCGCTGGTTCTACCGGGGTGCCGATTTTGCACGTACTGCCCGATATTGGTTCAGCGCCACCACCGCAAGCCCCGATGCTTACGGACCGGCAATTAAAGTGCCGTTCGACTGGGCCGAAAAAGGGTTTGGCAACCGTAAACCCCATAGTGGAAAACACATGGCCGGCATCACTGTTTTTGGCTGCACCGACGGCAAACCTCACTGCCGCGAATACATCCAGATTCAACTGACAGAGCCCTTGGTAGTGGGTCAAAATTACCTTTTTGAATGCTGGGTGAGCCCGCTGGACCGATCCATGTACATCAACAACATCGGCGCGTACATGAGCATTAACCCCATTCGGCGTACCACCGACGAGGTGCTGGTTCGGGAAGCGCAGGTGGCCGCCCCCAATATCCTCAAACCAACAAAACCGGGTGCCTGGATGAAAATAAGTGGCGTTTTTCAGGCTAAATACCCTGCAGAACACCTGCTTGTTGGCAATTTTAACGACGATGAACACACCCTGAACACCGCTGTGGGTGCCGATGTGTACAACTATGCCTATTATTACGTTGATGACGTGCTGCTCCAAAAAGCACCGCCTTACCTGACCGTGCCTGTACCCGACGATGACCTGACCAAACAAAAAATGGCCCCGGGGAAATCGTTTCTCCTCAAAAACATTTACTTCGAATTTGACAGGCATGAACTCATGCCGCGCTCCTTTGTAGAATTGAAAAAGCTGCTCGGCATTTTAACAAAATACCCAACAATGACGATTGAAATTGTGGGGCATACCGACAATGTGGGCAACGACGCTTACAACACCACGCTCTCTCAACAACGGGCGCAATCGGTTGTCAATTACCTAGTGGGAAACCACATCCACAAAAACAGGCTGCGCGTCCGGGGCGAAGGTGAGAAAAAACCCATTTCCACCAATGAAACGGAAGAGGGCCGTCAACTTAATCGGCGGGTCGAGTTTGTAGTGATCAAAATGTAATTCAACCCAACCTCAAAAATCGGTTCCAATACCCAAATAAAATATGGGTTTCTGGATTACCCTGGTTTCAATGCCCCAGGCGTAATCGGCCCGCACATGGATGCCAAAAAGCATTGACCGCACACCGAAACCATAACCCGCCACCAAAGGGTCGCGAAAATAATTAACCGTTACTTTCACTGTTGGCGGATTTTCCACCACCACGGTGTTCAACGGGTTGTCGCCGCTGTACGGATCATTGCCCTGCCATGCCGTTCCCGCGTCAAAAAAACCAACCAGTTGAAAGTTTCGCCAAAAGCTCCCCAACACAGGTTTTTGAGACAAATACTTAAAAATGGGCACCCGCAGTTCGGTGTTCATGAGGGCATACGAGTTGCCGTTTCGGATGTTCTGTTCAAAACCACGCAGGTTCGATGCCAGGGTCTGGAAGGCAAACCCGTCTCCGAAGGGCGGTATGGGTATGTTGTTGTTGAATTTTGGGAAAAGCCAGTTGTCTATGCCGCCCAAAAAGTACAGAATGCGTTCGGAACCGAAAGAAGTAGCGCCTGCAAGCCTGAAGGCCAGGATGGAACGCTTGTCTAAGCGCTGGTAGTGCCGGGCGTCGAGTCCAATGACGGTCATGTAGCCATCGTTCAGTTCCAGCGTCCAGTTGGGCTGGGTGTTGAGCGCAAAACGTTTGACCGCCTCCACAAAAAACAAGGCCCTTGTGCCGTTTTTGATGTTCAATTCCACGTCCAGCGTATTGTCGTACACGGCACTGAGACGCAAAGCCGCGCGTTGCTCGGAGTAGTCTGGCGTTTCCAAAGAGACCCGGTCTGTGCTTTGAACAACCGCTTTGTCCTGGCGTAAAGTGGCGCGTCCGCGCAAACTGAAAAACGGATCAACAGGATACCGCAACTCAAACTGCCCCAGCACGGTGTTGGTGCGCACCTGGGTGGGCTCCTGCACAGCAGGCGATTGACTGTCGATGTTGTTGACCACGGTTTTGCGGTACAGGGCATAACGTTTGTCCCACCGACGCTTTTTATCGTCTAAAAACACATAAAATTCAGCCCCGTTGAACGTGGTGGGCAACCTGAATCCCGTTTCGAGCACGTAATTTTCCAGCAGGTCTTTAAAATTGGCTTTGATGAGTACCCCCGGAGGAGGCGTCCGAAAACCATCGGGCGAGGCTGCATAGCTGTCTAATCCATCAAAAAGCAGGTTATTGTCGATGGTCGTCGATACATAATCGGTTCGAAATTTCAACCGATAAGGTACAATGCGGGCTGTGTTGAAACGCATCGTAGCGTTATACTTGCCAAACTCGACCGGCTTCTGCCTGGGTGAAGTAGCGGCTGCTGCGGCTGCTTTTTCAACCGGGGGCGACTGGGGTTTTTCAGCAGGCTTTTCATTGTCGGGCCGGGGTGGCGCGGGTGCGAGCAAGTAATCGGGCACCCTGAACAACCTGCCGGGTTGCAGGGTGTCGGATCCGTTGCGCAACGTGGCCCCAATGCTTGTATCTGGCGCGGCCGCCATCACGGGCAACTTGCCACGTTGCAGGTCGTCTTGTGTAAAGAGCGGAATGGGCATGCCGTTTTGCATCAGCTCCAGTTCGCGCAAACGGGTGTAACGCGCCGCTTTTTGGGTTACAGTGTCTATCGACGAGGCATAAAATCGGTCCTCGCCATTGACCCGAAAATGTTCCAACAGCTTGCCCGCTCCGGGTGCGCTGCGCAGTTCGGAAACGCTGTAACTGTAATTGGTCTGGTTCCAGGTGACCGGTTTTTTCTTGTAGACCACCTCGGTTACGATGCTGTCGATTTGTGTCGAATCTATTTGAAGCAACACCGTGTCGGTGGGTGCCAAAAAAGCGAGGATGCGCTGCTCCGGCCAATCGCCGCGTTGTCGGGTGTTGAGCGCTTTTACGGCTGCGCCATCTTTGAGGTAAATAACATCCTGATAATAGGCTATGTATGGCTCCATGTAGCCCAACTGGCGGTTGTATATGCCGCTTTGGTTGCTGACGTACATAAAATGGGTGCTGTCTATGGCTGCCGGCGAGCGCTCATCGGCCAGGGGGGTGTTGGTAATGCGCACCAATTCCTGGCTGCGGTCTTCGAGGTTGTAGAAAAACAGGTCGAAGTTCCCCAGGGGCAACAGCGAGTCGATGCGTTGCTGTCCGGTTTGCAGGGTATCACTCAGGCGGTTGCTGGCAAACAGCACCCCGCGCTTGCCCTCGAGCCGTACCACGGAGGCGTCTAAATCGTCCCAAAAGTCATTGGTGAGGCGTTGCGTTTGGCGGTTGGTGATGTTGTACTGAAAAAGGTCGGAAAAGCCTTTGACCTCGGCCGAAAACACCAAATCAGCCGGGTTTACAAAGTCCATGCTATATACCCGCTGGTATTCGGGGGACAGGATGTTGTCTTCTTTTCCGCGTTTGCTACCGGGCTTAATCAAGGCCATGCGGGCCACGTCGCGGCGTTCGTACAGGATGGCGAGGCGTTCGTTATCGGGGTTCCAGGCCAGCAACGGGTAGTTGTAGTCGGTGGTTTGCTGTGGGTTACGGACGCCCTTTTTGAATACCATTTGGCGTTTGCCGGTTTGGATATCCTGCACGTACACTTTCCATTTGCCAATGTCGTTGCGCACCCAGGCCATGCGTTTGCCATCGGGGCTCAGGTGCATTTGGCTGAGGGGGTATTGGCGTTTGTTTTTGACAGCGATGCGCGTGGCGGGTTCGGGATCAAAAGTGTTGCTGCGTTCGTTTTGGTAGCGCTTGGTGAAATACTGCATCATGGCGTCGGTGGTGCGGCGGTAACCGCCGCCGAGCACGTACAAAAATCCGGCGTCGACGCTGCGGTTGATGCGGGTGAGGTAGAGCAGGTTGCTGACGGTGCTGGAGCCAAAGTGCAGGCTGATGTAGTTCCAGAAGGCGTGTCCTGCCAACCGGGGATGGTCTTTGGCCAATTCGTCGAACGTTTCGTATTGTTCTGAAAGGAGGAGGTTGCGCAGTACCTCGTCGTTTTCGGCCGTCCAGGCTTCGCCGCAATAGGCGCTCAGGCCGTTGGTGTACCAGCCGGGCAGGTTGAGGAGTACGGCATTTTGGACAATTTCCTGGAGGTTGGAGCCGAAGAGCATAGAGTTGATGAGCACACCAGCCATGCCTTCGCGGATTTGGCTGCGGAGGTGCTGGTGGTTGCCGTCGAAGTATACAAACACCTTGTTGCCCACCACTTTGGTTTCGCCGGCGCGGAGCTGGAAGATGTCGTCGGAGCCGATGTTGCTTTGTTTGAGGTCGCTCAAATCGCTGAACACCAGCATTTCAAATTTTTCGGTGCCCTGGTGTTCAAGCAGTTGCTGGATGGCGGCAAAATCATACTCGCCGGTTTGCAGGGCAGCTTGTGCCACGTTGCGGGCGTCGCCGTACCAATAGGTGATGAAATTAGCGGATTCGTAATAGAGCCACCCGTCAATTTGTCGGTTGTACTGCACCCGGTTTTTGCCGAAAGCGGTTTGGGACGTAGTTTGGGCCATGCTGGTATGTGCCAGTCCTGAGCACAGCAAAAAAAGTCCGGCGCGGTATATAAAGTGCATGGTGTAGGTTCAATTTTGCTCAAAAATGGGGTATTGGGACGTGGTAAACAAGCATCAAATAGCAAAACGTTTGTTTGGTGGAAAAGATTATGGTGGGGGAGGAACACCTGTTTGTAGATTCACAAATTTAATGGTAATTTTGTGCATGGGTTCACAAATTTATCAAGTAGCACCTGCTGCCTGGACGCAGGTACCGAATAGCTCGTTTGAGTGCATCCACCGGGAGCAATTTGGAGGCTTTGCTTTTTGAGGTTTAGTGCTGGATTCTTGAGAGCCGATGGATGGAATCATTGGGTCGGCGTGATAAAGATTATTTTACAAAATTCTGTAATTCAATTGTTAAGAAGTCATAAATATTGACAACGTGAACACCGTCCGATCGGAAATATGATTCCGAATCAGGTGTGATGACGTAGCTGCGTTCCGGTTTCAGGTCTTCAATGCTGTTATAAAAACCGCGGGAAATGTTAGGCGCATTGGCGTATTTGATCTCTATGCAAATGATTCCCGAGCGAGGTGTAATCAGCAGCAAGTCCACTTCGGCGCCGGATGAAGTTCTGTAAAAGTAATATTCGCATTGTTTTCCGGCAACCCGGTAAATCTGCTCAATAACGTAGCCTTCCCACGATTCACCAACAGCGGGGTGCGAATAAAGATCTTCCCGATCGCGCAAACGCGCTACAGCATGATAAAACCCGGAATCACGATAGTAGAACTTGGGCGTTTTGGTCAGCCTTTTGCCCACATTCGCAAAATAAGGTTCCAGGCGTCGGGTTAAAAACGAGCCTTCCAACAGATCCAAGTAGCGGGAAACCGTCTGTGAAGCGAGGTTCATGGCATTGCTTAATTGGGAAATATTGAGCATTTTTCCGTGGGCATGCCCCAGCATTCGGATAAAGCGCATAATATTAGTCGGATTGGCCTCTTTCCCAATAACCTGCACCAAGTCCCGTTCGGCATAAGTAGTGTAAAATTGGGAAAGCCAATTCAGCGCACGTTTGTCGTCAAGAGCGAGGAAAGCATCCGGGAAGCCGCCCCGAAACCAGTGGCAGCGCAGTATTCCCGGCTCCCATATTTCCTGAAGCGAAAAAGGGGTCAATTCATGGTAGGCAATGCGCCCTGCTAAAGACTCCGCAGAATTGCGCAACAATTCCGGTGAAGCCGAACCCAACAGTATGAAACGCGCTGGTTCCCGTTTTTTATCCACCAAAGTGCGCAACATGGCGAAAAGTTGCGGCATGATTTGGACTTCGTCTATTATTACACATTTGTCTTCATGCTGACGCAAATATGTGCCTGCGTCGGCCAATTTCGCACGGTCTTCCTCCCATTCCAGATCGAGGTATAAAACGGACTTCCCATCTGGGATTATCAGGTTTTGGGCTAAAGTTGTCTTACCGGCTTGCCGCGGACCGACAATAGCCACCACGGGAAAAAAGGCCAGATCATAGAGTATGTTTTCGGTGATAACGCGATAAATCATTGGACAAAATTATTTTAACCCTGCAAATTTAAAACCAAAGTTGTTAATTTACAAGGTTAATTTTTTTTTGAGACAAAATATCCTAAACAATCTTATCTGCTATCAAAAACACCTTTGCTTCTTTCGCCACAAATCTGCTTTCCTACTGCGTTGAAGCCATAAACTTTTCCCCCCTTCCCCTGTTTATCGCTTACTTTTGTATACCAAACACAACACGATATGTACCCGATACACCTGACTGGCCCCGTGGCGCAAGACCTGACCGATTACGGATTTGAAGGATTAAATACGCCGGAAGCGGTAGAGCAAACCTTGACTCAAACCGAAGGCACCGTATTGCTGGTGGTCAACAGCGTATGTGGATGTGCCGCTGCCAACGCGCGCCCTGGCGCCAAAATGTCGCTGGAGCACACCAAAAAACCGGCTAAAATGGCCACCGTGTTTGCTGGTGTCGACGCAGAGGCCACCGCCAAAGCCCGCGAATACTTGCTGCCCTATCCCCCTTCGTCTCCCTCCATTGCCCTGTTTAAAGACGGCAAGCTGGTGCATTTCCTCGAACGCCGCCACATCGAAGGGCGCTCGGCAGACCTGATCGCCGAAAACCTCAAAATGGCTTACGACCAGTACTGCTAAGTCGAATTTGCGATAAACCTGGTTCGCCGGCGCGCCTTATGTTTGCGCGGTGAATCTGAATCGACTATTTCTGCTTTTCGGGCCTGCGGTATTCCTCTGGACCTTGCTCGCACCTGCGCCTGCGGGCATGCCCCTTGCTGCCTGGTGGGCTGCTGGCATTACCATTTGGATGGCCCTCTGGTGGATCAGCGAAGTGATCCCCGTAGCAGTGACTGCGCTTTTACCGCTGGTGCTTTTTCCCGTAATCGGCATACTGCCGCTGAAAACAGCTGCCGCTGAGTTCGGCAACGAAATTGTATTCCTGTTCCTGTGTGGATTTTTTTTTGGTGCCACCATTGAGCGCTGGGGGCTGCACCGCAGGATCGCGTTGAACATGGTGACCCTGTTGGGCCAGAAACCCGCAGGTATGATCCTGGGGTTCATGGCAGCCACCGCGTTTATGTCTATGTGGATTTCCAATACGGCCACTGCCGTCATGATGACGCCCGTGGCTATGGCCCTGGGAAGTAGAGCCAGCACCGGTCAAGACAACTTCCGCAAAGCCCTGCTCCTGGGCGTGGCCTATGCCAGTTCCATCGGCGGACTGGGTACCGTCATCGGCACACCCACCAATGGCATTTTCATCAGTCACCTGAAAATGCACCTCCAAACCGACGTAGGTTTTGGGCATTGGATGTTGTTTGGCGTGCCCCTGGCGCTTGTGCTCACGTTGTGTTGCTGGGGCTTGTTGTTGTGGTTGTTTCCGCAGGAAAAAGGCGAAACATCGGCCGAACAACGCGCCATGCTCCGCGCCGAAATAGAGGTGCTGGGCCCTTTGAGTCTCCCCGAACGCCGGCTGATGTGGGTGTTTGGAGCCGTCATATTGGCCTGGATTTCCGGCTCTTTGTTGTGGTACAACTATTTGAACCCCAAAGGCTCCGACACGTTGGTGGCCCTTGTCGGTGCGGTGTTGCTATTTTTGGTGCCTGCAGGCGTACAGCATACGCCTTTGCTCGACTGGCCGACGGCCCAGCGCATTCCCTGGGGCATCTTGCTGTTTTTCGGGGGGGGCCTGGCCCTGGCAGAAGGATTTAAGAAAAGCGGCCTGGCCGACTGGATCGGTCAATCCCTCACCCACTTGCTGTTTTTGCCTTCGGCACTGGTGTTGTTGATCGTCATGCTGGTGGTGGTGGCGCTCAGCGAGGTGGCGTCCAACATCGCCACGGCATCCATCATGATGCCCGTGCTGCAGTCGCTCGCCGAGGCCCTTGGTACCGATCCTGTGCCCATGTTGCTGGCTGCCGTGCTTGCAGCTTCTTTTGGCTTTGGATTGCCGGTGGCTACTGCGCCCAACGCCATTGCATTTGCTTCCGGCTTTCTGAAAACCAAAGACATGGCGCGCGCAGGGTTTTTGCTGGATTTGGTGGCGGTGTTGGTGCTTTTGTGCGTGGTGATGTGGTTGGTGCCGCTTGTTTTGTAATACCCCCATTTTTTATTTCCTGCACCCCCGACAACCATGCACAAATTCTCACTACCTTTGTAAATTAATAAAACTTGTAATCCGAATACTCCTTTGCGGATATGAAGATTTCCTTGAATTGGATCCGGGAATTAACCGGTTTAGATAAAACACCCCTCGAAATAGCCGACTTACTCACCTCGCTGGGCCTTGAAGTGGAAGGCATGGACAATGTGAAGACCGGTGAAGTAGATTTGGACAAGGTGTTTACGGGTCATGTGGTCTCCTGCGAGCCCATACCCGATACCGACCATTTGTCGGCAACTACCGTTGATGTGGGCGACGGCGTGGTGCGCTCCATCGTGTGCGGCGCACCCAATGTGGCCGCAGGGCAGAAAGTGCTGGTCGCCCTCCCTGGTGCCCAGGTGTTCAGCAAAGACGGTCAACTGTTCACCATCGGCGAACGCAAAGTGCGCGGCATCCCCTCGCAAGGCATGATTTGCGCGCAAGATGAACTCGGCATCGGCCACGACCACTCGGGCATCATGGTGCTCCCGCCAGACACGCCTTTGGGCATTGCTGCTGATCAGTTTCTGCAATTGCCCGCCGACGTCATCCTCGAAATCGGCCTAACCCCCAACCGCGCCGACGCTACCCACCACCTCGGTGTGGCACGCGACCTGCTGGCCTGGGTACGCACCCACGAACAGGCGGACGCAAAACTCATCCTGCCCGAAACGCGCGCTATCAGTACCCACTTCACGGCTACACCTACTGCCGTTCAGGAAGTTTTGGTCGACAACGCCGAGGCCTGCCTCCGGTACACGGGCGTGAGCATCTCCGGTGTTCAGGTAGCCGAAAGCCCCGAATGGCTCAAAAACAGGCTGCTGGCCTTAGGACAACGCCCCATCAACAATGTGGTGGACGTGACCAATTATGTGCGCCTCGAAATGGGCCAACCCCTGCATGCATTCGATGCCCGATCGATTGGTGAACACCACATAGTGGTAAAGACACTCGAAGAAGGAACCGTTTTTAAAAGCCTCGACGGTGTGGAGCGCAAGCTTACGGCCGAAGACCTGATGATTTGCGACGGCCACAGCAATCCGCTCTGCATGGCCGGAGTGTTTGGTGGTGCAGAAAGCGGGGTTGGCACAAATACGACAGATGTCTTTTTGGAAAGTGCGGTTTTCCATCCGCGCTGGATTCGCCGTTCCATGCTTCGGCACAACCTGCGCACCGATGCAGCCTGGGTGTTCGAAAAAGGCGTGGATCCGGCCAACACCCTGCTGGCGTTGGAAAGGGCCGCCGCCCTGATCCTCAACCTGGCCGGGGGCTCCATGGCCTCGCCGGTTTTTGACCAATACCCCAACCCGGCAACGCCATCCACAATTGATTTGTCGTTTGGATACGTCCGCAGCCTGATTGGGGAAGACCTGTCTGCCGAAACCATCACCCGCATCCTGAAGGCCCTCGAGCTTGAGCTGGAAAATGTAACCGACGAGGGCTGTACGGTATTGGCCCCGGCAAACAAACCGGACGTAACCAGGCCAGCCGACCTTGTGGAGGAAATTTTGCGGGTGTATGGACTTGACCGGGTGCCCATCCCCGGCCGCAGCCGCAGCAGCATGGAAATCTCCGAGCGTCCCACCGCAGACGCCCTTCGAAACATGGCTGCCGATTTTTTAGCCGCCAACGGTTTCCACGAGTGCATGAACCTGTCGCTTAGCAATTCAGCCTGGTATACCGGGCCGGATGCCCTCATGCCCATGCCCGAAACGGCATTGGTGCGCGTGCACAACACCGCTAACCAGGGGCTCGACAGCATGCGGCCGACCCTGTTGTTCGGCGGTCTGGAAGCCATACGGCACAACCAAAACCGCCAACACCCCGATTTGCGCCTGTTTGAATTCGGGCGTACTTTTTTCAAAACAGCACAAGGCTTTGCAGAAGAAAACCGATTGGCGCTGTGGATCACCGGTGCCCGCCAGGCGGATAACTGGCAACCACAATCCAAAAAAACAGCGGATTTTTACACCCTGAAAGCGTATGTGCAAAACCTGCTCGATCGTTTCGGCGTAAGCGGGTATCAGGAAACAAGCTTTACCGACAAACCCTACCAATACGCCTTGCGCTACCACCGCGGGCCGCAAACGTTGGTGGAGTTTGGTGCCGTTTTGCTGGCTTTGTGTAAAAAAATGGAACTGAAACAGGCTGTTTTTTACGCCGATTTCGATTTTAACGCCTTGCACAACGCGGTTAAGAAAAACAGGGTACAATTCGAACCTTTGAGCCGATTCCCAAGTGTGCAGCGCGACCTCGCTTTGGTGCTCGACCGCAAAGTGTCGTTTGCAGACGTGCGCCAATGGGCCATGAAAAAAGGCAAACCCCTGTTGACCAACGTGGCGTTATTTGACGTGTTTGACGACGAAAGCAAGCTCGGCGAAGGGAAAAAATCCTATGCCGTGCGTTTTACCTTTGAAAACAAGGACCGAACGCTGCAAGACAAAGACATGGACAACGCCATGCACGAACTGCAAACGGTGCTTCAAGATAAACTTCAAGCTCAGGTGCGACAATAACTGCGCCTGTTGCCTGTTTCGCCCGCCGCAACGGTGCGCTTTTTTATCCACACGTACACAGCTTCCAATCCAATTTGGGGCAAGGTATGCTTGTTTAACCGCAAAAGGGTGCGGTTTTTGCACGACAAAAACGCCCCGGGAAACATCATCCCTCATCCCATGCCACAAACCGATATGGCTACAGAACTGCAAATCAATCATAATCAACAGGTTACTGTGCTGATTGCCGGACGCCCATACGTATTGCGCGTCCATCCTGCCGACGAAGCACTCGTATACCGACTGGCGCAAGCCATCAACGAGCAAATTACAAACCTCCGACAGCAGCTACCGGAGCGCGATGTGCAGGATTATCTGGCACTTGCATTGTTGAGCAAGGCTTATGAAGGGCATCGTACGCCCCATAAACCGGCCGGTGTGCCATTGTAATTGACCCGGATTGGGTGATTCAACTTGTGCGCGTGTGCTCCGTTGTCCAACGGCAGCACTTTTGCTGTTGAACCTTACTGTGAAAACCACGCTCTGCAAGGAGCATAACCATATTTTTAAACAGTATTAAACCGATACACATGGAAACCGCCATAATGTTGATCATCGGACTGGCAGTAGGCGCAGTTGCAGCCTACTTTGTCGCGTCAGCCGGTGCCAAGAAAGCAACGACGAAGTCTTCAGAAGAATTCAACCTGCAAGCCGATCGCATCCTGTTGGAAGCACGAGAAGCCGCCAAGCGCATAGAGTCCGATGCACAGGAGCGATCTGAAAAGTTGATTGTCAAAGCCGAAGGCGAAAACGAGCGCATCAAACAGCAAAAAATACAGGAAGCCAAAGAACGCTACGCGCAAATGCGCAGCCAGTTCGATACGGAAAAAGCCCAACACCAGCTCAAGTTGAAAGAGCTGGAAGTGGACATCGTCTCTAAGGAAAATGACCTTAAACTGCAGCAGGAAACCTTCCAACTGCAACTCAAAGAGTTCGATTCGCGTAAAACCGACATGGAAAACCGGGAAGGGGAAGTAAACCTGATGCGCGAAAACCTGGACAAACAACTCAAGGTGCTCCAAAAAAAGAAGGAAGAGCTCGACGCCGCCAACGAGGAACGCATCAAAGCGCTTGAAGTGATCGCCCAACTCAGCCAGCAGGACGCCAAAGAGCAACTGTTAGACGCTGTGCGCGCCAAAAGCGAAAGCGAGGTCATGTCTATCGTCAAAGAAGCCGTAACCCAGGCCAAACTCAACGCCAGCAAGGAGGCCAAAAAAATCGTTATCGCCACCATCCAACGCATGGCCTCCGAGTTCACCATCGAAAATACCGTGTCGGTGTTCAACCTCGAAAACGACGACATGAAAGGCCAGATCATCGGCCGCGAAGGCCGCAACATCCGCGCACTCGAAGCCGCCACCGGTGTGGAAGTTATCGTAGACGATACACCGGAGGCCATCGTCATTTCCTCGTTCGATCCTATACGCCGGGAGGTAGCCCGCCTGTCGCTGCAACGCCTCGTAGCCGACGGCCGCATTCACCCGCAACGCATCGAAGAAGTCGTGGCAAAAGTGCGCAAGCAATTGGAAGAACAAATCATGGAAATCGGCGAACGGACAGTCATCGAACTCGGCATACACGGCCTGAACAACGCCCTGGTACGCATGGTGGGCCGCATGCGTTTCCGCTCTTCTTACGGCCAAAACCTGCTCAAACACTCCATCGAAACGGCAGACTTGTGCGCACTCATGGCCGCCGAACTGGGTCTCAACCCCAAGCAAATCAAAATGGCCAAACGCGCCGGCCTTTTGCACGACATCGGTAAAGTAGCCGAGGAAGAAACAGAACTCTCGCACGCACTCGTGGGCATGAAACTCTGCGAACAGTACAACGAGCACCCTGTGGTAATCAATGCTGTGGGTGCCCACCACGACGAGATAGAGATGAATAACCTCATCGCTCCTATCGTACAGGCCTGCGACGCCATCTCGGGTGCCCGACCCGGTGCCCGCCGCGAAATCCTCGAAAGCTACCTCAAACGCATCGGCGAACTGGAAGAATTAGCCATGAGCTACGAAGGGGTATCCAAGGCATTTGCCATGCAAGCCGGTCGTGAGTTGCGCGTCATCGTAGAATCCGAAAAAGTAACTGACCAGTACGCAGACGACCTCTCGTTCATGATTTCCCAGAAAATACAGGACGAAATGCAGTACCCCGGTCAAATCCGCGTGACGGTTATCCGGGAAAAACGCGCCGTGGCATACGCACGATAATTTGGATGGCGAAGGCGCGACCGATACGGCCACGCCTTCGCCATTAATCTTAAGACGCTTAAATGTTTAATTGCTTTTTTGACCTGCTGCACGTACCTTTGCGGGCTTATTCCGACCCATGTCCCTCGCCCCCAAACAAAAAATAGAAGTCACCAACCGACGCGCCCAGTACGAATACCACTTCGTGCAGGAGTACGATGCCGGTATTATGCTGACGGGCACGGAGATCAAAAGCGTGCGAAAAGGCAATGTGAACCTCAATGACGCCTATTGCCTGTTTGAAAACGGCGAATTGTGGATCAAAAGCCTTTTCATTGCGTCTTATGAATTGGGTACCGACAACAACCACGAGCCACGCCGCGACCGCAAGCTTCTGCTCCGCAAAACGGAGTTGCGCAAATTAGAAAAACGGGTCAAAGAAAAGGGCCTGACCATCGTGCCGTATAAACTCTATGTAAACGAACGGGGGTTCGCCAAAATACTCATAGAGCTGGCCAGTGGTAAAAAATCGTACGACAAACGCGAAACCATCAAGGATCGTGAGAATAAACGCGACCTGGACCGCATCCGCAAAGAACGCGAATAACCCTACTCACGACAATATCCGTTTCAGCGCATACAGACTGCGGTTCCACACACTTTCCGCTGCGGGTTCTGTCAGCGGGCCTTCAAAAGGTTGACCCTGTCTCAAATAGTGTTGCACAAATGCGCTGGAGGGCATACCCCATTTCCATAAAAAGGTGCGGCGACCGTTGTTCGGCGTGATTCGGCCCACTGTTTTGGACACAAAATGGTACGCAAGCGCATCTCCCACACCCATAAAATGCCGTACCCCCACGTTCCAGAGTTTCATGGAAAAATCAGGATCGGAATACAAGCCGGGCGAAAACTCCGTACTGTATCCACCGATCAGATCCCAGGTGTCGCGGTGCACCAAACTGGGCGGCCAGGTGGCCCCGCTCCAGTGCCCCCGAATCAACTGTGGTAAGTCAGCCAGCAGTTTATCTTCCTGAAAGTCCAGAGGCCCGGTGCCGTAATTGCCCTGCACCAACCACGGTTTGGGTTGGCGGCTGTTTTCAATCAATGTGCCAGACAAGTAAAACAACGGATGTCCCACTTGCTGTATCTGACGGTACAGGGCCACGTCCCATCCCGGACACAGGTACATGTCGTCGTTCAGGTACAAGATGTAGTCGGTCTGTACCAAGCTGCGGCATGCATTCAGGGCATAACATACACCGATGTTATTTGCGCTCCATGTGTAATCAAGGTGTTCCTGTTGCTGTACCCATTCCAGGGTGCCATCGCTGCCCTCATTGACATGAACGATGATCTGGTGTGGGTATGCAGCATTTTTGGCCAAGCTGTGGAGCAGCAGTTTCAAATATGGGAGGTTATTCCAGGTTGGAATGACCAAAGAAAACAAGGCATCGCCAGTAGCAGGGCGTAAAACTTTGGTGATATGCATGTGTTTTGTACCGATTTGTGCGTGGATACAGATTGAAGCGGTAAAAATCCGATTTCCTTTGATAAGAAAAGACCGAACTTGCGCGCCAATCACTATTGGAAGCTTATGAGCATGTCGCTTGCGCGTTTTTTCTCGGCTGTCGGCCACCCTATGTTGCTGCTGACTTATGCCCTGTTGTTTTTGTTTTGCGTCAATCCGTACGCCTTTGGCGTCAGTGGCCCGGGCGATAAAAAAGCATTGATCTTGTTGTTTTCGGTATTCAGCACCACATGTTTGCTACCGGGTGTCGGCATAGCACTGATGAAGCCTTTGGGCTTATTGAAAAACCTGGAAATGCCGGCTCAACAGGAGCGCATCGGGCCGTACATCATCGGCGGGGTTTTTTACTTGTGGCTGTTCATCAATTTGCGTTCCGGTGGTCAGACGCCTACGCTGTTCAACGGTTTTGTGTTGGGTTCTACCATTACGCTGTTTGTATGTTTTTTTGCCAACATATTCACCAAAATCAGTGTGCATGCTGCAGGAGTAGGCGGCATGGTGGCCATGGTGCTGCTGACCATGCTGTACTGGGGCGACCACAATTTCAGCATTGGCATGTTTGGCGGGACGGTATCGGTTAGCCTGTTGGTGATGCTGGCCCTGGCTTTGTTGTTGGCAGGATTGGTGGGTGCTTCCCGCCTGGCTATGGGTGCACACACACCCGGGCAGTTGTACCGGGGGTACATTGCCGGGTTCCTGAGCGCTTTTATGGGGGCATGGTTGGCCAACTAAGGGGTGCTTTCGGTAAATTTTTTTGTCCTCTGTGGATTTGAATTGATTTTTCAAAACCACCACAAGTTTTTTACCGGTTTGGCATCTAAACTGCAAAACGACCAATTTTGACAGATGAGCAGCAGTTGGTCACTGCCCTTCAACAAGGGGACGAAGCTGCGTTTCGCGCTTTGGTGGAGAGGCATTCAGACCGGGTGCTCAATTCCTGTATGTCTTTTGTGCCCGACTTGCACGAAGCGCAAGACCTGACACAGGAGGTATTTGTTGAAGTATTTCGTTCTATTGGACGTTTTCGCTTCGACGCTTCCCTGTCTACCTGGATCTATCGCATCGCCTGCAATAAGGCATTGGAACACCTGAGAAAGCGCAATCGGCTCAAGCGCCGTGCGTTTTTTAAAAGGCTTATCGGATTAGACGATCCTGCAAGCCTGCAGATAGCCGATCAGGTTAACCATCCTGGCATCGCGCTGGAGGATAAAGAACGCGCCGAGTTGCTATACCGGCACCTCGATGGATTGCCTGAGCAGCAAAGAAACGCGTTGCTTTTGCACAAAGTAGAGGGGTTGAGTCATCTGGAAATTTCGGACGTGTTGCAAGTGAGCATTCCCGCCGTTGAAGGCCTCATTCACAGGGCCAAGAAAAAACTCCGGGCATCGCTGTCCGGCCAAATTGACCGATCATAAAATCGACAGACAGATGGACAAACAAAACATCGAAAAGGAAGTAACCGACATCATGAACATGCTTGACCGATTCGGGCGGGTGGAAGCGGATCCATGGTTGTACGAACGCATCATGGCGCGTATGCAGGCCGAAAAAAATGCACCTCCAGTTGCCAATCCCCGTGTTGAAAACTGGGTTTGGGGCACTTTATGTGTACTGTTTGTCTTTAACATTGCCGGTTTTTGGCACTTGCAGGCACCGGGTCTGTTTGCTTCTCCCGCGGAGGCCCTGGTGCAGCAGTATGTTCATGAAATGGATCAACCGGATTTACTTCAAATGCCTTTTTCCCGATGACAGACTCCGTTCATATACTCCGGCGATATCGCCTGGCGGTGCTGCTGCTGGTGTTGCTCAACGCGGCATTGCTTGGATTGGTGTTTTTTGCGCCGCATGGACCACCTCCAGCGCCCCGGCAACGCATCCTGAACCGTTGGGCCAGCGAACTGGCGCTCAATGCTGAACAGAAACGACAATTCGGACTGCTGTTCGATGCACACCGCGCAGAGGCCGATTCCCTCCGTGACCTGCAGAAAAATAACCGAGGTTTATTGGTGGAAGCACTGGCAAAAACCCCAGCAGATACTACCAAAGCATTTGCTTTAGCCCGACAGGCGGCCCATTGGGATCAACAAATGCATGAGGGCCTGATAAGGCACCTATTGGATTTACAAGCAGTGTGTACGCCCGAACAACAACAGAAAATGGGGCAGGCTTTCCTCAAAACCCTGCCTAAAAGGGATTAACACTTGCTGTAACACCTTTATACCCGCCGCAAGTCGGCACCAATAGCCGCCAATCGCTGGTCGATGTGCTGATACCCACGGTCAATCTGGTGTACATTGTGGATAAGGCTTTTCCCTTTGGCCGATAAAGCCGCAATGAGCAGCGAAACGCCAGCGCGGATATCCGGTGAGCTCATTTCGATGCCTCGAAGCGGGTAACGCCGGTCGAGCCCCATGACACTGGCACGGTGCGGATCGCAAAGGATGATTTGCGCGCCCATGTCAATCAGTTTGTCGACAAAAAAAAGCCTGCTTTCAAACATTTTCTGGTGGATGAGCACGTTGCCCCGCGCCTGGGTGGCTATTACAAGCACAATAGACAACAAGTCTGGCGTCAAGCCCGGCCACGGCGCGTCATAGATGGTTAAAATCGAGCCGTCAATAAAAGTCTGGATTTCGTAGTGATCCTGGGCCGGAATGTGCAGGTCGTCACCCTGCTGTTCAATTCGGATGCCGAGGCGTTCGAATGTGCGCGGGATGATGCCGAGATGGGCAATGCCAGCGTTCTTGATGGTGATGTCGGACTGCGTCATGGCCGCCAGCCCGATAAAACTGCCCACCTCAATCATATCGGGTAAACAACGGTGTTCGGTACCACCGAGTCGTTCTACACCATCAATGTGCAACAGGTTAGAGCCCAGGCCCTCTATGCGGGCACCCATGCGTTGGAGCATGCGGCATAGCTGCTGCACATACGGTTCACAAGCGGCGTTGTAGATGGTGGTTCGGCCGGGCGTAAGTACAGCAGCCATAAGGACATTGGCCGTACCGGTCACGGATATTTCGTCCATGTGCAAATACACCCCTTGAAGCCCTCCCTCGGGCTTTTCCACGTAATAAATGTCTTTTTCGTCGTCGTATTTGAACACTGCGCCCAACTGTTGGAAACCGAGGAAGTGGGTATCCAGGCGTCGGCGACCGATTTTATCACCGCCTGGTTTAGGCAAGCTGGCACGACCAAAACGGGCCAACAGGGGGCCAATCAGCATAACTGACCCACGCAAGCGCTGTGCATCTTTGAGGAACGCATCCGAACGCAGATAATCCACGTCAACTGTACCGGCGCATAGACGCCAGGTATCGGCATGCAGGTGCTCTACCGTAACCCCCAGACCCCTCAACAGGTCAATGAGCTTGTTGACATCAAGGATGTCGGGCACATTGCTGATGGTTACCGGATCGTCGGTGAGCAACACTGCGCTGATGATCTGCAGCGCTTCATTTTTAGCACCTTGGGGGAGCAGCACGCCAGAAAGGCGGCGGCCGCCTACCACTTCAAAAGTATCGGACATAAGAGGGAAAAAACGGCTTAGCGGTCTGTTTGGTTGGGCACGGTGAAGGTAGGAGAAATGCCTGAAAACAAAAAACCCCCAATCGTCAAAGCGACCGGGGGTAATACGTTCTGTATTTTTTCAGGGAATTTAGGCCAATTTCACATCGACTGCATTCAAACCTTTTTTGCCGTTTTGTGTGCGGAATTCAACTTTGTCGCCTTCGCGAATTTCGTCGATCAGCCCACTCACGTGAACGAAGATTTCCTCTTTTGAGGAGTCGTCAACAATGAAACCAAATCCTTTGGTGCCATTGAAGAATTTTACTGTTCCAGTTAACATTGGAAATAAAGAACTTAATGGTGACTTTGGCGAAAATGCCGATGCAAAGATACAATAGTTTTTTTAAAAAATCAAATAATTAAAAATGACGCCACCCTTGTGCTTTTAATTCGTGCAAATTTCCACCCTTGGTATGCAGTCGAATACCGTCTTTAGCTTCCAATATGTCTCCGGCAATGTAAATTTCGGGCAAAAACCGCACTTTTTCTATGTCTTTTGGATCTACTGTAAAAAGCAGCTCGTAGTCCTCGCCACCGTTTAGTGCGCAAGTGATGGGGTCCAGTTTGAATTGAAGGGCCAACAGCTGTGCTTCGTGGTGGATGGGTACGCCACTTTCTTCCAGCAAAGCCCCTACGCCACTTTGATTGCAGAGGTGGAACAGCTCAGAAGCCAGCCCGTCAGAGATATCAATCATGGAGGTGGGTTTTAACCCTACTTTTCGAAAGGCCTCAATGGCGTCTTTGCGGGCTTCAGGTTTCAACTGGCGGCCGACCACGTATTTTTGTTCTTCCAGATCGGGTTGAATAGCGGGATTTTCCTTCCAGATCTGCTTTTCCCGTTCCAGCAGTTGCAACCCTAAGTACGCAGCGCCGAGGTCGCCTGTAATGCAAATTAAATCGCCCGGTTTGGCCCCGTTGCGGTATACCAGCAACTCTTTTTCGCATTGCCCAATGGCCGTTATGCTCATTACCAACCCTTTAGGCGACGAGGTGGTATCGCCACCAACCAAATCAACACCGTACGCCTCGCAGGCAATGCGAATGCCTTCGTATAGTTCTTCAAGCGCCTCCACCGAAAACCGATTGGAAATGGCAAAAGCCACCGTAATCTGCTTGGGAATGGCATTCATGGCGTATATGTCCGACAAGTTAACCACCACCGCCTTGTAGCCCAGGTGTTTCAGGGGGGCGTATGCAAGGTCAAAATGGATGCCTTCCACGAGCATATCGGTACTTACCACGGTACACAACGATCCATTGTCGAGCACGGCAGCATCGTCGCCCACACCTTTAATAGTGGAAGCGTTGTGCACCGAGAATTTGGCGGTAAGGTGCTCAATGAGTCCAAACTCGCCCAGCGCGTTCACATCGGTTTTGGCCATAAATCAGGAAGCGTTGTCGTCGCCTAATTCGCGCAGTTTGCGTTCCAGTTCACGTACCCGCTTTTCCATATCGGGCAGTTGTTTGAACACTGCATAGGCTTTGATATAATCTTTATAGGGAATAGCGGGCGATCCAAACAAGGCTGTGTTGGGTTGATCCACTCCAGCGCTGATGCCGCTTTGGGCTTGAATGCGGGTGCCGTCTGCAATGTGCACATGGCCAACCACGCCCACTTGCCCGCCAATCTGGCAATGGTCGCCAATGTGGGTGCTGCCCGCAATGCCTGCTTGTGCGGCGATGGCCGTATGGCGACCCACCTCTGCGTTGTGGGCGATGTGGATCAGGTTGTCCAATTTGGCACCTTGCCTGATGATGGTGCTGCCGAGGGCTGCACGGTCTATACAGGTGCAGGCACCCACCTCCACGTCGTTTTCCAGCACGACATTGCCCACCTGGGGCATTTTTTTCCAGGAATGGTCTTCTGGTTGAGGCGCATAACCGAAACCATCTGCACCAATAACCGCGTTGGCGTGTATGATGCAGTTGTCGCCAAGCACGCAATCGGCGTGAATGCGAACACCCGGAAATATTTTGCAATTGTTGCCGATGCGCACATTGGGGCCGATGTATACCTGGGCGTAAATCACACAACCTTCTCCAATACGGGTATTTTTGTCCACTGTGGCAAACGTGCCAATGCTCGTACCAATGCCAACGCGGGCACTTGGATGCACATTTGCTTTTTCGGAAATGGCTGGACTACCATTTAAATGCTTGCGCTCTTCAAAAGTTTGCAACAGCTTGGCCAAGCTCCCCCGCACATCATCTACCCGAATAAGGGTGGGCACAATGGGCTTGTTGGGTTTAAACGAAGTGTGCACCAGCAAAACAGAGGCTTCTGTGGTGTACGCAAAATGTTCGTACTTGGGGTTATCCATAAAGGCGAAGTCCCCTGCAAGCGCTTCTTCGATGCGCGCCGGACGAGTGACGATGGCTTTCGGGTCGCCTTCGAGCGATCCGTTGAGCAGTTGAGCGAGCTGGGCAGCCGTAATTTCCATACCGGAAAAGGGTGGGAGTGCAGTTTAACATCGAATTCCGAAGAAAACGATCTGCAAAGATACGGGATTACAGGCGAAAGTTCGCCGGAATTTACCAATGGTTAACATAGAAAATTAGAAAAATTCGCCGAAGTTAAAACTCAAGTTCCAGCCAAATCGGGCAATGATCGGAATGAGCAGCGCCGTTATCGTAGCCCGCATCGCGGATGTTGGGCGCAATTTCTTTGGCAACCGTTTGATAATCAATACGCCATCCTTTGTTGTTGGCTCGGGCGTTGGCCCGAAAAGTCCACCAGCTGTATATCACCTGATCGGGATGGCAAAACCGAAAAGCGTCTACAAAGCCGTTTGCCAACCAGTCGGTCATCCAAGCGCGTTCCTCAGGCAAAAAGCCGCTGGTTTTCTTGTTGCCTTTTGGATCATGGATGTCTATTTCTGTGTGGGCGATGTTAAAGTCGCCTAATACCACCAAATTTGGTCTTTCCCGGCGCAGTTGATCCACCCAACGGGCAAAGTCGGCCAAAAAAACCATTTTGAATGCCTGGCGGAGATCACCTGTTGTGCCGGACGGGAAATAGCAATTGAGCAGGGTCAAATCGCCAAAATCGGTGCGCAAGATGCGCCCTTCGGCATCAATGGCTTCTATGCCGCACCCGTGCACCACTTTATCGGGCGCTGTTTTGGAAAATGTGGCTACGCCGCTGTATCCTTTTTTTTGCGCCGAATGCCAATGGGCATGCTGGAAGCCGCAGGACTGAAACACTTCTGCCGGTACGTCGCTTTGATGCGCCTTTGTTTCCTGAAGGCACAGGATGTCCGACGGGTGCGCAGCCAGGTATTCATCCAGCCCCTTGGTTAGTGCCGAACGCACGCCGTTGACATTGTACGATGTTATTTTCACGAAAAATGCTTGGTAAATTACTCTACGAGTGTGCCTACGGCCTCGCCGAGCGCAATGCGGCGCAGGTTATCGGGCTGGTTGATGTCGAACACGATGATGGGGGTATTGTTTTCCTGACAGAGGGTAAAGGCGGTCATGTCCATCACTTCGAGTCCGAGGCTGATGACTTTGGCAAACGTAAGTTTATCAAACTTGATGGCCGTGGGGTCTTTTTCCGGATCGGCGGTGTAAATGCCGTCCACCCGGGTGCCTTTAAGGATGACATCGGCTTTGATTTCGATGGCACGCAAAGCGGCAGCGCTGTCGGTGGTGAAAAACGGGTTGCCGGTGCCGGCGGCGCAAATGACGACGCGGCCTTTTTCCAGGTGTCGAATGGCGCGGCGGCGGATATAGGGTTCGGCTACATTTTCCATGCGCAGGGCGGTCATGAGGCGGGTGTATACGCCAATCATCTCCAAGGCACTTTGCAGGGCCAGGCCGTTGATGACAGTGGCGAGCATGCCCATGTAGTCGCCTGTTACGTTTTCGATGCCGGTGCCATCGGCCTGGATGCCCCGGTAAATGTTGCCGCCACCGATGACCACGGACACCTCGGCGCCCATTTCCTGCAGTTCTTTGATCTGGTACGCATAATGCTGGAGCATGGCAGGTTCAATGCCGTACTTTTGCTTGCCCATCAGGCTTTCACCCGACAGTTTCAGGAGGATGCGCTTGTATTTGAGGGTGCTCATGGTGTGGAGAAGGTTTGGTTTGTGTGGCGGGGATAAACCGGACAAAGGTGGAAAAAATTGAACATACTTTTTAGATATGGCAAAGAAAATGCCAGAGTATGTGTTGGGGTAAAAAAAATCTACATGGGGATTTAACCACTTGGCAACTTCCCATTCTTGATGCTCAGGTGCAAGCTGCGAGTAGCCTCGGAGGGCGAAAGGCTCAATTCTTTTTCCAATATTTTTTCGCATTTGGCGTATTGTTTGGACGCCAGATCGTGCAGCCCCAGGTGGTGAAAGCAGGCCATCAATTTACAGTGAACCGCCTCGAGGCACGGGTCTTTTTCCAGCATGCGCTGGCAGATGTGCACGCACTGGTCAAAATCTTTTTGGTCAAAAAAGTGTGTACTCAACCGATGGAGGATGAACAGGTAGGTCTCTTTGTGTTTGTCTCTTTCGGCTTCGCACCACTCCTCGTAGCGGATGTTGGTCAAAAAGTCGTCTTTATACACCTCCATGGCTTTGTT
>Ga0247835_1001825_pt1 | contig 24744 bp, 23 predicted proteins | sample LaCtaG_3_FD_189912 | JGI IMG/M metagenome (GOLD analysis project Ga0247835, IMG submission 189912) | Freshwater microbial communities from meromictic Lake La Cruz, Castile-La Mancha, Spain - LaCruzMarch2015_13.5m | ecosystem: Environmental > Aquatic > Freshwater > Lake | place: Spain: Castile-La... | reverse complement strand
CATTTCTCACCGCACCTGCACCAGTTGTGGTGGTTTCAGTTATGTCTTTTCTAACTTTTCCATCAATGAGATTTGTTGGGGTATTTTCAATTAATGGTTCACTTTGCTTAGGTAAATCTGTTAAATGATTAGCCACTCGCTCTGCTACAACTAATCCTTCAAGTAAACTATTTGAAGCTAAGCGATTTGCTCCGTGAACACCAGTATTGGCGCATTCTCCAACTGCAAATAATCCTGGAATATCAGTTTTTCCAGTCATATCGGAAACAACTCCACCAGATGCATAGTGTGCTGCAGGAACCACTGGAATTAGATCCACTAATGGATCAATCCCGATTTTTCTGCAACTAGATAAAATATTAGGAAATCTTTGTAACCAAATATTTTCACCTAATTTTGTGCCATCAAGATAAACATAAGGTTTGCCACTTTTAATTATTTCTTCATGAACCGCGTGGGCAACAACATCTCTTGGCGCTAAATCTTTCATGGGATGAATTGTTGACATAAATGCTTCACCATTTATGTTTCTTAATATTGCACCTTCTCCTCTAACTGCTTCACTAATTAAAGGTTGTGATCCTCTGGAATCAGAACCGACCCATAAAACTGTGGGATGAAATTGAACAAATTCTAAATCTGCAACAGTGGCACCTGCTCTTAGTGCCAATGCAACACCATCACCTGTTGCAACTAGTGGATTTGTGGTTTGTTGAAAAACTGCACCAAGTCCACCCGTTGCTAAAACAACTGCACGTGCCAACGCGGCACCAACACCGTCAATTTTTCCTTTGCCCATGACGTGCAAAGTAACTCCACAAACTCTTTCGTTTTTATCCTTTAATAAATCAAGAACTAATGCATGTTCAAAAATTCTTACCTTTGGGTCAGCTATAACTTTTGCTACTAAAGCTCGAGAAATTTCTGCCCCTGTTGCATCTCCGCCTGCGTGAGCAATGCGATCTCTTCGATGTCCGCCCTCTCTAGTTAAGGCAACGTTTCCAGTTGAATCTAAATCAAAAGTTGCACCTAAATTAATTAATCTTTTTACTGCAGCTGGACCTTCTTGCACAAGAATTCTTACTGATTCTTGATCGCATAAACCTGCACCTGCTTCCAATGTGTCTTGGAAATGTTGATCTGGCGAATCCCCTGGTCCAAGTGCTGCGGCAATTCCACCTTGGGCCCAAGAAGTAGATCCAGTTGATAAAACATCTTTTGTTAAAAGTAAAACCGATAATCCTTTATCTCTGGCTGAAAGAGCTGCTGTTAATCCGGCTATGCCTGAACCAATAACAATCACATCAGCATTTATCGTCCAACCAGGATCTGCTGAATTTAACCTTTGTACTAAATCTATTTGTGTCATGACTTAACCTTCAAAAGAATTGGCATGTTGTCAATTAAACGAGTATTGCCTAATTTGGCCGCAATAAGAATTCGGCCTACAACTCCTGGGGATAATTCTTTTAGTTCATTATTCAAGATCTCGACATATTCAATTTCAATTAAGTTTGACTTGGAGATTACTTCTTTAACACTCTCTTTAATTTCTTGGGGGGTAGCACCTTTACTTGCTAATAAAACACCTTGCTTAAGTGCATCTGGGATCAAGTGAGCAACATTTCTTTGATCTGAAGAGAGATAAACATTTCGACTTGAAAGAGCTAATCCATCAAAATCTCTTTTTGTAGGAACTGCCAAGATTCCAATTTGAGGTTCTCTTTTTTTAGCCATTTCGGAAATGAAAACTAATTGTTGAAAATCTTTTTCACCAAAGACCGCAATTTGTGGTTGAACAATATTGAAGAAACTTGTCACAACTTCAATTACGGCAGCAAAATGTCCAGATCTACTTTTTCCTTCCAATATTTCAAAACGCGGGTCAGTTTCGATATCAAGTGGCCACTGTCCTGGATAAACATCTTCCACACTAGGAGCCCACAAAATATGTGCACCTGCACTACGAGCAACTTTCAAATCTTGATCAATGTTTCTTGGATACTTTTCAAAATCTTCATTTTGGCCAAATTGTTTTGGATTAACAAAATCACTTACAACTACACAACCGTCTTTGCCTACAAATTCTTTTCCAGCAGCAATTAATGCAGCGTGACCCATATGGAGCGCCCCCATAGTTGGGACAAGGCAAATGTTGCTTCCTAAGCCATTCATCGCTAAACGAAGTTCAGAATTGCCATGAACTAATTGAGTCATGTCTAAACTCTATTCTTTAAGCAAAAGAAGCGTTGTCGCCCGGTTTATCATCTGAATCTTTTATTCTACAAATCTTTTCTAACCACAGCGAGAGTCCTAACAAAACAGCACTTAAAGCAATGATTGCCAAAGAAACACTAAATCGAGACCTTATTGGTGAAAGGTCAAGATTGGGCAAAAAATTTAAAACTGCGCCTAGATAAAATCCTAGAATTAAAGATGCGGCTCTACTACCTGCAAAAGCTAATGCCACAGTTCTTGCTGCAACTAATGGATGTGGCGGACTCTTTCGTTTTGAAATATCTTGAATCTTTTCTCTTGCATCTTTTAATCGATTCTTGAAAATTACTATCCAATAAAGAAGTGTTGAATTTAAAAGCAATAAAGCAATAACAGTATTTGAACTCACTGGAATGTACGTTGCGGTTATGTTTTCATAAATATTTGGAATTAAGTAGCCTACAATTGTTGCTAGGAAGATAAAACTCAAAATATTTTTAAATGTTGTCGGTTTCATCCATTTGCCAATCTATTTGGAAAGAGATTAACTCCTGAACAATCTAAATCTTTGAGAAACTCCTTAATTTCTGTGTTTCCAATCCTAGCGCTGGGTTCAATTTCTAACCAAGGCTTAATGACAAAACATCTCTCATGCGCCCGAGGATGCGGAAGAACTAAATTTTCTAAATTAATAGTTTGATCTTCAAACCAGATTAAATCTAAATCAATTGTTCTAGGTCCCCATGCGATTTCTCGTTGCCTTCCAAGATTTAACTCAATAAGTAAAAGTTTGAGTAAAAGTTCATCAGCTTCTAATTCGGTGTTCAAACTAATTACCGCATTTAGATAGTTTCCTTGCTCTGGTCCACCAATTGGCAGAGTCTCATAAACACTAGATATTTTAGAAACGTGGACTTCTGAAAGAGAATTTATTTCATTTATAGCCGATTGTAAAAAATTTAGCCTGTCACCCAAGTTAGAGCCGAGGGCGACTATTGCTTTCACTTAAGTCTTTCTACGCTAACACTGATATCACGCAAATCAATATCTACAGGGGCATTTGGTTTATGTAATGTCACTTTAACTGTTTTTATATCAAATTTTTTCATAATTTGATTTGCAATATCCTCAGCAACTGTTTCAATAAGATTACGTGATTCACCTTCGATTATTGTTTTTACTAGCAACGCTACTTCGGCATAATCGATTGTGTATTTTAAATTATCAGTGTCAATCGCTTTATTTGTTTTGTATGAAATATCTACATCAACAATAAATTCTTGACCATTTTTTTTCTCATGATCAAATACTCCGTGGTAACCAAAAACTCTAATTCCTGTAAGTGTGACTTTATCTATAGCCATCAGGATTCCTCCACTTGAAAACTAATTTTAACTGCTACCGAATTAGCTAAAACATCATGGACCCGGACTGCCCAAGCGCCCTGTGAAGAAGCATATGAACTAATTGCTAAGGTTGCTAAATCTCTATCTTTTGGATCTGTTGAACCTTTAGGGATTGCAAAATCTGTTAGAAACCTTTTTCGAGAAGCCCCTACATAAATAGGTAATTCAAGCGAATGTAATTTGTTTATTTCTTTTAATATTTGCCAATTGTGTTCTGGCTTTTTTGCAAAGCCTAAACCTGGGTCAATTACTATTTTATTTCTGTTGATTCCTGCTTTTGTTGCTTTTTCAATTTGTATTTTAATTTCATTTATAACTTCTGCGACAACATTTTTGTAATTTGCTAATTCGTCCATAACTGTTGAGTGTCCTCGCCAATGCATTAAGACGTATGGCACATCTAATCCAGCTACAGTTTTGTGCATATTTTCATCTGCTAAACCACCACTTACATCATTAACAATGTGTGCACCAGCTTTTACTGCTAGTTCTGCTGTTTGACTTCTCATCGTGTCAATGCTTGTGATAATTCCTAGATTAGTTAATTCTTCAATCACTGGAATTACTCTTTTTTGTTCTTCAATATTTTCGATTCGAGAAGCTCCTGGCTTTGTTGATTCACCACCTACGTCAATTAGATCGGCACCTTGTGCGATTAATTGTTTTGCATGATTTATGGCCGTTGTTGTATCTGTAAATAGTCCACCATCAGAAAAAGAATCTGGTGTGACGTTTAAAACTCCAACTACTAAACATCTTTTCTGGTTAGCCAATTCTTTCGAAAGACCTGCAGGTTGGCGGCGTGAGCCTTGCATCATGAGTTATGCGAAATAAGTGTTAAAGCTTCATGTCTTAGAGCAGGTTCTTGGAGAGTTCCTCTCACCACAGATGTAGTTGTTTTTGAACCAGGTTTACTTACTCCTCGCATACTCATACAGAAATGTTCACATTCAATTACCACAATTACTCCTTGTGGTTTAAGAATTCGCATTAAAGCATCTGCTACTTGAGAAGTTAATCTTTCTTGCACTTGTGGTCTCTTGGCATAAACATCAATTAAGCGAGCCAATTTAGATAAACCAGTTATTTGACCGTTGTTGTTCGGGATGTAGCCCACACTTGCTTTACCCACGAATGGCAATAAATGATGTTCACAAACTGAGAAAATATCTATATTTTTAACGATTACTAATTCGTTGTGGTTTAAATCAAAAGTTGTGGCTAAAACTTCCTCAGGTCTTTTATAAAGACCAGAAAACATTTCTTTGTAAGCTCTTGCCACTCGAGCAGGAGTATCTTGCAAACCATCTCGATCTGGATCTTCGCCAATAGCAATAATGATTTCTCTTATGGCGTTTTCTATTTTTTGTTGATCAAAGCCTTGTCTTTGTGCTGGATCTATATCTGCAAGGGGATCTGCAGTGGGACTAATGCGAGTTTTTTCATTCATGATGAAATATTTTTACTTTTTAGGTTTTTTAACTTCGTTGGCAACTGCTTCACCAGATTTAACTGAATCTGTTGGGTGTTCCAAAGATGCTTTTGTGTCATCAGGTTTTACTAAGCGAACAGGTGCTTTTACTGGACCTTTTTTGGAGGGTTTGCGTTTATTTGAACCAGTCCATGCTGGTCTATTGGCACGACGTTTTAGTTTCTTAAAGATTTCTGCTACTTCCTCTTTATCTAGAGTTTCTTTTTCCAGTAATTCCACAACTAATTTATCTAGAATTGGTCTATTTAAATCAAGAATTGCATAAGCTTCGTGATGAGCATTATCGATAAGTTTTCTAACTTCTTCATCAATTGCTGCTGCTACATCTTCTGAGTAATCTCTTTGATGATTTAAATCTCTACCTAAGAAAACATCTCGGCCTTCGGTGCCGTATTTAATTGCACCCAATCTTTCCGTCATTCCATATTGAGTAACCATGGCTTTAGCAACACCAGTTGCTTTTTCAATGTCATTTGATGCACCAGTTGTTGGATCGTGAAAGACCATTTCTTCAGCAGCGCGTCCGCCCAACATATAGGCAAGTTGATCAAGCATTTGATTTCTAGTTGTTGAGTAAGTGTCTTGTTCTGGTAAAACCATGGTGTAACCAAGAGCTCTTCCTCTGGGCAAAATTGTGATTTTATGAACTGGATCAGTATTTGGAAGTGCAGCAGCAACTAAAGCGTGTCCGCCTTCGTGATAAGCAGTAATTAATCTTTCTTTGTCATTCATTAATCTGGTTCGCTTTTGTGGACCAGCAATAACGCGATCAATTGCTTCATCAACAATTAAAGAGTCAATAAATTTCTTACCTGTACGTGCAGTTAATAATGCTGCTTCATTAAGAACATTTGCTAAATCAGCTCCTGTAAATCCAGGCGTTCTTTTAGCAAAGTCATGTAGATTTACATCATCTGCTATTGGTTTTCCCTTAGCGTGAACTTGCAAAATCTTTTCGCGTCCCTTTAAGTCTGGTCTTTCAACTGCAATTTGACGATCAAATCTTCCTGGACGAAGTAATGCTGGATCTAATACATCTGGTCTATTTGTTGCGGCAATTAAAATAACTCCGACGTTTACATCAAAGCCATCCATCTCAACTAGTAATTGATTTAAAGTTTGTTCACGTTCATCGTGACCGCCACCTAAACCTGCGCCACGTTGTCTTCCTACTGCATCAATTTCGTCAACGAAAATAATTGCCGGGGCTGCTGCTTTTGCTTGTTCAAATAAATCTCTAACTCTACTTGCACCAACACCAACAAACATTTCCACAAAGTCTGAACCTGAAATTGAAAAGAATGGAACACCAGCTTCACCTGCTACTGCTCTTGCTAAAAGAGTTTTACCAGTTCCTGGAGGACCATAGAGTAAAACACCTTTAGGAATCTTTGCTCCAACTGCTTGGAATTTTGCAGGTTCAGCTAAGAACTCTTTTATTTCTTCTAATTCTTCAACTGCTTCATCTGCTCCTGCAACATCGGAAAAAGTAGTCTTGGGCATATCTTTGTTAATGGAACGAGCTTTTGCTTTACCAAAATTTAGAACTCGATTTCCACCTTGCATTTGACCCATAAAGAAAAATAGTAAAAAGATAACTAGGGCAATAGGCAGAAGTGAGAAAAGAAGGTTAACTAAAAAATTGTCTTTAGGAACAACGGTGTCATAGCCATCTTGAGCAATACTTCCACGTTCAACTTTTGCTTGCAATAATTCTTGTAATTGAACACCTTGACCTGTGATGTAGTCAGCTCTTGCTTTTTTGTCATCTTTAAAAACTATTTCAATTCTTTGATCGCGATCAATTAACTTAACACTTTTAACTTGATCTTTTTGTATAGCTAAAACAGCTTGCGAAGTTGTAATGGTTTCAGGAGCAGATGATGCAGATAAAACATTACTTCCAAGTAAAACCAGAGTGATGGCAACCGTTATCCAAAAAAATGGACCACGAAAGAATTTAGTTGCTTTCATCTATTTAAGGGGTTTTGAAAACCCCATCCTCCGTAACACGTGGGTGATTGGCAAATTTGCCCTCACCTTTGATTTTACGCGTTAGGACTTTTGGGTGTAGACGTCTGGGTGCAAAATCGCAATTGAACGTAAATTTCGGTACTTCTGTGCGTAATCCAACCCGTAGCCAATGACGAAATCGTTTGGAATATCAAATCCCACATATTTGGCTTCCACTGGAATTTTTATCGCGTCAGGTTTTCTGAGCAATGTAAAGATTTCAACTGAAGCTGCGCCTCTGGTTGATAAGTTATCTTTCAACCAAGAAAGTGTTAAACCAGAATCCAAAATATCTTCAACGATAAGAACGTGTCTACCTTTTATATCTGTGAAAAGATCTTTTAATATTTTCACCACACCTGTTGAGGTTGTGCCGTGACCATAAGTAGAAATTGCAATCCATTCAATTTCTAATGGAACAGAAATATGTCGGCTTAGATCTGCCATGCATATAAATGCCCCTCCTAGAACTCCAACCAAGAGAAGATCTTTGCCTTTGTACTCTTCATCAATTAATTTTGCAATTTCACCAAGTTTTTTATCAATTTGTTCTTCACTAATAACTTCTCTTACTATTTCATTTTGAATATCTTGGATTTTCATTATTTCCTTAGGAGTTTTAGTGCTTGGATGCTACAAATCTTAATGAGCCATTGACTCTAGTTGCTTGAATGAAACCTGGTAAATCAACATTTCCTTGGCCATGCCAATTCTTAACAAGTGCATCAATAGCCTCAATATGTTCAAATGAAAAAGGTCCAGGGTGAACTCCTGAGGCAATAGCAAAGATTCTTAAGACTCTAGTTCTAATTGCTTCGGGTAGTTTTTCTAATTCTGAGATTTCCAAACCATTTGTTTTAACATCTTTTTGAGACTCAAAGAATTGTTGTGCAAGATCCTCAAGTGCTTGGTTATCAAGTCTTAGAAGCTGAGAAGTCTTATCAAGGGAACTAATTGCAGATTCTCCTAAGACTTCAACAATTTTGGGCATCAATTCATGTCTTACTTTTACTCTTAAGAATTGATGATCGGTATTTGCTGGATCTTGCCAAGCTTTCAACCCAATTACATCTAAAGAATCATGAACGAGTTTCTTTCTCAAGTGCAAAAATGGTCTAAGGTATTTTCCTGAAACTTGCGCCATTCCGGAAAGTGATTTAGCACCACTTCCTCTGGTTAATCGCATCAAAACAGTTTCGGCTTGATCATCTTGAGTATGAGCTAACAAAATTGCTTGAGCATTAGATTCATGCAATACATTTTCAAATGCTTCGTATCGAGCAATTCGTGCTGCTGCTTCTAAACCTTCATGATTATGTTCAACGTTAACTTTCTTGATTATTACTTCTTGAATTCCTAATTCTTCACATTGTTTCTTTGCATTTGAAGCAACGTTATTTGATTCAGGAATTAATTGATGATCAACAATGATTGCACCAATTTTTAGTTCTAGTCTTTTTCCAACAACTAAAGTGGTCCACGCTAATGCTAATGAATCAGCACCGCCAGAACATCCAACTAATACGAAATCGCCTGCTTCAAAATTCTTTAATAAATTTTGTACTGCATTTTGCATTTCAATTGGTGGGTTAATCATTTTGTGATCGCGCAATTACAATCAGCTAATTTGTTAAGTAAGTTATCAATAGCTTCTCTAACATTTTCAGGCTGTTCTACTCTATTTACTAATACTGCAAATGAGAGGAAAACGTTATCTTTGGTTGTCACAGTTCCGGCCAAAGTAATTACTCGATTCAGTGAACCAGTCTTTGCCCTAACAACACCTCGACCAGCAGAACCGTCTTCGTCAAATCTTTTTTTCAGTGTGCCCAATCCATATCCAGTTGGAAGCCCTGTAAAAACTGACCAAAGATCGGGGGTAATTTCACTAGTTGGTTTAACCATGAATTTAAATGTTTCGCCCCGATTTACTTTTGTCACCTCGGGATTTTTAATACTCTTATAAATTAACTCACTAAAATCTGAAGGTGAAATCTTATTGGATCTGCTCAATCCACTTGCATCAGTTATAACGTTATCTATACTTGAAATTCCAAGCATTTCAACATCTTTTAATATTAATTCAGTTGCAGCACTGGTAGAAGGATCGTTTTCTGATACTAACGAAGCCACTCGAGCAATAATTTCAGCATCTTGATTATTAGAAATCATCAATATATCTTCAATAATTTGGGAGACAGATTTAGAATATTGAATTGATAAATCAAATGCGCCCTCAGGAGCAGTTTTTCTAAACACCAAACCATTTACTTTGATGTTGTTTTTAATTAAATAGAGAGCAAAAGTTTGGCCTGTTTTAATACTTGGATCTTCCGGAGCTTGTCCAGGAGCTTTTGGGTCATCCAGATTTAATGCAGAAATTAAATGAATTTCACTGCTCTGGAAATATTTTTCTTCCCAATCTGCCGGTCTTTGCAAGGGTCCCAAGATTGAATCATCAACAAAGACGTTAACTTCAAATACGTTGAATTCTTTTAATTTTTGTGCTGTTTCTTTCGCTAAATCGGCTAAGTCTGCTTGAGTGGGATTGCTTTCTGTTCCAAGTTGTGGATCTGCTCCACCAACCAAGTAAACATTGTTGTCGAGGTATTTAACTTTTGTCATAAATCTTGCATCAGGATCAAGAGTAATAGCAGTACTTGCTGCTGAATAGAGTTTTGTTAGAGATGCAGGAAGCATTGAGTTTTGGGCATTGCTTTCAAAAACTATCGAACCATCAGAAATATCTCTGATAGAAATTCCATAGCCTGTTGAAAACAGTGGGTTACTAAGTTGGCTAGTAATCAAATCTTCAATTTTGGTTTTATCGCTGGATACATATTTTGCTGGCTCAAGAACTGTGCTAGCTAACTCGTTATTTTCTACAGCCAAACTTGGAATTGAGCTTGAGGCTGCGAGCAAACAGAGAGCAAGAATTAGTGAAGTTTTCTTTGAACTCATAACTCAATAGTAAGTCACATCGATCATGTGCAATGTTTGCGTGAGTAATTATTGACTCATGTGATGAGAGCAAAGTCAATTTTAGAGCCTTAGTGGGAAGGATTGCTATATATATAGCAAGATATGCACCATGACCCAATATTCCGCAAGTAATGACTCATCAAACACATATCTAGAGCACAAAGAAGTTGTGCCAATCCTGATTGGACTGATGCTTGGTCTTTTCCTAGCGGCTCTTGATCAAACAATTGTTGCCACAGCAATTAGAACAATTGGTGATGATCTTCAAGGTTTATCGATTCAAGCTTGGGCTACTACTGCTTATTTGATTACTTCAACAATCACAACTCCGCTATACGGAAAACTAAGTGACATATTTGGGCGTAAACCATTATTTGTTTGGGCAATTTCAATTTTCATAGTTGGTTCTGCAATGAGTGCATTTGCTGTATCGATGTATCAATTAGCAGTCTTTAGAGCAATTCAAGGTTTAGGTGCTGGTGGATTGTTTACACTTGCCTTAGCAATCATTGGCGATATTGTTCCGCCACGAGAAAGATCAAAATACCAAGGTTATTTCATTGCAGTGTTTGGTTCTTCCAGTGTGATTGGACCAATCGTTGGTGGATTTCTTGCCGGACAAGAATCAATTCTTGGCTTAACTGGTTGGCGTTGGGTTTTCTTTGTAAACGTGCCCATTGGTTTAGTTGCACTATTTGTTGTTAGTAGAACTCTTCATATTCCAAACTTTCAAAGAGTAGATCACGCCATTGATTGGTGGGGAGCTGTTTCTTTATCTACTGGATTAGTTCCGCTTTTGCTAGTTGCGCAAGAAGGAAGAATTTGGGGTTGGACAAGTAGTAATTCAATAATTTGCTATGTAATTGGGATAGTTAGCTTACTTCTTTTTGTTTATTTTGAAAACAGAATGCAAGATGAAGCATTGCTACCACTTCGTTTGTTTAAAGACAAAACATTTTCACTAATTGCAGTAATCGGTGTAATTACCGGTGCGGGTATGTTTGGTGGATTAGCAATGTTGCCTCTTTATTTACAAATCGTCGGAGGAGCTTCTCCAACACAAGCAGGCCTTCAATTATTGCCACTTACTTTTGGAATTATGACTGGTTCTATTTTCTCAGGCACATTAATTTCTAAGACTGGAAAATACAAAATATTGCCAGTTGCAGGAACAATAATTCTGACTGTTTCCTTAGCCTTGATGGCAACATTTAATGCCGATACTTCTTATTGGTGGATTGCTGTCTTGTCCTATGCATTTGGAGTTGGACTAGGAGGAGTATTACAACCATTAGTAATTGCAGTTCAAAATGCAGTTTCTATGAAAGATCTAGGTGTTGCAACTTCTTCTGTAACACTATTTAGACAACTGGGAGCAACAGTGGGAACTGCTGCATTTATTTCCATTTTGTTTGGCAGAGTTGGTAAAGAAACTTCAGATTCATTTGCAGCTGCGGTTACACAACCTGAATATCAAAAAGCATTACAAGATCCTGCTAACGCAGAAACTGTGGGCTTATTGCAAGCAGCACAATCTTCTCCCAATGGATTCGATGACACTTCTTGGTTAGCGTCAGCTAATCGAGTTTTGATTCATCCGATTCTGGATGGTTTTGCAAATTCAATGTCATTGGTGTTCTTTGTTGGTGCCATTGTTGTTGCGTTCTCAATAATTTTTGCGGTTATGTTGCCTAACAACAAACTAAAAGAACGTGGAGAAGGTGCAGCACCTGCTGCACACTAATTAAATGAACTATTTAGTACAAGGTTTACTACTGGGCCTAGGAGTCGGTTTAGCTCCTGGGCCTCTATTAGCTTTAGTAATTTCAGCTTCACTTCGTGGTGGAACTGCTCATGGTTTAAGAGTTGCTCTTTCTCCCCTGATTACAGATTTACCAATAATTGTTATTTCATTGTTTGTTCTGCAACAAGTTAATGACTCCGCAATTGGATTCTTAAGCATCGTAGGTGCTCTAGTTTTGGTTTATTTCGCATATGAATCTTGGATTGCAGGAAATACAGATCCACAAACAAACATAAATATTGATAATTCACTGGGCTCAACTAAAACAACTTTGTTCAAAGCCATATTAACTAATTTTATTAATCCTTCAGCTTGGTTATTTTGGATGACTGCGGGAGGAACTCTTTTAACAGCTGGTTGGAATAAAGGTTTTTGGGATGCAGCAGGATTCTTATTTGGTTTCTATTTGTTATTAGTTGGCAGCAAAGCAATGCTTGCTTGGGGATTAGGAACATCTCGAAACAAAATGCCTAAATGGGTTTATCAATTCTTGGTAAGAATTGCTGCAGTGTTATTGCTAGTTCTTGGAATTGAATTAATCCGTTCAGGAATTAATTACTTTTAATTAGCGAGGACGACGACGTCTTTCGTGTGGACGTGGTCTTGATCTTCTTTTTCTTGGTCCACCTTTTTGTTCATCGTGACGCTCTTTGGTAGCTGGGGCAATCCATGGCACTCCGCTTGGTTCACGAGCACCTGTTACTTCCATTAATTCTCTACCTGAAGGTTTAACGCGAGTAATTTTTGGTTTTACTCCTGCTTTATCAGTTAAGCCACGAACAGTGTTTTGTTGACGAGTTGTTGTCAAAGTGACCACAACACCAGATTCACCAGCTCTTGCTGTTCTTCCAGCGCGATGCAAATAATCTTTTGGATCTTGTGGTGGATCAACATGAACTACTAAAGACACATCATCAACGTGAATTCCGCGAGCTGCCACATCGGTTGCAACTAATGCTGGAGTTACACCTGATTTAAATGCAGCCAAAGTTCTGGTTCGAACAGATTGTGATTTACCACCATGAAGTGCTCCAACTGGAACTCCTGCATGAGCAAGTTTTTGCGCTAATTTATCTGCACCATGTTGGGTGCGCACAAACAAAATAGTTTTTCCTTCACGTGCAGCAATTTGAGCTGTGATTAATTCTTTGTCGTTGGGATGAATCACTAATACGTGATGTTCCATTGTTGAAACTGAAGCTTTGTCTGAGTCAACAGAATGAGTTACCGGATTATTCAAATACTTCTTGACTAAACCGTCTACTCCTCTATCAAGAGTTGCAGAGAAAAGTAATCTTTGACCCTTTGGTTTACAAGCGTTAAGAATTTCTTTCATTGCTGGTAAAAATCCCATGTCAGCCATTTGATCGGCTTCATCAAGAACAACAATTTCAGTTTCAGAAAGTGAAACATGTTTTTGTTCCATCAAATCAATTAAGCGACCAGGAGTTGCTACCAAAATTGGTACACCTTGCCTTAAAGCTTGAATTTGATTTCCATAAGGCATTCCACCGGCAATTAAACGAGAATTTAATTGAACAGATTGAGCTAAAGGTGCAATTACATCGTTAATTTGCATTGCTAATTCACGAGTTGGAGAAAGAATAATTGCTAAAGGATGATGTGGTTTTGCTTTGCGATTAGCAAGTTTAGTTAAAACTGCCAAACCAAAAGCTAGAGTTTTTCCAGAACCTGTTTGTCCACGACCCAAAACATCTTTACCACCGATTGCATCGGGCAAAGTTGCTTTTTGAATTGGAAAAGGATCATTGATTCCAGATTTAGAAAGGGTTTTTACTATTGAGGGGTTTACGCCTAAATCAAAAAATGACATTAAGTTAACTGCTTTCGAGACGACTAGCGCGTCTCGAAAAGATCCTGATTCGATCTATTTACTGCCAAGACTCGCGAGTAAACGCTTTTTAAGCGTTTTAGCGGGGAAAACGATGAAACTTTTGTTTCAACATTTCTTATTGTAATTCATGACTAAATCACCAGTCACACTGGTATCAAAAGAGATGGAAATTAAACAGCTTTAGTCGTGAATTGAGTGATCATGCTCGAAATTATCGAAATCAAGATTGCACCAAAGAAGGCAGACCAAAAACCAGCAATTGTCATATTTTCGCTAATTCGATCTGTGATTAGCAACATTGCAGTGTTTACTACTAATAGTGAAAAGCCCAAAGACAAGAACGCCAATGGCAAAGTGAGGATTTTTAGCAGAGTTCCTAAGGTCGCATTAATCAAAGCCAAAACTAGGGCAATAACTAAATAGTTCTTTAATCCACCAGTTACCTGAATGCCCGGCACAATCATGGTGGTAATCCACACGGCCACTGCCACAGCAGCAATTTTTATTAGGAATCTCATTATGTTTTTCATTATGCCAGAGTTATGCTTACAGATATGGACGCTAACGAATTAAAAGCAGCTATTTCAAAATATGTGGCCGCAACAAACGCTGTAGACGAAGCACTTTCTCAAGGAACAGACCTTGATCACAAAGCACCAGAAGGTTGGTCTGCTCGAATGGTCGTGCACCATTTAGCTGATTCTGAAACTAGTTCTTATTCAAGATTGAGAAGTTTATTAGGAGAAAAAACTCCACCAACATTAATGGGTTATGACGAAGGCAATTGGGCAATTACTCCTGCTCTTGGATATGAAACTTCTGACATCAAAAATTCTTTAGCTGTATATAAAGCAGTAAGAGCATCTACTGCAGATGTGTTAAATCGAATCTCAGTTTCTGATTTAGCAAAAGAAGGAATTCATTCTGAAAGAGGCAAATACACCTTAGAAGATTGGTTAAGAATTTATTCCAAGCATCCTGTTGATCATGCTGATCAAATAGTTAAAGCATTTAAAGGTCTTGCATGAAAAAGATAAATGTTGATCCTAAGGATTTAGAACCTATTGAAACAGATGGCATAAACCTTTTATATATCGGAACTTTTCTATTTGCTTTAGCAACTTTTGGGATAATTTATCAACCAAATTGGATTGATGATCAAACTCAAAGTGTTTGGTTAAAAGTCACAATTATGGGAACAGTTTTAGGATTAATTGGATTGCGAATTGTTAAGAGAAGAAGAAAAAGACTAGGGCTTTAGTTTTCTTCGTCTGTTTCATCTAGTTCAGATTCATCAATAACATCTGAGGCTAAATCTAAATCTTCTACTTCAGTGTCGTCATCTTCTTCTTCAATTTCAGCAACTTCTACTTCCACAACTTCTTCATCACTTACTTCAGCAGTGTCTAAATTGTTGTCATCAAAAACCATGCCACCAGTTGGAATTGAGTGCATATCCACAACTATTTCGCTATGTCCACCACAGCCATGATCAATAGAAACTACTTTGGCATCATCTGCTGCAAATTTATTTGTACAAACTCCAAAACTTTGTCCAAGGGATCCAGAAATTGCTACATAGAAACCACAAGTTACACATTTATCTGTAACGGCTTCAGCAATTGCAGCACGAGGTCCACGATCGCCTTCATACCAACGAATTGCAGTTTGATCTTTTCCAGGAACTGATAAAACTCTAAATCTGCCTAAACCAACTTCCCAACCTTCAGGAGTTAATTTCTCATCAAATAAATCATCAACACCTGTGTAACCAGGAACTAAGCGAATATCATTTGGTGCTGTTGGTAAAACATCTCCAATACCAATATCTCCTGGTTCAACTCTTTGTTCCCAAGGAATCCAAGAAGAAGCAAGAATTGCACCATCTCCAGGTAACAAAAGAATTTCGCTAACTGTTACTTCACTTGATTGATCAACTGCAGCAAGTGTTACTGCCCAGTTCCAACCAACATAAGCTTTATCAACACATTTGAATTTATGTGTTGCAACATTTTCGCCTTCAACTTCAAAACCTAAATATTCGCCAACTCTTTGTTCGGTGATTTCTTCAACTATAAATTTGCGAGCAACATCCTTGGCATTGCTTAGTTTTGTTTCTAATGCATTAGCCATTTATTTTTTGGCTTTCTTGTTAAGCGTCGAGGTCGTTAGCAACTGCTCTTAATACAGCAGCAATTTTTGTGGCAGATGAATCATCTGGGTAACGTCCACGACGTAATTGATTTGAAACACCATCAAGTAATTTGATGACATCTTCCAAAGTTGCAGCCATATCGTCTGGATCTTTACGACCAGCTTTTGTCAAACTTGGAGGAGCTTCTAATATTTTTACTTGCAAAGCTTGTGTGCCACGACGACCTTCAGCAACACCAAATTCAACTCTTGTTCCAGGTTTTGGAATAACTCCATCAGGCAATGCTGTTACGTGAACGAAAACATCTTCGCCTTCATCAGTTTCTAGAAAACCGAAACCTTTTTCCACGTCGTACCATTTAACTTTTCCTGTTGGCACGAGCACTCACCCCAAGTTATATAAGTAGTAATTTTTACGACTGATTTAGTCGTAACCTCTAGGGTAGCGAATCCTATTTTGCCCCGTCTACTCCGCGTATACACCAATGCTGGAGTCGGGCTGACCAAAAGCCCACCTGCTCAACTTCGGTAAACTTGTTCGGATGTCTCCAAAAACTGCTGCTCAGCCAAAAACGGGCAAAGCAAGACCTGAGAAAAATTCTTCATCTGCCCCAGCGCTAGATCCTGGGACTTTGGTGGATGCACTTCGCCTGCGAGACGATCACTCCATGCGTTTGATGTTAATTCAACGCCCAGATTTAGTTCATCCAGTTCCAACTGACATGGCAAAGCTTGCTGCTCGTGCTGCTACAAATTCTTCTGTCACAAGAGTGCTTGATCGATTAGATGCGTGGACAGTTGGAGTTGCCGAAGTTATTTCAGTATTAGTAGAACCATTTACTAAAAAAGATTTAGAAAATGTACTAAATAATAATGACAGAATTGAAGTTGCCTTAGAAAAACTTCGCTTGCTTGCAATTATTTGGGGCACAAAGGAAGGCATGAGATTTGTGCCTGTCTTAAAAGAAGTAGTTGCACCACATCCTGCAGGATTTGGGCCATGCTTTTTACACGAAAGACCAGACTTAGCAGCCATTGCAAAATTTGAAAGAATTCAAGAAATTGTAAGTAAAGGTCCTAAAGGAACTGAAGAAGTATTAAACGAATTACTGTGGGGACCTCCAGTTATTACTTTGTCCAAACTTAATCGTGATGCAGGAATAACTAGTGCTAAAAATGGTCATGAATATTTAATGGCTCATGGTGTATTAGTTGCAACTGCTCGCGATGCATTAACTTTGCCGCGCGAAATTGCTTTAGTGATGAGAACGCCAAGTTATTTACCAGAAGAATTATCAAATAATAAAGATATTAAAACTAAAGCTCAAAGAGATCCAATTCAAGTAGATCGAGCAGCTGGTGCTGCAGGATTACAATTTGTGCAACTTGTTGAAGAGTTACTTGATAATTGGGGTGAGACTCCTCCGGCTGTTTTAAGAAACGGTGGATTAGCTCAAAGAGATTTAACAATTGCGGCAAAGATTTGTAATGAAGATGAAAATATTGCATCTCTTCTTTCTGAAATTGCATTCTCTGCAGGCCTCCTTGCAGCTGGAGATGACAAAGAACAAGTTTGGTTACCAACACCTGCATTTGATGTGTGGCGCACAAAGAGTGTGGAAGAGCGTTGGGCAATCTTGGCTGAAGCTTGGTTAACAACCACAAGAGTTGCATCTTTAGTTGGAAAAGTTGGCGAAATTAGAATTAATGCTCTATCTCCTGAAGTTGATAAAGCACTTGCCCCAGAAATTAGATCTTTAGTGCTAGATGCGATGGCAGCAATTGAACCAGGTTTTGAACCAGATCAAGATGCGATTGTTGAATATGTAACTTGGTTAAGACCCAGAAAAAATAAAGAAGAAATTGAAACTTTAGTTAAAGCAACATTGGGTGAAGCAAACACAATTGGTATTCGTGGTTTAGGAGTTTTAGCAACTACCGGTAGAGCATTAGGTGAAATGCGTTACACAATGCCATCTCCTGAAGCAAGAACTGCTGCAGCTAGAGCTGCTGTTGCGGATCCAAAAGGTTTTGCAGTTAAACCAGATCCAATGTTGGTTTCAGCAATTGCACCACTTTTGCCAGATGCAATTGCTACTTTTGTTTTGCAAGCTGACTTAACAGCAGTAATTCCTGGACCTCCTGCTGCAGAAGTGGCATCTGAATTAAGACACATGGCTTATCAAGAATCTCGCGGGGCAGCTCAAGTATTTCGATTTACTGAATCTTCTTTGCAAAGAGCAATGGAACGTGGTTACACAGCAGAAAGAATTCTTGAATTTTTAAATAAATACACCACAACTTCAGTTCCTCAGCCATTGGAATATTTAATTAATGATTTAGTTAGAAAACTTGGTGACATCAAACAAATTGATGAACCAATTGATGATGCAATTCCAGCCCCGAATGAAAGAAGATCTCCTGCCCGAGTGAGACCTCGTCCAGCACCAGAAGGTGCTCCACCAGATGCAGCTCTACTTGATGCAGCAATTAAAGCTTTAAGAGCAGGTGAGGATCCAAAAGCAAAACCGGTTACTCCTGCTGCTGCTCCAAATAAAACTCCAGCAAGTGAAATTGCTGAACTATTTCGAGAAGTTGTCGACAAAGTAATTTCAGGCAGCACACCTAGTGAAATGTGCATTACACTTACCTACGTTGATACTCACGGAATGAGTTCTAATCGAATCGTTGAACCGCTTCGCTTTGAAGGTGGATTGTTAACAGGTTTTGATTTAACAGAATCAAGAATTCGTGACTATGCAATTTCTCGCATAGCTGGAGCAGAAAAGGGCAAAAAATAAATGACCGATGGTCCATTAATTGTCCAAAGCGATAAAACACTTCTTTTAGAAGTTGATCACGCACTTTCTGCAGAAGCAAGAAGGGCTATTGCTCCTTTTGCTGAATTAGAAAGATCTCCAGAACATGTTCACACTTACAGAATTACTCCCCTTGGTTTATGGAATGCCAGAGCTGCTGGATTAGATGCAGAAAGTGTGGTTGACACACTTCTTAAATATTCTCGTTATGCAGTTCCTCATGGATTACTTGTTGATGTTGCCGAACTTATGGATCGCTACGGTCGTTTAAGTTTAAATAAAGATCCAGTTAACGGACTAATTTTGCATTGTGAAGATCTTCCTATTTTAGAAGAAATTCTTCGCAGCAAAAGAATTCAGCCTTTAGTTGGTCAAAGAATTGATGATCAAAACATTGTGGTTCATCCATCTGAACGCGGACAATTAAAGCAACAATTATTAAAACTGGGTTGGCCAGCAGAAGATTACGCAGGTTATGTTGATGGCGATGCTCATGCAATTGAATTAGTTCAAAAGGGTTGGGAATTGCGTGGTTACCAACAAATAGCTTCTGAATCATTTGTGCACGGTGGATCTGGAGTAGTGGTTCTTCCTTGCGGTGCTGGAAAAACAATTGTTGGTGCAAGTGCCATGGCAACACTTTCCACAACAACATTAATTTTGGTAACCAATACTGTTTCTGCTCGTCAATGGAGATCTGAATTATTAAAAAGAACTACTTTGACTGAAGATGAAATCGGTGAATATTCCGGTTCCAAGAAAGAAATCCGTCCTGTAACAATTGCTACCTACCAAGTGTTAACCACAAAAAGAAGTGGTGTTTATGCACATCTTGAACTTTTTGATGCTAAAAACTGGGGATTGATTATTTATGATGAAGTTCATTTGCTTCCTGCCCCTGTATTTAGATTTACCGCTGACATTCAATCTCGTCGTCGCTTAGGCTTAACCGCAACTTTGGTTCGAGAAGACGGCCGTGAAGATGACGTGTTTTCTCTAATTGGTCCAAAAAGATTTGATGCTCCATGGAAAGACATGGCTGATCAAGGTTGGATTGCACCAGCAGATTGTGTGGAAGTAAGAGTAACTCTTCCAGAACACGAACGTTTAACTTATGCCACAGCTGAAAGAGAAGATAAATATCGCTTAGCTTCAACTACGTTATCTAAAAATAATGTTGTGGAAACTTTAGTTGCCAGACACAGTGATGATCGAGTTCTAGTAATTGGTCAATACTTAGATCAATTGGCAGAACTAGGACAACATTTAGGAGCTCCGGTTGTTGATGGTTCTACTCCAATTAAAGAACGTGAAAAACTATTTGAAGCTTTTCGTTCAGGAGACTTAAAAGTATTAGTTGTAAGTAAAGTTGCAAACTTCTCACTTGATTTACCAGAAGCTGGAGTTGCAATTCAGGTTTCTGGATCTTTTGGTTCCAGACAAGAAGAAGCACAAAGATTAGGTCGAGTCTTAAGACCAAAAGCTGATGGAAGAACCGCACGTTTTTATGCCGTTGTAGCAAGAGACACCGTCGACGCTGACTTTGCTGCACATCGCCAAAGGTTCTTAGCGGAACAAGGATATGCCTACCGCATCATCGACGCTGATGATGTTTTGTCGGGCAATGATCCAAAACCTAATTAAAAATTAGTGTTTTCACAATATTCATTGAAGCAAACCTCATCAAAATAATTTTCGAATTAATCATTGATTAGAATCGACTCATGACTTTAAATGGTGGACAGGATTCAGATGCGCTGATGCGCTCTGAGATTCACCAATTAGGAGTCCTGCTTGGTCACTCATTGACCAGACAAGAAGGACCACAGCTTTTTGAGCTAGTTGAAAAAATTAGAACTCTTTCCAAAGACAAACCAAACGAAGTTGCCCAATTACTTGCTCATATCGATTTAGATTCTGCTATCAAACTTGCTCGAGCCTTTAGTGTTTATTTCCATTTAGCAAACATCACCGAACAGTTCTTTAGATCTCAAGAACGTGCTAAAGAAAGAAATTTAAACGGAACATGGTTAGCCCAAGTTGCCTCAAGAATTAAAGCTGCTGGAATTAAACAAGAAACAATTGAAGAAGCTTTCCAAAACCTTCATGTCAGACCAGTTTTTACCGCACATCCAACTGAAGCTTCTCGCAGAAGTGTGTTATTAAAACTAAAAAGAATTGCTCAATTGTTAAATGAAAAATACTCAAATTCATCTCTAACTACCGTTACTGATGATCAATTCTCCGAACTTATTGATCTTTTGTGGCAAACAGATGAACTTCGCTTAGAAAGACCAGAAGTTCTTGATGAAGCAAGAAATGCCATGAACTATTTAGATGATGCTGCCACCGGCGCATTGCCAGAAGTATTACAAGAATTAAATCGCATTGCTCATGAATTAGGAGTTGGCGAAAAACTCAAACCAACTGATACTCCTTTGACTTTTGGTTCATGGATTGGTGGAGATAGAGATGGAAATCCATTTGTAACTCCTGAAGTGACAACAAATGTGTTAACACTTCAAAGAGGTCATGCCATTAGAGATTTGCAATCTATTCTGAAACATTTAGCAGAAGATTTATCAATCTCTGATCGAATTTCACCTGCTGATGATCAACTTTGGGGATCTGTAGAAAAAGATATGACAGTATTAACAGAATTAGACTCCCGTATGAAAAGAATTAATGCTGAAGAACCATATCGATTAAAACTTTCAGCAATAAGTCATAGATTAGAAAAAACTAGAATTCGCTTTGCTGCCAAATCAGCACATGTAGCCGGTGTTGATTATGCAAGTGAAAAAGAATTTCTTGATGATTTCAATGAACTATTTATCGCTCTGAATAATGATCGAAGTGAATTAATTGCTCAAGGAGTATTAGGAAAAGCCCTTCGAACTGCATCAGCCATTGGTTTACAACTGGCCAAACTTGATGTCAGAGAGCATTCCGATAAACACCATGATGCCCTAGCTCCACTTTTTGACAACGCCAAATTACTAACTAAGCCTTATCTTGTGTTAACAAAACCTGAAAGATTTACTGTCCTTGCCCAACAATTAGAAGCTTCTAAACCACTTTCTTCACCAAGTGTTTTAACCGATGAAGAAACTAAAAGAACCTATGGAACTTTTGGCGCCATAAACCAAGCATTATTGCAATATGGCGATGACGTAATTGATACCTACATTATTTCAATGACTAAAGGCCCAGAAGATCTTTTAGCTGCAGTTATCTTGGCTAAAGAAAATGGTCTAGTTGATCTTCCTGCCAGAGTTGCCAAAGTCAACTTTGTACCACTATTAGAAACTGTTGATGAATTAAGAAATGCTGGCGAAATACTAGAAACTCTTCTTTCAGCCCCCTCTTATCGCGTTCTAGTTTCATTACGCGACAACGTGCAAGAAGTGATGCTTGGTTATTCAGATTCGAATAAAGATGCAGGAATAACCACAAGTCAATGGGAAATCCAATTAGCACAAAGAAAACTTCGTGACGTTGCCCAAAAACATGGTGTACGCCTAAGACTTTTCCATGGTCGAGGTGGAACTGTCGGTCGAGGTGGTGGCCCAACTTATGACGCCATCATGGCAATGCCGTGGGGTGTTGTTGATGGTGAAATGAAATTAACTGAACAAGGCGAAGTAATCAGTGATAAATACTTACTTCCTCAACTTGCTAGAGAAAATCTTGAATTATTAGTTGCGGCAACCTTGGAAGCAACCTTGCTTCATGCAGCTGCTCGAGTAAATCAAAAAGATCTTGATGAGTGGGATCAAGTAATGAATAAAGTAAGTCTTTCTGCGCAAGAGAAATACAACTCTTTAACAAAAGATCCTGATCTTGCCAATTATTTTGCGCTTTCTACCCCCGTTGAACAACTTGCTGATTTACATCTTGGTTCTCGTCCTGCCAAGAGACAAACCAATGCAGGACTTGAATCACTTCGTGCTATTCCTTGGGTTTTTGGCTGGACTCAATCAAGACAAATTATTCCTGGTTGGTTTGGAGTTGGATCTGGCATTAAAGCTGCTAGAGCTGCAGGCCATGAAGATTCTCTCAAAAGAATGGCCAAAGATTGGGCCTTCTTTAAAAACTTTATTAGCAATGTTGAAATGACTGTGGCAAAAGCAGATATGAAAATTGCTCAACACTATGTAACAGAATTAGTACCACCAGAACTACATCACATGTTTGAAAAAGTAAAAGCAGAATATGAAGAAACCAAGAGTCAAATTCTGTGGCTTACTGGAGAAAAAGAAATACTAGAAAATCAACAATCTCTCAAGAAGACTCTCCAGATTAGAGATACTTACCTACTGCCTTTGCAATACCTTCAGGTTTCACTGTTGAAGAAGGTAAGAGAATTAAATCAAAATCCTGATGAAAGTGATCCTTTGTTAAGAAGGACTTTGTTGTTAACCATCAACGGAATTGCGACTGGGTTAAGAAACACTGGTTGATTCTTACTGAACGACCACGTTTGTAGCATTTGGGCCTCTGGGGTCTTTGTCCATTTCAATATCAAAAGTAACTTTTTGACCTTCATTCAAAGTTCTTAACCCATCTGAAGTTATAGCATTTTCGCGCACAAAAATTTCTGAACCATCTTTAGCTTTGATAAAGCCATAACCTTTTTCTGTGTTAAACCACAGGACTATTCCATTTGGCATTTAAGTAGCCGGGAAACTTTCTTTAGAGTTGGATACCGAGTTTGCGAGCAGAACGATTGCGAGCACGAGTTGAGCGCATTCTTTGTAATCTTTTAATCAACATGGGATCAAAACTTAATGCTGCAGGGTGATCTACCAACGCATTTAATACTTGGTAATACCTGGTCGCACTCATCCCAAATAATTCTCTGATTGCTTGCTCTTTTGCTCCAGAGTATTTCCACCATTGACGTTCGAATTCTAAAATTTCTTTGTCACGATCGCTTAGTGAAAATTCACCATAGCCGGGGGAAACTGAGACGGCATCCATTATTTAAATTTTCTCCTAAAAGCTTTTTTGCTCTATTTTTGAGCGCTCCCCTATCGTATGTAATAGTGAAGTAAAAAGTATGTGATTAAGCGTTTGGTCGTGTCGTTTCAATCACATCAACCACACTGGTTAGTGATTAACGTTATTTGTGTGACTCAAGTGGGATTAGTCATGACACAATAGGTTTTCTATGACAACAACTCCACCATTAAAAACATGGCTTCCATCTTGGATTTTCTTAACTGTTGTGTGGGGAATGTCATTCTTTTTCATCAAGATTTCAGGAGATGACCTTTCTCCACTTCAAATTGCTTTTGGAAGAGTTGCTCTAGGGGCAATAACAGTATTGATCATTTTGCTAATTATGAAACAAAAATTGCCCAACACCAAGAAAGCCTGGGTTAGAGCAAACATTGCAGGCTTTCTACAACACACTGCACCTTTTGCATTAATTGCTTATGGAGAAACTCACATAACTTCTGTGTTGGCAGGTATTGGTAATGCTGCAACTCCACTTTGGACTGCGATCTTTTCAATGGCATTTATTCCTAAAGACAAAATAACTAGAAATGAATACATAGGAGTCTTAACTGGATTTGCTGGAGTTTTAATCCTTGTTGGTATCTGGGAAGACAATAGTGGAGAAAATGATGTCATTGGAATTTTGGCAGTTATTTTAGCTACTGCTTGTTACGGTGGAGTTGTAATTTACACTCGTTCCAAAGTTACCGAACTTGGTTTTAGTCCCTCATCATTTATCGGAGCTCAATTAATTGCCTCAGCAATTCAATTACTAGTTTTGTGTTTAATCTTTACCTCCACTCCTTCCCAAATGGGCATATCAACCGTATGGGCAATTCTGTTCTTAGGAATATTTTCAACCGGTTTGGCTTTTCCCCTTGTTTACAAAATAATTCGAGATGTAAGCAGCTTGGCTGCTGCCACAATTACTTATGCAACTCCCATAATTTCAACACTTGCAGGAGTAGTTATCTTAAAAGAAGGTTTGCATTGGTATC
>Ga0247835_1001822_pt1 | contig 24762 bp, 25 predicted proteins | sample LaCtaG_3_FD_189912 | JGI IMG/M metagenome (GOLD analysis project Ga0247835, IMG submission 189912) | Freshwater microbial communities from meromictic Lake La Cruz, Castile-La Mancha, Spain - LaCruzMarch2015_13.5m | ecosystem: Environmental > Aquatic > Freshwater > Lake | place: Spain: Castile-La... | reverse complement strand
CGACGTCACAACACTGAAGCGACGTCACAACACTGAAGCGACGTCACAACACTGAAGCGACGTCACAACACTGAAGCGACGTCACAACACTGAAGCGACGTCACAACACTGAAGCGACGTCACAACAGTTTTAAAAATAAAAATGATTTAACACCTATACTCCCCCAAGGGTAGCTCATACCCACTATGAGATTTAGAGAGAACAGTTAGAGAGAGAGAGTAGCTAGAGAGAGACAGCTAGAGAGAGACAGCTAGAGGACGTGACCTCGCCGAAATTTTTCTGGGGAGGAGGGAGGGAGAGCTGGGGAGTGGTCACGTGACCCCCTAAAATATTTTTTGCAAGGAAGGCCCGCGTGGACCCCTGACCACCCATGATGACCCATGATGACCCTGGCCCGGCCCTGACCCGACCCGGCCCAGACCCGGACTGGTCAAAAATATTTTTTTCTGGAAACGACTGGGCATCATGTGGGAAGTACCGTGGTCCAGTCGGCGTGTTCAAGTTCGCCCGGGAAGGTCATGTTTCTTCAGTCGCCAACTTGAAATCCCGGCGGGGTTGGGAAGCGACGTCACAACACTGAAGTGACGTCACAACACTGAAGCGACGTCACAACAGTGAAGCGACGTCACAACACTGAAGCGACGTCACAACATTGAAGCGACGTCACAACACTGAAGCGACGTCACAACATTGAAGCGACGTCACAACAGTGAAGCGACGTCACAACATGAAGCGACGTCACAACACTGAAGTGACGTCACAACAGTGAAGCGACGTCACAACACTGAAGTGACGTCACAACAGTGAAGCGACGTCACAACACTGAAGCGACGTCACAACAGTTTTAAAAATAAAAATGATTTAACACCTATACTCCCCCAAGGGTAGCTCATACCCACTATGAGATTTAGAGAGAACAGTTAGAGAGAGAGAGTAGCTAGAGAGAGACAGCTAGAGAGAGACAGCTAGAGGACGTGACCTCGCCGAAATTTTTCTGGGGAGGAGGGAGGGAAAGCTGGGGAGTGGTCACGTGACCCTCAGTGCATCCATTTTTGGATGCATCCGCTATAGTGAATCCATTTCTCTCGCCACAGCAGTGCCTGCTTGCGCCGCTTTGTTGAGCCTTGTGCACACTTGCATCCATTTATCAGCTCTCTCTGTTCCAGTGCACTGCACCATGGTCAGAACAAAGAAGGAGACCACCACCACGCCGACGGACGTGATTATCTTTGCGTCGCCGCGCAGCGTTCTGTATCGCGCGCGAGGAGAGCACTCGTTCTGTGCTGGGAAGGGGGGGGTTCTCTCAGTGAACACTGTGGATATGGAGCCGGCGTACCCCTCGCGCCGGGTGCACGTTGGCAACGTGTCTGGGCGCTTCACGTCGATGCTGGAGACGCCAGCATTCAAGAGCGTCATAATGCGGTCTGCCTTTGTGTTTTCCAATGGCATCTGTTTGAGCCTCTTTCTTTACTTGCAAAAACAGCGGCAGGCCGTGCTTTGGCTACCACAAGGAGCTGCTGCACGTCGACGGCGCGCTCTATCTCTACGGCGGAAACCCCGCCCTGGTGCAGTTCAAGGGCTGCCAGGGCGCCAGCGCCTTGCAGCGCATCGCAGACTCGCTGGCGCTGGACTCGCCCAACGCACGCGTGCACATGGGCGTGCTCTGCGCGCATCTCGGCCGCTGCCTCGACACGGGACATTGCTCGCATTTCGAGGAGGCGGTAGCGCGTCGCTTCCACAGCATCCGCGTGGTCGGACGCATGTTCGATATGAATCTCACGATCCGTCTTCACATCAAGCGCTTCAGCGACGAAGCAGAGCTTCCAGGCGGCATTGAGCCTCTGCGAGGGAGCCTCGTCCCGAGCAGCATCGACATCACAGTGTCTGGCCGCGGCACCGTCTTGTACCGTATGTCCTGGCCCGGCTGCGACTGGACCCCCGACGCAGAGGCCCGCGTCGTTGCCTTCTGCGAGGGCCTGACTGAGGCCTTCCGTGCGTGCTGCTGACTGAAATCAAGTTTGGTGGTTGCGCCCTGCAACACACGGAAAATAAAAAAGTATTCAGTCACGTGACCACCCTCCCACCAAGACTCGCCCTCCTCCCAAGAAAAATTTGGAAAAGTCACGTCCCCCTCTAGCTGTCTCTAGCTGTCTCTCTCTCTCTAGCTGTCTCTCTCTAACTGTTCTCTCTAAATCTCATAGTGGGTATGAGCTACCCTTGGGGGAGTATAGGTGTTAAATCTTTTTTTTTATTTTAAAAGTGTTGTGACGTCGCTTCACTGTTGTGACGTCGCTTCAGTGTTGTGACGTCACTTCATTGTTGTGACGTCGCTTCAGTGTTGTGACGTCGCTTCAGTGTTGTGACGTCGCTTCATTGTTGTGACGTCGCTTCACTGTTGTGACGTCGCTTCACTGTTGTGACGTCGCTTCACTAGCCAAAACCACTATAAAACCGATGCCAGCGCCTGTTCGGGTTTCAACGCCACGCCTGCCACGCTCCCTTCATCGACCTCTCTTTCAGCTGATATGTCTGGTGCCACTGTGAGTCTCTTTCTTTTATGATGCTTGCATATTTTTGTGTTGATGCTAGTTAATTTCATTGTGTTTTCCAGATGAATTCTGGAGGAGCAGGAGGAGGAGGACATGATGATGACTCCAAGGTATTTGTTCACCTTCCTATCTGCTCACCTGCTCACCTGCCCATCTGCCCATCTGCCCATCTGCCCATCTGCCCATCTGCCCATCTGACCATCTGCCCATCTGCCCATCTGACCATCTGCCCATCTGCCCATCTGCCCATCTGCCCATCTGCCCATCTGACCTACTGACCTACTGACCTGCACACCTGCACACCTGCACACCTGCGCACCTGCACACCTGCGCACCTGCACACCTGCACACCTGCACACCTGCACACCTGCACACCTGCACACCTGCACACCTGCACACCTGCGCACCTGCACACCTGCGCACCTGCTTATATGTGTATCTGTTGACAGGGACAAAATTCAAAGAGATGCATGTCAATGTGTCTGAGCACCAAGCCTTCCAGCTACCAGCAGATGTTGCATGATTCAATCAAGGCCGAGTGCATATACAGCAAAGACTACAATGGAGGCACTCTGTATGGATTGATCCATACCAAACCATGCAAGCGGCACGGGACGCTTGATAAGGCCGTTACATCATTGGATGCAATGATTAGCAAGCCAGGAACCACTTCCTTTGTGTCCATCAGTGATGTTCTCAGTTGCAAAGTCAAGACTTTTCAAGCAGGTGAGCATGCTATTGATGAGCACTATAATGTCATATTCACCAACAAGAACCCTGGAAGTGGCAAGAAGATTGGGATTCATCCTGGTGTGAAAGTCTGGACTCCAGCACTGGCCCAGGAAAAGGAGGGGAGGGTAAAGGCAGCTCGTGTTTTTGAAGACGATGATGTGGAGCAGAGGCTCATGAGAGAAGATCCTGCTGCTTTTGGTTTTGACGAGGATGAGAGTATGGATGAAATATCTGAAGAAGATGAGCCTCCTTCTCCGCCTTCTCCTGTTCGTATCAATGTGCCTATTGTACAGCCAATCTCACAAGTGAATTCTCCTTCATTTTCAATTCATGAGGCGGGTCCGTCCTCTGCTCAGGGACTCAAGCGTGGGTATAAGGAGCTGGACTTCGTTACTGTCGGGTCCAAGGTTGACAGTGCTCGTGATGCAATCAAGAAGCAGATCGAAGAGAGCGACAAGCAGAAGAAGCAGAAGATGGATGAGGTGCATGATGAAGTCAAGGCTACGCGTGGTGATGTGTCGAATCATGGTGCTGCATATCATCGGATTGTTAATTCCATTCAAAATGTGATGCTGGATATGAACGGCGCTGTTTTTGATCAAGCTGGAATCACGCATGGAAAGATCGATGCCCTGGACACGAAGGTTTCGAAGGTGGTTGGGACAAGCCGTGACGTCTCCAAGCTGATCAACAAGGTGGAACATGCTGAGCACATCAGTCGTAAGGTCCGTGGGCAGTTATCGGGGCATGTGGTGCGGTTGCGGAAGCCAACTCTTGATGAGATGAGCCGGCTCAAGCGCGAGCTCGCCATTTCCAAGCGCCAGAATGCTGACAAGGATAAGCTGATTGCTGGGGATATTGCCATCTTGAAGACTGGCCAGGAGGAGCTCAAGACTGGCCAGGAGGCGCTTAAGACTGGCCAGGAGGAGCTCAAGGTTGCTGTTAAGAAGGTCTTTGATCTGCTTCTGACGTACCAGTGAGGCTTTGTACTGCCTTTGTGTTCTCTTTGGCTGAACGACGACGACACCTGCCCCTTTTTAAGTCATCTCTGTTGTTCTTGGCCTATTGCGTCTGTTGCGAGGATGCCGCCTGACTCCTCTTCTTCCCTTTCTTCGGACGCCCAGCGCTCTCTGAGAGCGCGCAGTAAATCCACTTTTGTGTCTTTTTGTGTCTCATGTGTCATTTTCCCGCATTTGCCGCGCATATATAAACGGCTCTGGCGTGGGCGCGTGCTGTGGACCTTATTCAGTAGACACTTCTTTTACGTTCATTACCATCACACCTTCCTATGAATCTCGTTACCAAGCACGCGTTGGATTCGCTCGAGGACCAATTGGGTGCCTCTATCCTCAGGGATGCATGGAAGGGGGGGTACTCCCTGTCCTGCAAGCCCAGCGCGCAGCAGCACGCGGGCAAGGTCCTTGAAAACGCGACGCGTATCTATTCAAGCGTCAAGCGGGACGGCCACACCTGTCGCATCCACCTTGGTCTCCTTGGGAACGGGGCCAAGGTCATTGAGGTGTTTTCCGCCGGCGGCAAGCCCTTGCCGTGGGTCGCCAAGCGGATCCCGTACAACGCCTTCACCGACTCGGCGTACGCGCTGAAGCTGGTGATTGTGTGCGAGATGGTGGCGTTCTGGCGCAACAAGCATCACAATTCCAGCGACCTTGAGCAGTCGCAGTCGTATGATTGGAGCACGGTGCGACCGGACAAGTGGCTTCCTGTGGGCTTCGTCGGGCTGCCCACCGCCCTGGCGTTTTTGGAGTGGCTTCTGTCGTATGGCATGCATTACCGCAATCTCCGGCTCCGTTTCTACGCCTTTCGGCTGCAGGAGGTGAATGGCATCAACGGGGGTTGCATCGTGGGTGGCTACAAGTTCACCATGCGCATCATGAGTGCGCTGATCACAGAGCTGCATGAGGTGGTCAATGTCGTGCATTATACGTCGCACGTCGTGGAAGATGACGGGGGCATCTACATTGCGAACAGCGACTGCAGCATCGCCGACGTGGCGGGCATCATGCGGTCCCTGGAGGAGCATGCGCAGCAGGAAAAGGTGGAGGGTTTCGTGCTCACTGTGCAGGATCGCCTGGCGGCTCCTGGTCCGCAGAGGCTCGTGGAGCTCCACAAGAAGGATGCCTCAGGGGTGGACCGCCTGGTCAATTCTGTCAAGGCGCGCAAGCTGATTGAGCTCACTGTGTGTGTGCGGCGTTTCCCCCGCGAAGGCGTGCAGGGTGGGATCTTCGTCCTGTTCTGCCGCGACGGCGACGGCGATACGCTCGTCGAGTGCAGCGGGCTGGTCGCCGAGCCCAAAAAGTGTGGGCGCGCTGTGATGCATCTCCTGCTTGGCATGCCTTTCAGCGTCTCCTTGGCGGCTGCGGGGGGGCCTGCTGGTGCTGGTGCCAAGCGGAAGCGGGCGGCGAGGCGCGAGACGGAGACGTGCCGCTTCCAGGCGGAGAATATCTGTGTCAAGGTGCTGGTCACCTGCGTGACGAAGCCAAAGGAGGGAGAGCACGCGAAGTTGTCTGGGATCAAGCAGATTAAGGAGGCCATGAGGAACGTGCCGCTGGCCATGCTAACCGACATCAATGAGGCGCGCGATCAGTACCCTTACATGCGCATGATCTATGATAACTATGAGCTCATGCTTCATGGCATTGCAAAGACCACGTACAAGGTGGGCAAGAAAAACCCGAAGGGTGACAAGACGGATAGGTTTCCCTTCGATGGCGACCTTGCCTTAGTCAGCAGCTTTCCAGAGGATGACTCCTGGTTGAACGAGTTTCAGGGCGCAGGCGCGGTAGATTCGGATGTGGAGGAGGAACTGGGCGGCGCAGTGGCATTGCCTCCTCTTCCTCCTTTTTCTCCTCGTGTTGCCTCTCCCGATGACGATGCGGTCGTCGTGGTGAAGGAGACGTTCCCTATAGACCACCCGTCTCGCGAGGACCGTTTCTGCTTGGTCAACAGTCATGGGGTGGATCACCAGATTATCAGTCGAGTGGAGTATTTTGTGCATATGACCCACTATCGCTGGGTTCCTTGCCCTGAAGAGGCCTCCATCGTGGTGGCGCCCAGGGCCTGCTCTCAGAAGACCCAGGAGCGGCTGCAGCAGATGCATAGGGAGGGATTCAAGGTCGTAGATCTCAATTGGATTCTCGTCAGCGCCAACTCTGAACGGCAGAGGGATCCAGACCACTTTCCCAGCGAGCATGTAGCTGTGATGCTTCCATTGCCTCGCGTGATTTCTCCCCGTGACATCTTCATCGACGCAAGCAGCGTCGGGCCTGCTCTGCACTTCGTTATGAGAAAGCAGGTGCGCACCCTGGGCGGCACCGTCGTCTTCTCCAGTGGTGAGGCCTCTGTGATGGTCGCAGCCAACCCTGAGGAGGCGACCTCGCATCATGGACGCGAGGGGCTTCGGATCGTGGGGCGCGACTGGCTGCGGCTGAGTTTCGAGGCTGGCATGCTGCTGCTGGACTAAGCCCGGAAAACGCATTTCACCTGCGTTTCTCTCGCAAAGCGCCCATTTCGGCCATTTCTTCTCTCGCAAAAAGCGCCCATTTCGGGCATTTTCTCGCGCCTCCTTGCGCGTAGACATGCAAAAATAAACGTTTTTTTATCATGTGTGCACGCGTGCTGTGTATATAAGTTTTCACGTGTGGCTCGAGGCCAACGGGATGTTTTCTTCCTTATACACTTCAGGGCGCAAGTCTGCGACGACGGTCCTCGACTGGATGCAGCGGACCGAGACTAGGCCATATGAGGAGTGGAGACGGGATTGGGTCAGGGTGAATGAGGAGATCGCGCGGGCAGACGAGCAGATGCTGGATTTTGGATCGCTTTCCATCGAGTTGGACAACCGTGGGAGGAGCGATCTCGCCAGCCAGTTCGCCAACGATTACGCCAACGCGAAATTCAGGCGCGACCGCTTGTTCTATCAGAGGGATGAGCTCAAGGAGGAGAGGGACCGGCGGGGGTGGTATAGCAAGCTACGGCGGTGGCTGATGCCATAAGAGGAGGCTTTTTCTCAATCAAACACGTCGAGCACGTATTCCATGTAGGCGTCTGTAGTCCAGGGGGCTGTGAACATGGCGGCGAGGACCGTGCGCGTGAAGTCGAGCGGCAGGGGCCTACGCAGGGTCGTGTAGTGCTCTTGTCCTACTCCCCGCAGCCGTTCGTATACAAGGTGTGGATCCAGGCCTGGGGACACGTGCAACGCGTGCAGCGCCTGCATGAGCGCGTTGTCGTGTGGGCCTGTGAGCTCTATCTCGATGCTGTACTCCCTGTCCGGCACCAGATATCGCGCGTATCTTGATGGCTGATTCCAGTTCGTCAGCTGGCGGCTGATCCAATCCATGCTTCTTTTTCCCTCGCTGTCAGGCGGGCGCATATATATATGTTTGTTTTTCCGTGGTGGTGCCTCTTTGCAGCATGCAACTGCAGGATCCATCGGCAGCAGGGGGCGTGGATCTGCGACTGGCTGTCAACTATGTGCCAGCATGTGTGTGCTTCTTCAAGTCGGGGATGCTTTTGTGTGTGCTGTGCTGCATTCACACGGTCCAGTCGGTGGCCTGCTATGTTCCTGTGGCGTTGACGCTGGCGTTGGACCGATTGCACTCGCCTTTGGCGATTTTCGATGGCAACGGGGTGTTGCTGAGCCTCTTTTTTGCGCATTGTGTCAATCACATACGTGAGGAGGCGGGGCTTCGCTCTGTGGTGGAGGCATACTACAGCTTCGTGGTGTCGCCGCTGTGGCCTCTTCTGGCTGTGTTGGCCCTGTTTGATTTCCCAATTCCCTTTCTGAGGCAGCGCGGTCTCTCGGGCCTCTTCTGTGAGACTGCTTTCTTTATAAGTGTCATGGCGTTTATGCCCATGGAATCGGAGTCGTACATCGTGCGCATCGTGCGGGGGCTCATATTCGTCATGCTGAGCTTCGCGTGGGCCTACATTATAGGCATTCACCAGCGGCGCATGGCGCAGCCCGTCGACTCCTCTGTCCACTTCGCCGTCTACTTTAGCCCTGTGCTTTACGTCCAGGGTTTCCTTGCTCTGGCCTTCAGCGGCGTGGCGCTTCTGAGTCTCATTGTGCTCATGCGGCGCGACGCGGGGGTCACCGTGGTGGTACGAGGCGTGGAGTGTGGGCCAGACGTGGTGATTTCCTCTTCCTTGTCATGCCCGCGTGAGCACGACGAGGGTCTCAACGAGATGGAGGAGGCCTTCAGGCAGGCCAAGGCGCTTCGTGCGTCGCAAACTGGGCCAAACGTGAAGGGTAGCTAGTTAGCACTCTTCTGTCTCTATGTCGTCTCTTGTCGGGGTGTCATCGCGTGGCGTGTTTGCGTCCAGTGCCTTGAATTCAGTGAGTATTTGGTCTAGTGTATCTTGAAACATGGGGTGTGTAATCATCTTGCATATCAGGCACCACTTGCATTCACAGTTTGGTGGACACGGAGCCATTTTTAGTTGCTTTGGAGCAGTTTGTTTATATAGCAACTCACGATAAATGAACAAACTCCCATTTTCTCGCATGCAAACAAACCCAAACCCACCACCTAGAAGCGCGCGGGTCTTTTTCGGCGAACAAACCCAACCCCACCACCCTAGAAGCGCGCGGGCCTTTTGCGGCGGTCTCCCAGCGCAAAGATCCCGTCAGAGAGCTCCACCGCCTCGGCTGCGTCCTCGGGGTTGCCCGTCGCGAGCGCGACGGCAAACGCGTGCAGCGCCCCGTTGTACCACTCGAAGTCCTCGGGGTTTACGACGTTGTCGCCGTCGAGTCCTCCAAGCATTCTCGCCGCCTGGATGGATTGCTTCATGCCATGTGATGGCTCCTGTTTGGTGAGCTTGAGCCGCTCCTCGAACTGGCGACAGCGGAGGGCGTGCATCTGGGCGATGGGAGCCGTAGTGAATCGCGCCAACGGCGCAGAGTCGAGCTCTGCCGTGTGTTTAGGGGCATTGCGATTCATCGCCTCTTTCCTCCTGCGTGCGACTGCAGCGGGATCATACATTGCACGGCGCTTGTGGCGTTGCTGCCTGCGTTTCGGCTGTGGCTGCGGCAATAAGGTCTCCTGCTCCTGCTGTGGCTGCGGCAATAAGGTCTCCAGCTCCAGCTCCTGCTCCAGCTCCTGCTCTAGCTCCAGCTCCAGCTCCTGCTCCTGCACCTGCTCTTCATGTTCTGAATCTGTCATCTTTTCCACTTCCCCAGTCCATGAGCGCCGCCATTCCGATACCTTCTCGCCGTCGTCGCTTTCGATGTCGCCACTGTCGTCTTCAGCAGAAGAGTCCTCCACCGCGCTTATCATGTCGGAGTAGGTAGGAGTCGCCTTCAGCTTCTGGGAGCACCCTTCGGCGTGGCGGCGTTTGTATTGTTTGCACTCGGGGCAGAAGGCCACACCTGCGCGGGGATCGGACCCGATGCACTTGTAGCATGCGCGCCAGATCTTCTTTTCTCCCTCAGGGCAGTTGCAGTGCTTCTGGAGCGCGTCGGTGTTGTGCTCCTCAATCTTACACTTTCCCAGCTGGCAGATCGGCACATAGAGCCCCTCCACAGAATCATCCCTGCTGTCGAGGGGGGTGTTCGTCTCGATGGCACGAAGCATGCACTGCAGGCAGAAGAAGCTCCTCATCTGCAGCCAGATCGCCTTGTTGCGCGCCTGCTCGTCCATGCCGCTGTACTCCTTCATGAGCTTCTGGCGCAGCTCCTCCTTGCAGTCTCTGCAGGTATAGTGGATCCGTCCGTGATTCTTGCATGGCATGTTGCGCTTCTTGGATGCAGCCTTCTTCTTGTCCATCATGAGGTTGAATGTCCCTTGCTTCCTGCGACCTTGCTTCCTTTTTGTGGAGCTGGAGGGCTGGCTGCTGCTGCCGATGTTCGTGAACATATAGGTGTGCGTGGCGTTTGAAACACCAGAGGGCGCTGGCGCCGCTTTTAAAGACTCAATCTGTTGCGACGTCACAACAGTGAAGCGACGTCACAACACTGAAGCGACGTCACAACACTGAAGCGACGTCACAACACTGAAGCGACGTCACAACACTGAAGCGACGTCACAACACTGAAGCGACGTCACAACACTGAAGCGACGTCACAATTACAAAAACCTATAAGAGTCCCTGATCGGCGTTGATCTTTGTTTTCGAATGGATCCTGCTGCATGCGTAGCCCACGCCAAGGCATTGAAGATGAGCCCCCTGGCGCTTTTCTGGTTGCAGGCCAAGGGTTCGCTCCTGGAGCTCTCTACTTTTGGCAGGTGTTTGCAACGGGAGTTTCCCGAAGGGTTCCCCAAGGACAAGGGAATACGCAGGATGCTCATGGAGACTGAGTCTGTGAGCAGCGAGTGTTATGTGGTGAGCTACACAAAGAAGGACGCGCTCGACCGATTTGATGCTCTTTTGAAGCGCCGTGGTGAGGAGGACATTCCAGTCATGCCATTCATGTTTCAGACTGCGAACGGTGGCTGCTTCAAGGGTTCGCTTTTCTTTGTGTTCAAGACCGCGGAGGACGCTTTGCATCGCATCCGCCGCATTGCGGTTGAGCGGTGCTTTCGAGGCGATGGTATCGTCTCTCCACAGGTTGCTATTCATTTTTCTTATTTGATATCACTGTATATGATGTTTTACTGATACGTGTTCTGTCTCTCTTCTGTAGATCACGCAAATCTATGAGCATCAGCCTGGCGACACTGAACGCATCACCTTTCTCATCCTGGACTGTGAGACTTACTTTGAGTACTTCTCTGGTCGCACAATGGATGTGGACGCCATCGACGCGGTGATGCAGCGCTTTCCTTTGTGGTTTTACGAGCAGCTCCGTGCGCAGCGCTTCATCTTGCCTGACGAGGCCGTCACGTTTGTGGTGAAGCGTAAGAGCCGCAAAGTGGGCGTAGGCAACTACAAGATCTCCTATCATTTCATAGTGGAGATTGCTGGGACTCCTGTGTGGCACCGGGCGGTATGCAACTCGATCTTTTATTCGTTCGCGGCGGATATCAAGCAGATTCAGAGCAGCAAGTCGGTGGCCCATTTGTCTGATGATCAGATTCTGCTTCCGGCGTACTACTGTGACATTGCGACTCTGCATGGCAATCAGGGTTTTGCCACGTTATACAGCCAGAAGAAGGTGGAGGATCCTCGTGCTTTTCTTGTCTGTCGTGTGGCATTCAGGAATGGGGGGGAGGTGGCAAGACGTGAGTTTTCTCAGGGATCGGATGATCCCACTGGGCCTAAAGCGATTGAGCATCTGGTGCATGGGTGCTTCACTGTGCCAACTTGCTATGTTGCAAACTACGTTGCATCTGTGGGTGTGATGGTGAGAGTCGTTTTTTTTTCATTCTTTATTATTATTTTTAAGGGATCCAGTGGAATCGAACCACAAGCTTATATGCCATGTTTCCAGGCGATCCCAAAACAAATGCCAGGGGGCACAACCAAGAAGGGTTCATCGAACTCCGCCCTTCGCCCCCATGGCCGTGGAAGTGGCAGCGGTGCTCCCCCAGACCTGCCGAGTTGGGTTGAGAGTCTGCTGCAGGGGCATGGAGGAATCTCTGGGTGTGTGTGGACGACTACATCTCCGTTTCTCAGTGGTCATGTGGAGAGTTTTAAGTCAGGTCTGGGACTGGAGGAGGTTACATGTGTGCATGTGAAGAACTTTCTGTGTCCTCTGAAGCTCTGCCAGGAGAAGAAGCCAATGGTGAGCATTGTTATATGTATGTGGCTGTGAGCTATTCTGTTTTATAGGCTGTGTCCTTTTCTCAGGTATACAGGCACAGCAGTAATGGGGTTATACTTGCTATATGCAAGGAAGACGCTGAGACTGTTATCTATACCAAGTGCTGTTTCTGCAGGTTATATTTTTATGTTATGCCAGTTTATTCCTGTTTGTATGTTTATTCTAACACAGGCTATTTGGATGTGCAGGTCTAAGTATAGCTCTCTGCATCCTCTGGTTGGCACTGTGTTGGATGGGATATGGATGAGGTTGACTGAGGAGGTTTTTAGTGCTCTCTTGGAGTGCTGCAAAGGAGGAGGTATTGTTATATCTGTATAGTTTCTATATTGCTATATAGTACAAATAACACTGATTATAACCCTCTCATTCTCTCTCAGGTACACATGAGGATAAAACAGAAAAACCCCGAAAACCCAAAAAAAACAAATCAAAAGAGGTCACAGAGGGGGGTCAGCCACGTCAGCACAAGAAACAGAAAAAAAACATTGAAATCACAGACACAACATCACCCTGAATTATGCTTCTGGCCCGCTTCACCACTGCCAATGGCACTTTTTTTTTACTATCATGGAAGCATGACATCGACTACAGCGGCGGCCGTGAGCACCGCGACGGCCCAGGAGCTTTGCTGGAGCACGGCGGGGGCATGGAAGCGCACGGGGGAGTCGAATGCCGCAGCGAGGATGACGGCGACGGCGAGCATGAGGGAGCGTGTGCTTCCCAGTATCGCGCGTAGCGTCTTGACGTGAATAAACGAGGATGGCATGACGACCAGTGCCATTTGTATTGTGAATATCGCGCCGTGTCCTACGCGGTCTATGAGGAGTGATGCAATGCCATTTGTGGATAGAGCGGCTGTGGCGGCAATGATTGCTGCGCGCGCTGTCATGGCCTGCACATTGCATTGTGAGCACTGTACAGCATAGCCCGCTGTGAGGCAGACGAAGAGGTATGTTGCAATGGAGGAAGAGGGTGCCAGGTTTTGGGGTGGGTCTTCCTCGTATAGGCTGTATATGATCACCAGGGGTAGCATGATCAGCACTGTGCCTGCCAGTGCGATGCAGCGCAGCCGATTCGAGCATTCGTGCTCTGACAATAGGATGAGGGAGACAAACAAAGGGATGGCTGTTAGAGACACTCCTGTGTCCCTGTCGAGCCTGTGGGCCTTGTGGAACAGCAGCGTTGCGTTCATGGCTATGCACACAGACGCATCGAGTGCCGCTATGGTTGGCGTTGGCGTGAGCATGCGCTCGGTTCGCCATACCGCGATTGCTATCGCCAATGCCATGCCAGTAAGCATTGCAAGGAGTGCCCATGCCTGGGAATCTGGGTCTGTGTTGAACAGCGCATACAGCAGCGGCAGCGCGCGCCCAGTGAATAGATCGTCAAAGCATGCGATGTCAAGCATATGCTGTGGCAAAACACAAGACAATCGCGCGATAAATAGGCATAGACTCTTTTTTTATTCATAGTGGGCCAGGCGGCTCAGGATAGATGGCAGCATAGACAACTGATTGCGCCCCTTCGTCTTTGACGACAAGGGAATCCATTTCGCTGTTGAAGGTGAACGACACTCCTGTTCCTGTGTCGATGGGGTCGAGCCCGACCTTGCGGAGAGCGTCCATCTGCTCGCCTCTGGTCTGCATGTTGTAGTAGCCAAAGAGGCTGGACAGCACCTGCTTGAGCCTGTATAAGCCAGCAGTGCCACCTGAGGCAAAGGCTCTTATCTCTTTGACACATTCCTCATTGTTATCCATCTGTGCGTGGCGAGGGTGTTTTTTTTTTTGACATTTGCCGCCTCATGCCCTGTTTTATTAAGCGTCTGTGTCTGCACAAAGGGCGTGCGACTCTTTTCTTGCAAAGGGGCGCGGGTGTGTCACCTCTTCTGGGTATTATTTAACCAGGATGTGTTGGCGTTGGGTATTCCTTCTTCTGTTATGCGCATGCCATCCTACATGTCCCCTGATTCCCACTGCATGCTAGCAATGACAAGCACAGACTTCATCATGGATGTGTTGCTCTGTGAGCGTGGGCGTGTCATAGACGCTGATTGCATTGAGACCTATAATTTGCCTCTGTCGCTTCCCATCGTCGTAGATGACTGGAGTGGATTCCTATCCTGGGTCGTCTCGCCCTACGCTCTTCGTGGCATGCTGGTACCCTCACTCATCCGTGCCTTGTCCGTTCAAGCCACGGCGCGTGTCCACCGGTTGTCATGTGCAATCCACACCACGGGGCTGTCGTATACGCGGCGTCGCGCTGGGTTTCTCGCTGGTCTCGTGGTGTCTCTCTCGCGGCCGTTTAATCAACCCATTGGAGTGGCGTCGCACGAGACAATCGTGGCCAAGCTCGCCCTGTGCATGGACATTGGGTCATATCTGGCGCGGCGGCTCGACGACGAGTCTGATTCTGCTGTGTCCTCGTCTGTGCTGGAGATATATGCTGGCCTTCTCTTGGAGATGGGTGCACTGCAGGAGGTGTACATGCGACAGCCTGCGCCCCTTTTCGTCTCGCGTCCCATCTTGTCATTTCCGGGCTGTGTGGGGCCCTCCGCTCTATTTAAGCTCAGTCCAGCGGGCGATTTCGAAAATGCGCCTCGCTTCGATACTCTGCCATCACCTTCTGCTGCTTCAGCTGGTGCAGTTGGCACAGATGGCCATGACAAATCCGCATCTTGGCAAGGACGTCGAGACAATGGGGGTGCTGCTGGGCAAGGCCTTCCACCTGAGGCGTTCGGCCTCTTTCGAGGACATCCCAGCAGCGGCTGCAGCAGCTACAGCGACGGTGGTCCCGTCCCTGTCCTCCTTGTCGATGCGGGATGCTCTTCATCTGACGACTCCTCCCCCGCCAGCGTTGGACAAGGGGGTGTACATATTGGAGCAGACCCAGCCCCCTTCAGTTATTCCGCCTCCAGTGCAGACCCAGCCCCCTTCAGTTATTCCGGCTCCAGTGCAGGGCCAGCCCCTTGTCTTCACTCCATCTATATCCCCTGTCTCCCCGTCGCTACAGTCGCCCCCGCTGCAGCAGCCGCCGCTCCTCTGGCAGCAGCAGGCTCCCGGCGACGCCACAGCGTGGACGACGATTGCACCCTCCATGGCCGCCTACAGCGCCCGGCGCGGCGTGTTTCCTGAGCAGAACACGGGCTATCCTCATCATCCGCCTGGTAGTTCCAAGTACAAGTACCACGATGTGCTGCGGCGCGAGTTCGAGGCACGCGAGTCCTGATTTGTTTTTTTGGTGTACCACGATGTGCTGCGGCGCGAGTTCGAGGCACGCGAGTCCTGATTGGTTTTTTTGGTGTACCACGATGTGCTGCAGCGTGAGCCTCTTGTGTATAATAAACAGTCTTTCAACGCGTCCTCTTGTGTGTCTGTGCCTGTGTTCAGTCGTAGGTGTATATAAACGCTGCGCTGCTTGTGTCCAGTAGACGCGGCGAGAATATGTCTGATTTTTTTGGAGCGCTCAGCGGCGCGCGTTTTCCCGAGGTGGTAATGAACTCAGGGCCGCTGCCGCCAGAAGGTGGTCTGCCCGCTCCCTTGCACGACAGCGCCGACGCGCGCATTAACTATGGTTCCACGCTGCTTGGCGACCTCTCACCGTATGCGTATGGCGAGCCGGGGTACCAGTCCAGCCAGGTGTCTTATGTGAACCACCCTCATCGCATCCAGAAGATCTTTCCACCGCTGTTGCTCCCCTCCGCTGCCCTCAACACGCAGCACACGATTCACATCTCGCATCCCGTGGATGACAGTGACATCGCCTTTGTGATGCGGCTGGATCGCGGTTCCACCTTTTGTACCATGCTGGGCAACCGGTCGCTCAACAGGCATAAGATGGGCACTGCGATCGATCCTTACATCAACCTCTGCACGCTCAACTATATCTTGGCAGGGCTTCAGCTCTTTTACACTGCTGGACATAACTCCAAGTGGGCTGAGCTGCTGCACGACCTGGACAAGACCCGCTTCCCAAACGAGAATCATCGTCTGACCCTGGGTGACTTGCACTACATTGTACGCGAGCTCATCACACCCTTTGGCATCGTGCGTGGCTCTGAGAAGCAGGGTGGTCAGAACGAGGTTGGCTTCTCTGCTGCCACTTGGCCAGTGAGCTTTGCAGGGACCCTCGTCATCGATGGCAAGGAACGCAACGTGGTGAACTTCTGGCACTTCCATGACATCAGCGCGGGCGATGACCTTGTCTTCCGCCTCAAGCCCATGCCCGTCCCGTTTCAGGAGGGCTACACGCTCAACCACTATTACAAGAACGTGTCAAAACAGGACATCACCCGTGGAATTACAGGGGGTCTGGCGCAGCTTGGGGTCACACACGTGTGGCAGTTGGTGCCTGACATTTTCGACTTGAATGCGCACCCTGATACGATGACACCTGGTATGGTGCTCAGGGCCCGCATGACTATAGAGCGCCCGTACCACTGGCAGGAGCACGGCTACTGGCACATAGGGCGGAGCCAGGTCATGTTTCGCAAGTATGGTGAGAAGGAGTACTATAACAACGACATGGTCAACAGCCTCAAGCTCAACCATCTGGATATGACATTCGAGCCGTGTTTCCTTTCCGCTCCTGGTGGTAGCTTCATGGGCAGCAATATCGCTCATGTTGTCGCCGATCATATACGCGGGGATGCTGTATCCGCGTTCACAGGATGGCAGCCTCATCTTGGGCTTGAATTCCGCGACGGCGCTCAGGGCGATCCTGTTTTTGGTCATGGCGATGGCTTGCGCAGTCTGCAGGACGCCATGGATGTCTTTGCCATGCCACCTCCGCAGCCTCAGCAGCCTCACATGAGTTTTGTGCACCCTGACGACGAGTTTATCGAGGATGGCGACGACAGGGTGGGAGCCCCCAGCAAGCGGGCGAGGGCAGGTGAGAGCTTCCTGTCGCGCTTCCTGGAGAGGGATTCGGCTGTCGCACAGCAGCCGCCAGTGCACGATTTGCATGGTGGTGGGGGGCAGCAGCCGCCAGTGCACGATTTGCATGGTGGTGGGGGGCAGCAGCCGCCAGTGCAGGGATCTGGTGGCGTGAATGATGAATATGCTGTACCAGAGGAGCCTCCTCCGCTGGTCATCTCTGGTGCCATGCGCGACGAGCCTGCTCCTCCTGCTGCTGCTCGCAGGAGACGCAAGCCCGTGCCTACTACTGCTGGCGAGGATATGGTTGGTGAATGAGAAGAGCTCTTTTGCTGTATTCCATTCCTTATTAAATGATTTTTATACTGCGGCTCATCTCTATTGCGTGTAATGGGTGATGCATCCCGCATGTGCAATTTCGGCTGTTGTATGTCTTGCAGGGGCCCGCTGCTGCCTGGTGATGTCATGCTCGTAAACCGCGAGTGTGTGCGTGTCTACCTGATCAACGCGCAGTTCTTCGCGTTGCAGGCCGAGCATCTCCCTGCAAGCCAGTTTGCAGGCTTTATTGAGATGTCTCACGTGATTCCATACGCCCAGCGGCACTCTGCGATCCAGTTTGCCTGGTCGCGTGTGGAAGAATCCCCTGTGGATTCAGGGGCTTTTAATGTTCCACCACGTGGTACCATCAGATTTTCAACCCTTGACGACTCCAATTCAGCGCTCTTTACCAACAAGCGGCTCCCAAAATCAGATTACAGGGCCAGATGGGATCCTCCCACCGAGTTGCAGCCAATGCAGCGGCTGCTGAAGCATGTGTCCAAGCTCGCTGGCGATCGGCCTGGGCCTTCCATCGACCTGAACCTGATGTACCCTTGTTGCAGCCATTGCAACGACATCATGGACGCTGAGGCGCGGATTGGGTGGATGTGCATCCAGGGGCTTGTTCCATCCAAGGCCGTGTCTGTGTATGGAAAGAAAGGGGACAGCGTGCGGGTCCGCCCGGACAGGAGCGTCGACAACTTCCACTCGGCTGAGCTGGGGGCACTCGTGGCCTACTACCTGCACCGCTGCCTGTTGAATTTCGATGAAGCTGATGTAGATTACAGTGGTATGCACGTCTCAGTGCGTAAGGTGTTTGTGACCCTCTGTTTTGTGATCCTGAATATCGTCGCCGTCTGGCTGGAGCGCCGCAGTCCAGTCATCAAGAAGGACAAACCAAAGGGCAGGCATATCCACGATGGCGTCCTGAATCTGCTCACGGGGCATTGTCTCTATCTCCTTTTTTGCCTGGAAAAGTATACCGTTGGCGTGGACTTCTCGCGCTTCCAGCTGTTTTACATGTTGGAGCTTGTGGACGCACCCAAGGAAATATGGGATCAGAATGACACCACGCTCTACGCGCCTCTCTTCGCTGCGATCGACAGCGGAGAGATTCGAGACGTGAGCCTGATGATCTCGTCTGTTGCAGATAGGCTGGTGGACCTGTACCAGTTTCCGGTGCGTTACGTGTGCAAGCGCATGCTGGGACTCAGGCCTAAGGCATTTTCTGTCAATAAAAAGGCAGAGTGGGACGCGATCGTGGCCTACTTTGTGTCCTACGCGGAGGCGGGGCAGCTGCAGACTCGGCACGACTACTGCAGGCAATTCAGCCCCAAGCGGATCGATCAGGACATCTCTCGCTTCGTGCGAAACGTCGGAATCTTTCCAGTGTTGTGGCCGCTGATGCGTTCGCTCGTCGTGGAGGACGAGCGCTACAGGCAGCTTGTGTATCGGTGGATCTCATTTGAGCGTGATATAGAGTGCGAGGCGCTCATCGAGCACAATCAGGCCCTGACGTCGCTTAGCCGCGCGTATCACACCTTGCAAAAACGTGAGGACAATGCGCTTCTGCTCTTTAATCTCTGTTTTCTCTTGAGGCCTCATGAGCTCTATGGGGACATCACGGCGGCGGAGGCCATGGAACAGGCATCAGTGGCAGGACTTCCTGACCTGCGCAAGCGTGCAAGGGGGGCTCCCTTCTGTAGTATCTGGAAGGCCACCATCCGTCACGCGAGGCTCAACTGCCTGGGACCTTCGTGGTTTGACCGCCCTGCGCCTAATGCCCCGCTTGCCTCGCTGTTCTCCTCGCTCAGACTCAGCGATGCTCCGTTGTTCTCTCATCATGGTTTTGGAGATGCCCCGCTTGGCGTTGCTATTCCAGCTTCAGCAGCGACACCTGATTCAACGCCCGTCGGATATCCCCTAGGCTCTCCATTACGGCGCCAAGGTGAGCGTCGGGAACCGTGTGCGGCGCCAGCCCCTTTGGTGCGCTTTGTTGTCCCACCCCCAGAGGAAGTTGTACCAGCGCGAGATTGATCCGGACCCTGTTCCTTTGGGGTATGTTTGAAAAATTGAACCACTTCCATGTGACGTTCAGTGGGGTGTCTGTTACTGTATATGCGTACGCTGCAGTTGAATTATAGAATGCCCACGTGGCCCTGGTGTTGTTCTCTCCTGAATTGTAAAGGGGGTAGTTGCTTGTATCTGGAGATAGATTGATTGTGCCAAGGCACATGCCCGTATCTACATTCATCCAATACTGCCCAATATCATCAGACCATGTGGCTGTGTATGTGCCATTCAGTTTCTGCATTATGTGCCATCTCGATAATACATTCACTGTGATGCTGGGCCACACCGAGTTGTCCAGTAAGGGGCTGATGTAGGTTTTTGGGGTGGTCTTCCAGTGCTTGTGTGGGGTGCCGTTTACATTGTACATGGAGCGCCGTGTGTCCCGTTTATTTGCGTGCAGCATTGCCGTCGACGGGTAGTATAGCTGCACCCCTACGATCTGTGCGTTGTAGTGCACAAACCACACGGTCCATTGGCCAAAGTACTCGTCTTGGATGCTGTAGTACACGCGCACGTCATCTTTCATGGAGGCGCTGTCTTCGATTTTTTTTAGGATATCTTCATCATGGTTTATGGGATGATATTCTACATCGTGGTCACCTCTCTGTGTGAGTTGTTTAATGACCTGCATTGCCTCCACCATGGTGTCCACCTCTGACAAACGCGCCACCACCGACCCCCCTGGGATCCACGGCGTTTTCACTGCGTAGGGCTGAAGGTTGACCACCTCGTTATATTCCCTGTCCCTGAAATGTACCCCTTCGGTGACATCACTAGCTGCTGCAAAGAACGGATACACCATCACATAGTTTGTCTTCTTGGGTGACCGCAGGATCCGGATGAAATGGGTGCTATTTTGCAGGCGGAACTCAAGCTCCACCCATTTGCACTCTGTGTGTGGGGCTATCTTGTCATTGAAGAACTTGCTGGTTTTCTCGTTTACCACGTCTTCTCCGCGCCATTCTTTCATTTTTTCGTCTGTGTTTGTGTTTCGATTTGAAAGCATTGCAATCCTGTATTTGACTGGGTGTTCCCCGCCTGAATCAAATCTGTAATCGTGGCCTGTTACTGATTTTGGGCCAATATCGGTGTCGCTTATCCCAGGAAACAGCGCGGGGGCTGCAGGTTGTCGCCTGTGTTCTTCCTGTGCGGTGGCACTGTGAGCAGCCGCGCTTAGAGCTTCCAGGAAGCTAGGTCCGATCGTCTCCTTCAGGAAGATGAATTGCCGTACGTCCTTATTGTCGTTTCTCAAGGCGCTTTGCGCCCTCTGTGTGCTATCGTATAGCAGGCTTGTGTATACAGAGTGCAGCAGGTGGAGCCACACGCTTGGATTGCTGTCGTATTTCAACTCAATCGTCTCGTCGGGGCCTTTGTATTCCTTGACGGTGTCCTCGTCTACAAAGATGGAGAACTCTCGTCGTTGTGTATAGGGCTGGTGTTCTTCTTTTTTTCGAGCTACAAAGTGCTCGACATTCCACGTGTTGATATCCCCGTGGATTCCTCGTCCATGAAGCGCCTCCGGGTCCTTCTCTATCTCTACGATACATCTGGCAGTGTCGAACGCGCGACGCTCCGTAAGTTCAACCTCTGCCGCGACGAAGGCCTTGACTACCTCTTCGTATTTTGTTTTGTCGACGTTTTCACGCCCCTTCATCGCGTTCAGCATCTCCAGCTGTTTCTTGCACTTGCGCTTGATGTATGACAGATTTTTTTGCATGTTGTGTAGGGGTATCTTCCGCGTGTCTCTGAATTGATCGACATTCCATTTGTCGTCATCATCTGCCCCTGCATCGGATTCATAGTCTTGGGATGCATCATCCTGTGCAGATTCGCTTGGTTCATCTGTTGCTTTTTGCGACATCCTGCGATGCGCTATTGTGTTTTGTTTTTATACTTGTGTGTCCCTTGGCAACTGGCCTTGTTGCGCCCTTTTGTAGCGCGCGGTCTCTCGGTTTCCTATGCAGGAGTGTATTTTAGCCTCTCTCTCCCTCCCTGGTCGCACATGAACTGCCTCTTGGAGACGCTGGCGGGCACGTTTATGCATATCCGCGCACGTTTCATTCCAAATATCGACGACGACGATATGGGCGACGCCGAGGACACGCTTGAATCTTGCCGCCGCGGGCTGCTGGGACGCGAGGAGGCCACTGCGCTCGAGTGCACGGGGCTGGGCAAAGAAGCGCTAGCGCGGCGGCGTTTGGGTGATGTGCAGGGCGCAAAGGTCAAGCTTATGGAACGCAGGCGTGCGCAGCAGCGTCTGGAGCGGCTTCGAGGTGGGTTGCTGCTTGTCGACAAGCAGCTCGACGCACTCCGCAGCAGTGAGCTTGACAAGGAGCTCATGCAGTCGCTTAGGCTTTCTTCACAGGCCATGAAGAATGCAGGCGTGGGCGCGGGATTAGAGGATGCGGAGAAGGTTATGAGCGAGCTCGACGCGCAGATGTCGGAGGCCACGGAGATGACCTCCATGCTCGCCACGCCGTTGGCTCAGCAGGCGGGCGTTGAAGATGATGAGATTGACGTCGACGCCGAGCTTGGGCTTGTGGTGCGTGAGGAGGAGGGGGTTTCGTGGCAGCCGCCTGCGCCTGCTGCATGTGCTGATGCTGTGATAGTTCCGCGTACAGATGACACAATGCTGCCTCGTTGCACTGTGGACGCCATGCATGAGAGATCGGTTCCTCAGCATAAGCTCACGGTGCCGCTCGTGCCACACCAGTTGGCAGATTTTTGAATTTACGTGCTCACGGTGCCGCTCGTGCCACACCAGTTGGCAGATTTTTTGAATTCACATGCCGTCTCGTCTGAACACGCAGAAAGATGTGCTCGTGGGATGTGCCACCATCTTGCGCAGCATGAAGCTGAGGCGATTTTCCATGCTGTCCAGCACATCTTTCTTCTGGATGGCGTCGTTTTCCCTGCATCGCTCTACGTATTGGATGGTTTCCATGATGGCCTCCAGGAAGGTCTTTGGGTAGGCTTGGTCCATCGTGTCGTCTCTCTTTTTCTACCTCACACCGTTATGAAACGCTCTGTTTTTTTTATCTCGTTCTTATGGAAGGCCCACGATGATGGGCATGAGCTCGATGTAGCTGTTGTCTCTATCCCATTGCATTCGCTCGAGTGTTCTGAAGTATGCCTCGTCGAAGCACATGTACCTTTGCATACCTTTTGCCTTTGGATGCAGCCGCACGACGCAGCTGGCGTCTCCGGCGAGCATGGCATTGGCGCGCGTGGAGGTGGGTTGCGACGCTGGAAATGCGCCACATACACGCCCGTCTCCATAGATGGATCCAAAGCCCTCTCCTCGTGCCGCGCCTTTGAAGAGCCACAGGCCCTCGGCGGGGTGCATTCGCGTTAGGATGCCGTTAAATGGCCGTGTCGTGTCGCAGCACCCGTTGTACACACTGACGATTCCTCCTGTGCGTGACAGGTCATGCTCCACTGTGTCGGTGCAGGGAATCGCCATACCCGTCGCTGTGTGCGCCTGAATGTCCTGTGGATAAACATGGGCGTCATATTTTTTTTTAACTGGTGAATGAATGCATAAAGGTGAAAGGTATCACAAACACCTGGATGTGCTGCACGCGTAGCCCAAATGCGTCGGCTAGCCCCTTGAGCAGCCTGCAGCGCGCGCGTGAGCATGCCTTGCGCAGCCACCACGCCTCCTCGCTGTCCACGACCTCCTGTGCGGTGCACTTGTCTCCCACATCGATCATCAGGTTGCAGAAGGCGTCGCTCGCCTTTTCAAGTCCGCCGCTGCAGCACAGAAACATCTTGTGTGCCCGCACGTCCCGGTTGTATCCTCTCATGTATGCGTGATAGATCCCGATGGACTCTGGCACCTCTGGCATCCACGGCTTGCATTCCACTGTGCGCAGGTCCGTCCCACGCAGCAGCCCGTGTGCTGTGAACGCGTCGTTGTTGTCAGGAATGCAGTCCAGCAGCGCCGGCGAAGCGGATGCCTTGACAGATTGAAGGAACGTTAGCATGGTGGCCTTGTTCTCCTGCTCGCGTGCCATAAGTTGCATGATGCTTTCCTCTCCTTCGAGCGCCTGTGCAGCCGTGTGCCCGAAGAACATCCGTCTTGAGATCGGCAGGCATGCGCCGGCGACCTCCGCTGGGCACTCAAATTTGAAGCCTGTAAGGTCTCCAAACGCGTTCATGTGATGCGTCGGCATCAGGGTCAGCCGCGAGCCACGCTCGCGTTCCACCATGCCCTTGCAGGTCGCCTCCTCGTCTGCATCCAGAGGGTGCAGGCTGAAGTCCAGCCGGATCGCTCCGCTGCTCGCTGCTTTCTTTTTGCATGACTGCGCCTCACCCGTCGCGTCGCTAGCCTTCATTAGCTATTCCCGTTGGTGCTGTGGCGGCGCTTTTTGTACGATGTGCGCGTATTTAGGGCCGCTGCCCACCACACGACGGGAAAATGGCCAGCATCGTGCGCAGACGCAGGCGCGGCGCCGCTGTGGGGTCCGCTGGCGTTGACAGACGACAGTTCGAGGATGCAGATAGGTACGATCTGACCATCGAGGTAGCGCACGTGAATGAGCTAGGGGTGTGCCAGGAACTGTGCTCTGATTTTCATGGTATCGCCCCTAGTGCCATGCCGTTGGAAATGCCAGCTGTTCCAGGTGGAAGAGGAAGAGGAAGAGGAGCCCCTTCATCACCAGCGGGAGCGGCTGCACCAGCGAAACCACCAGCAGCAGCGAAGAAGCCAGCGGCAGCGGGAGCGGGAGCGGCTGCAGGGAAACCACCACCAGTAGTACCGAAGCCAGCGGCAGCGGCAGCGGGAGGGGGAGCGGCTGCAGCATCGCCAGCGGCAGCGGGAGCGGGAGCGGCTACAGCATCGCCAGCGGCAGCGGGAGCGGGAGCGGCTGCAGCATCGCCAGCGGCAGCGGGAGCGGCAGCGGCACCACCTGTGTCACCACCGAAGTCGCCACCGGCACCATCTGCATCACCAGCAGCAGCAGCAGCAGCAGCAGCAGCAGCAGCAGCAGCAGCAACAGGAGATGACGATGACGATGACAGTAGTTCTATGACAGGATCATCACCATTAGTATCCCCAAAAGTTGCAGTGGCTGCATCATCATCATCATCATCATCATCATCATCATCATCACGATCATCACCACCGTCGCCATTATCATCACCACCATCACCACCACCACCGTTGTTGCCAGCAGCAGCGGCAGCAGCGGCAGCAGCGGCTGCAGCGGCAGCACCATCATCACCAGTAGTTGCAGTGTCATCACCAGGGGCATCAACAGCGGCTGCACCGGGGGCAGCAGCAGCGGCAGCAGCGGCAGCACCATCATCGCCAGTAGTTGCAGTGTCATCACCGGGGGCATCAGCAGCATCAGCATCAGCGGCAGCAGCGGCAGCACCATCATCGCCAGTAGCTGCAGTGTCATCACCGGGGGCAGTAGCAGCGGCAGCAGCGGCAGCACCATCATCGCCAGTAGCTGCAGTGTCATCACCGGGGGCAGTAGCAGCGGCAGCAGC
>Ga0247835_1001813_pt1 | contig 24817 bp, 22 predicted proteins | sample LaCtaG_3_FD_189912 | JGI IMG/M metagenome (GOLD analysis project Ga0247835, IMG submission 189912) | Freshwater microbial communities from meromictic Lake La Cruz, Castile-La Mancha, Spain - LaCruzMarch2015_13.5m | ecosystem: Environmental > Aquatic > Freshwater > Lake | place: Spain: Castile-La... | reverse complement strand
TCCGGGTGCCTTTGAAAACGCGGCCCGGCGTGGAGCATCCGCCGATCGAACCCGGCCGCCGGTGCACCGCTTGGGCGCCGTGCGAGGCGCCCTGGCCCTTAAAGCCATGGCGCTTCATGGTGCCGGCAAAACCCTTGCCCTTAGAGGTCCCGGTGACGTCGACGAAGTTACCGTCGGCGAAGATCTCCGCCGTCAGTTCCTGGCCGACCTCGTACTCGGACGCCGCGGCCTCATCGTCGAGGCGCAGTTCGGCCAGGTGCCGCCGCGGATTGACACCGGCGGCGGCGTACTGCCCGGTGACCGGCTTGTTGACCTTGCGCGGGCTGATCTCGCCATAGGCAAGTTGCACGGCGCTATAGCCGTCGCGCTCCGGCGTCCGGATGCGGGTGACCACGTTCGGTCCGGCCTTGACCACGGTGACCGGGACGACGCGGTTGTTCTCGTCGAAGACCTGGGTCATACCGAGTTTGGTGCCCAGGATTCCTTTGCGTGAGTGAGCCATGATTTCGCAGACCCCTACTGGATATTCACGTCGACGCTGGCCGGAAGATCGATGCGCATCAGCGCGTCGACCGTCTTCGGCGTCGGGTCGAGGATGTCGATGAGCCGTTTGTGGGTGCGCATCTCGAAGTGCTCGCGCGAGTCCTTGTACTTGTGCGGCGACCGGATCACGCAGTACACGTTCTTCTCGGTCGGCAGCGGCACGGGCCCGACCACGCTGGCGCCGGTACGGGTGACCGTTTCCACGATCTTGCGCGCCGAGGCGTCAATGGCCTCGTGGTCATAGGCCTTGAGCCTGATGCGGATCTTTTGTCCCGCCACGCTTGTCCCACCTTCACTGCTGGTATCGCGCCGGGTTACCGGCGCTGGCTCTCGCCGCCGCTGTTTACCTGTCCTGGTCCACCGGCCCCCGCGGTCGGGTGTGTCACCCTCGCGCAGCCTCGACGCGCGACGGAAAACGTCTCGCTCCGAAGTGGGGACCGGACGCGCCAGTGCTGGCGCTGGTCGTTTACCTTGTGCGACACGCTCCCGGTGGGGTGCGAACCCGGCTCAAGGCAACCCGCCCAGTATGCCCCAGAACCACCCCTGGGCCAAATCCCTGGATAAGCCCGCCGGCGCGGCATACGGTGCCATCACCGAGCGAGGAGTTGCGATGTACACAGTGATCCAGTGGGCCACCGGCGGCGTCGGAAAAGCGGCGATCCAGGCGGTACTGCGCCACCCCGAACTCGACCTCGTCGGCTGCTGGGTGCACAGCGCCGACAAGAGCGGCCGCGACGTGGGCGAACTCGCCGGCGAGGACCCGATCGGGGTGCTGGCGACCAACGACATCGAGGCGTTGTTGGCCACCGACGCCGACTGCGTCATGTACTCGCCACTGCTGCCCGACAACGAGGTCGTCATCCGGATCTTGCAATCCGGCAAGAACGTGGTCACCCCGGTCGGCTGGGTTTACCCGGACCGGCAAAGCCCCGCCGTGGCGGCCATCGAAGCGGCCTGTGTGGCCGGGAACGTCACCCTGCACGGCTCTGGAATCCACCCGGGCGGAATCACCGAACGCTTCCCGCTGATGGTCTCATCGCTGTCCTCGGCGATCACCCACGTGCGCGCCGAGGAGTTCTCCGACCTGCGCACCTACAACGCGCCCATGGTGGTGCGGGAGGTGATGGGCTTCGGCCTGACACCCGAGCAGGCGATGGGCGGGCCGATGGCGGTGCTACTGGAGGCCGGGTTCAAGCAGTCGGTGCGGATGGTGACCGACCAGTTGGGTTTCGACGCCGAACCCCGCATCCGCTCCACCCAGGAGGTGGCGGTCGCCGTCAACGGATCCGACGAGTTGATCGTGCCGATGGAGCCGGGCACGGTGGCCGCGCGGCGATTCCGCTGGGAGGCCATCGTCGACGATCGGCCGGTGGTCACCGCCGCGGTCAACTGGTTGATGTGCGAGGTGGAACTCGATCCACCGTGGACGCTCGGCGAGCAAGGTGAGCGCTTCGAGGTGGAGATCACCGGCGATCCCCCCGTGTCGCTGACGTTCAAGGGTCTGCAACCGGAGTCGGTAGCCGAGGGCCTGATCCGCAACCCCGGCGTGGTGGCCACCGCCAATCACTGCGTCAGCGCCATCCCGTACGTCTGCGCCGCCGAGTCCGGCATCAAGACCTATCTGGACCTGCCGTTGATCGCCGGGCGCGCGGCTCCGGATCTGGCCGCCGGCCGGTCCCCGCGACGCGCCGACTAGCCCCGCGACGACCAGAACCCGCATTGATGGCGGGCAGCGAAGTCGTCGGTGACGGTCGGCCCGCCGGTTGTCAGCGAGAGTCGTTGCGGCCGTTCGGGATTCAGCTGCGGCCACTCGGGTAGGCCGGGCACGTCCGGTGCGCCAGTCCTCACGAAGCGGCTCCAGTAGGCGATCATCTGGTCTGAGAGCACCCGCTGCGCCTCGTCCAGATCCGGGGCACCACCCATGTCGAACAGGTAGCGCAGTTCCAGGGCGTGGCTGGCACCTACCGCGAAGGGCACCCGGCGTACGGGGTCGGGCGCGGGTGCGCCGGGGTCGTTGAACTCGTAGGCGTAGACCGGGGCGCGGTCGGCCAGTTGGGTAGCCAGGGTGTCGACGGGGCAGGCGAACACCCCATCGGTGACACTCGCGGCGTAGGCAAGGCCGACACTGCCGTCGTAGTTCGACAGCGGGTAGCGAGCGGCGACGGCGGGGGCCTCGGCACCGAAGGTGTCCTCGAGCAGCGTCCGGTACGCCGGCAGTCGTTGGTCGCGCAGGTAGCTCAGCGCCACGAAAAGGGTGAACTCGTCGGCGGTGGTGCCGATCAGCATGGGCACCGCCGTGGTGCGACTGCGGTCGGCCACCGTCGCCGGGGCGAAGGGAAGCCTCTCGGTCCCGGTGACCGGGCCGGTGAGGATGTTGGCGCCGATCCTGACGTACGGCGGTCCGTCGCGAAGGCGGTCAACGGGAAGCGCGCGCAGGCACTGCGCGGCCGACGCGGGATCGACGCACCCTTTTCCCGCGGCGTAGTCGGCGCTGATGCGTTCGCCGGCGGGCAGGTCGGCCTGCGCCTGACACGGCCCGCTCTGCATGATGGCCGCCCGGAAGAGCCCGTCGGACTCCGGTGCCACGAGGTGGTCGCACACCGAGATGGCACCGGCCGACTCACCGGCGATGGTCACCTTGGCGGGGTCGCCGCCGAACGCGGCGATGTTGTCGCGCACCCAGCGCAGCGCGGCCTGCTGGTCGGCGAGGCCGTAGTTGCCCGGCTGCGCGGCATCGGTGGCCAGCGCGGGGTGGGCCAGGAAACCCAGTGCGCCCAATCGGTAGTTGATGGTGACGACGACGATGTCGCCGCGGGTTGCCAGCCAGGCCGAGTTATAGATGTCGGAGCTGCCGTTGAGGAAGCCGCCGCCGTGGATCCACACCATCACCGGCCGCGGCTCGTCCGCGGTGGCCCCACTCGGGCTCCAGACCGTCAGGTTCAGGCAGTCCTCGCTGGTCGCCAGGCCGTAGTCGGGGTCGACCCGGGTGTCCTGGATGCAGCGCAGGCCGGGTTTGGTGGCGTCTCGCACCGCGGTCCAACTCACCGGTGCCACCGGTGGCTGCCAGCGCAGCGGACCGGCCGGCGCGGCGGCGTACGGAATGCCCTGGAAGATCCGCACGTCGGGGGCGACGCTGCCGCGTACCGGTCCGGCCGAGGTGACGACGACCGCCGGCTCGGCCGGGGCGGGGCGGCCGCAACCGGTGGCGACGAGTACCGCCGCCAGCAGTGCGGTCGCGGCGCGAACGAGACCGGCTGGCACGGTTGCCAACCCTACGCGGGCACGGCGCGAACCGGCCGGGGGAGATTTTGACCTAATGCTCTAGCTTTGACCTGCCGGTGGGACACACTGGAAATCTGACACCCGTCAACTTCGGCCCAGGAGATGCAATGAGCGCAGGCACCGACCACCGGATCAGCGACCCCGCCGGGCGGGTGTTGGCCGAGCCTGCGGCCTATGCCGATGAGACCAGGTTGCAAGAGTCGCTCGCGCACCTGCGGGAGCATGCGCCGGTGTCCTGGGTCGAGACCGGCGACTATCGGCCGTTCTGGGCGATCACCAAACACGCCGACATCATGGATATCGAGCGGGACAATGCCCTCTTCACCAACTTCCCGCGGCCGCTTCTCGCGATCGCCGAGGCGGACGACGCCCTGTTGCGCGATATCGAGGCCGGTACCGGCCTGCGCACGCTGATCCACATGGATGATCCGCACCACCGCGACATCCGCAAGATCGGCGCGGACTGGTTCCGCCCGAAGGTGTTGAAGGCCTTGAAGGCCCGCTCCGACGAACTGGCCAAGATCTGGGTCGACACGATGGCCGAGAAGGGCCCGGAGTTGGACTTCGCTCAGGCGATCTCGGTCAACTACCCGCTGTACATGATCCTGACGCTGCTGGGCCTGCCGGAGTCGGACTTTCCCCGCATGCTCAAACTCACCCAGGAGATGTTCGGCGGCAACGACGCCGAGTTGCAGCGCGGCGGGGGTGTCGACGACATGCTGGCCGTGCTGCTGGACTTCTTCAACTACTTTTCGGCGCTGACCGCCTCGCGCCGGGAGCACCCGACCGATGACCTGGCTTCGGCGATCGCCAACGCGAAGGTCAACGGCGAACCGATCAGCGACATGGACACGCTGTCCTACTACGTGATCGTGGCCAGCGCCGGACACGACACCACCAGTGCCGGGATCGCCGGCGGCCTGCTGGCTCTGTTGCAGAACCCCGCCGAGTTGGCACGTCTGCAGGCCGACCCGTCGCTGATGGGGACCGCGGTCGAGGAGATGATCCGCTGGGTGACCCCGGTCAAGGAGTTCATGCGCACCGCGCAGGCCGACACCGAGGTACGCGGAGTGAAGATCGCCAAGGGCGAGGCGGTGCTGCTGAGTTACGTCTCGGCCAACCGCGACGCGGACGTCTTCACCGATCCGATGCGATTCGACGTCGGCCGCGATCCCAACAAGCACCTGTCGTTCGGCTACGGCGTGCACTTCTGTCTGGGTGCCGCCCTGGCCCGGATGGAGATGAACAGTTTCTTCACCGAGTTGATCCCCCGGATCTCCACGATCGAACTGGCCGGTGAGCCCGAACTCGTGGCGACCACCTTCGTCGGCGGCCTCAAGCACCTGCCGATCCGGGTCACGCTGAAGAACTAGTCGCGAGCGTGCGTGTCGGCACGCCGACACGCCGCCCGGGGCGTGCGGTTTGCGCACCCTCGCGAGGCAGTCAGCGCACAAATTCTGCCGCGCGGTGCCCGATCATCGCGATGGTGGCGTGCGGGCCGCGGCCAAGCGGGACCGGCAGCACCGATCCGTCGACGACCCACAGGCCCGGCACTCCCAGCACCCGGCACTGCGGGTCGACAACGGCCCACTGGTCGCCGTCGACTCCCATTGGTGCGGTGCCGCACAGGTGCTGGCTGGTGGACCAGGTCGGCTCGCCCAGTTCCGTTGTCCCACTGACTATCTGCGCTACGAGATCACAACCTGCCTGCAGGGCGGCGAGATCGGCGGGTTCACTGTCGTAGCGGTGTTCGATGCGGGGGGGAACCAGTGGATCGGCCGAGGTCAGCGAGACCCGGCCGTGGGCACGGTGTCGCATCAATCCGACCCCGATGCTCGCCGTCGGCGATCCGAACCCCGTTGTATAGGGACGCACCTCGATGTCGTCGGTGAGCAGCACCACCTCCAGCACCGGGCGCCGCAACGCGGGTACCCAATCGGTGGACATCACCCATTCCGGATGATCCCAGCACCGCTGGCCCACCGGAAGATCGGACACCACCGGGATACCGAGTTCCCGCAGTCTCGCCGACGGCCCGATCCCGGACAGCATCAACAGATGCGCCGACTCGATGGCACCGGCCGAGAGCACCACTCGGTCGGCGTCCAGCGAGATCGGCCCGTCCGGTCCGATGCCCGCCACTCCCACCACTCGGCCGGCGACGACCACCACCCGGGTGACGCGAACGCCGGTGAGCACGCGCAGGTTGGAGCGATCCAGCGCCGGTTGCAGAAAGGCCGTCCCGGGCCCGTTCCGTTGTCCGGCGACGATGTTGAGGGGCACCGCGCCGACGCCGGGCGGAGCGTTGTCGCCGACTGGTTCGGCGTTGAGGTTGGGCAGCCACGGCAAGCCTGCTGCGCCGGCCGCGGTGACAAATGCCGACGTAGGCCCGCGCAGCGCAGCCACTCGGCTGATGACGATCGGCCCACGGCCGCGCGGGTCCGGAAAGTCGAGGTCGGTCTCGATGGCCCGGTAGTGCTCATCGACCTGTGCCCACGACCACCCCGGTATCGCGGGACCGTCGAAGTCGGCGGGCAGCGCACGGCAGAAGTAGCCGCCGTTGACCGCTCCCGAACCTCCGACACAGGCACCGCGCACGATGTCGGCGTCGCGCACCGGATCCTCGGTCAACGTGGTGCGATACCTGACGGCGACCGGACTGCCCGCCTCGATCGGCAGCGCCGCCGCGTCGCCGGTTAGCGCGCGGACGGCGGGGTCAGTCAGTGCCGGACCGGCCTCGATCACCGTCACCCGGCAATCCGGATCGGCGGTAAGCCTTTCGGCCAGCACGCTTCCGGCACTGCCCGCACCGACGATCAGCACATCGCTCACGCCAGCAGCCCATCTGCACCCGGTTGCCACCGCCGAACCTGGGCCGCGCACTCGGAGACCATGGCCGCGAAGATCCTCTCCCCCGCCGCCGGCGTCGCCGTCGTCGGATCACCGAGCACGCCCGAAGCGCTGACCGCCACGACGCCGCCGTCGCGCATCCGGGGCATCAGGTCGGCCAGCGGCTCGGTATTGCCCGGCGCGATCTCGCCCATCCGGACCACCTCGGGTGAAAGGTGCAGCAGCAGTGCGGTTTCGGTATGCCCGGCGTGGGCGTCCGCGCCGGCCACGGAGCAACTCCACCACGCCACATCGCGGCCCTCACCGCGCAGCAGGGTTGCCGCAGCCACAAGGGCGTCACGATTGCCGCCGTGGCCGTTGACGAACACCACCCTGTTCGCCCAGTCACAGGCCGAACGGCCGTACTCGACGAGAAGTGTCGTCAGCGCCGCGGTCCCGATCGAGATGGTGCCGGCGAAGTCCTGATGCTCCCCGGAAGCCCCGTAGTAGACGGCGGGTGCGAGCAGGTACCGGCGCGCGGCCACCTCGGCGGCCACCGCCGCGGCAATGCGGGTGTCGGTGTCCAGTGGCAGGTGCGGGCCGTGCTGTTCGATGGATCCCACCGGCACCACGACGGTGAGCGTGCGGTTCTCGCGAAGCTGTCCGGAAGTGCAATCACCCAGCGCGCCTGCGGGATTCACCGCTCAGTGGCCGGTAGTTCCGGGTACGCCGAGGTCGCGGGTGAAGCCCGGTGGCACCAGCACGTCGTCGGCGGTGAGGTCGTGCACGGAGGACTTCCCCAGACCGCGCAGTGCGGAGTCGACGCCGCTCTGCAGAATGTCGAGGACGTTCTCCACGCCGGCCTGTCCGGCGGCGCCCAGACCCCACAGGTAGGCGCGGCCGATCATGACGGCGCGGGCGCCCAGTGCCAGCGCCTTGACGACGTCGCTGCCCCGGCGGATACCGCCGTCGAGCAACACCTCCACCTGATCGCCGACGGCGTTCGCCACCGCGGGCAGTGCCCGGATGGTGCCGGGCGTGCCGTCGAGGTTGTTGCCGCCATGGTTGGACACCGAGATGGCGGTCACCCCGGCATCCACGGCGCGTTTGGCATCATCGACGCGCATCACGCCCTTGAGCATGAACGGCCCGCCCCAGTACTCGCGCAGCCAGGCGATGTCCTCCCAGGTCGGTGGCGGGGTGCCCATCCACTCCCCGTAGGCGGCGAAGAACGCCGGCCCGGCCTCACCGCGGCGACCCTGGTTCGGGGCGGTCAGCGACGGCGGGCGAAAAGTCTTGGCCCAGTCCAGGAACCACGCCGGGCGCACAAGACCCTGCGGCGACATCTTGATCGCGGTGAGGATGTCCATCTTCTCCGGGATCTTCGGGCTGCCCCAGTCCCGGCCGTGCGAGAAACTCCAGTCGGTGGTCGCGATCAGGCCGACCGCCCCGGCGGCCCGGGCCCGATCCGCACGCTCGGCGATCGCGTCCCGGCCACCAAGCCAGTAGATCTGGAAGAAGGTCTTGGGGTTGACGGCGATGACGTCCTCGATGGGCTTGCTGGCGAAGGACGACAGCCCCATTGCCGTGCCGCGCGCGGCGGCGGCGCGGGCGACGGCCACCTCGCCGTCGGGGTCGACCGCCTGCACACCGGTCGGTGAGATCACCACCGGCAAGGCGATGTCCTGGCCCATCACGGTGGTGGCCAGGTCGCGCTTCTCGGTGGCCCCGATGACATGCGGCGCAAAGCCGAGTTCGGTGAAGGCCTCGACGTTGTCGGAGTAAGTCAGGCCTTTCTCGCTGCCGGCCAGCAGCGCAGAGTAGACCGCCTTGGGCAACCTCTTCTTCGCGCGCTCCTGGGCAGCGGCGACGGTCTCGAACCACACATCACGTGCCATGACTAGACCGGGCTTTCGTTGCAGGGCTTGGCGGGCGGGCGCTGGAGCGTCAGCATGATCGGCGTACCGCGGGAATGGTCGGCGCCGGGGCGGGGCTTGTCGCGCGCCGCCGCCAATGCCGGAGCGCCATAACCTTCCACGCATTCCGGGTCGGGGCCGTCCAGCGGCAGACCCGTGAAGAACTTCGCCGCCATGCACCCGCCGCGGCAGGCGTCGTAGTGCCCGCAACTGCCGCACGCGCCGGCCGATTGCGGCTGGCGCAGCTGCGTGAACAGGGCCGAGTTCTTCCAGACGTTGTCAAAGCTTCCGTCGGACACGATGTTGCCCGCCAGGAAGCGGTCATGGATGGCGAACGGGCAGGCGTAGACATCACCGACCGGGTCGATGAGGCACACCACCCGGCCGGCTCCGCACATGTTCAGCCCGGCCAGCGCCCCAGGTGCGCCCAGACCGGCAAGGTGGAAGAAGGAGTCGCCGGTAAGGACCCGATCGCCCTTGGCGACGAGCCAGTTGTACAGCTCAACCTGTTGGGCGGCGGTGGGGTGCAACTCATCCCACACGTCAGCGCCGCGGCCCGACGGACGCAGCCGGGTGATCCGCAGGGTCGCGCCGTAGCGGTCTGCCAAGGCTGTGAAGTCGTCGAGTTGACCGACATTGTGGCGGGTGACGACCACCGAGATTTTGGCGTCCGCGAAGCCCGCGTTGGCCAGGTTCTCCAACGCGCGGATCGCCATGTCGAACGACCCGGGACCGCGCACCGCATCGTTGACCTCGGCGGTGGCACCGTCCAGCGAGATCTGCACGTCGACGTAGTCACTGGCAGCCAGGCGGTCGGCCACCTCGGGAGTGATCCGAACTCCATTGGTGGAGAACTTCACCCCGACGTGGTGTTCGGTGGCGTAGTCGACGAGTTCCCAGAAGTCCGGCCGGATGGTGGGTTCGCCGCCGCCGATGTTGACGTAGAACACCCCCATGCGCTCGAGTTCATCGATGACGGCCTTGCACTGGGCCGTCGACAGTTCGCGGGGGTCGCGCTTGCCCGACGAGGACAGGCAGTGCACGCAGGCCAGGTTGCACGCGTAGGTGAGTTCCCAGGTGAGGCAGATCGGCGCGTCCAAGCCGCGCTCGAACTGTTCGACTAGCCGGGGAACGGGAGCGATGGATGTCACGGGGTTTCCTTACGTACCAACATATTCGACGCCACCAGCACGCTCAGCGCGTGCAGATAGGGAGCCTGGTGGTCGGGGTCCACTCCGGCGGCCGCCAGGGCCGAGGCCACGGTGGGATGCTCGTCGAGAGACTCGACGACGGCCAGGATGGTGCGGTTCTTCAGGAATGACAGTTTGCGAGTTCCGAAGTGGTAGAGCAGCGCCCCGAACGGCTCGGGACGCACGGCTACCTGCGGGTGCAACCGCCAGGTGCGGGTGGGGTCGAAGGCCACGCCCACGGTGTGGGCGGTCATGGTCAGTAGACCCCGCACATCCCGTCGATGGACACCTCTTCGACGAGGGTCTCGGTCACCAACTCGGGGTCGGTTGTGGTCTCGTTATCCATGCGGCACACCCTTTCGCCAGCCGAAACGTCGACGCGAGAGCGTGACTGGGGCCAGAATATGGCATCAGGTGCCGAAAGGGAAAGGATTCGCCCATGAGCACAAGTCCCGCCCGGGTCGGCCGCCGCCGATCGACCACCCGGGATCACATCGCCGACGTCGCCCTGGACCTGTTCGCCACCTACGGGTTCAGCGAGATCAGTGTCGACGACGTCGCGATCGCCTCCGGTATCGCGCGGCGCACTCTGTTTCGCTACTACGCGTCGAAGAACGCCATCCCCTGGGGCGATTTCGATTCCTACCTCGGGCACTTCGCGGAGTTACTCGACCGCACCGACCCGGCGGCCCCGATCGGACCGACCCTGCGCGCCGCACTCCTGGACTTCAACACCTTTGACGAGACCGGAACGGCTCTGCACCGCCAACGCATGCAGGTGATCCTGCAAAGCGCGGAATTGCAGGCCTACTCGATGACCATGTACGCGGGATGGCGCGCCGTGGTTGCCGACTTCGTGGCCCGGCGTACCGGCGCGCGGGTCAGCGATCTGATCCCGCAAACGCTGGCCTGGCTGATGCTGGGGGTCGCACTGTCTGCGCACGAGTTCTGGCTGGCTGACGAGTCCGTATCACTGCCGCAGGCACTCGGCGACGCGTTCGACACGATGGCCGACGGTCAGGACCTCGACGCGCGACTCAATCGAGAACGTCGCTGACCGGCGCCCCCGCGGCGATCTTGGAGCGGGCCTTCATCACCTTGCCGGGCATCCCGCCGCCGACAACTCCGACCAGCACACCGTCGCGGGAGTAGTAGGCCAGGAACTTTCGGCCGTCGTCGCTGACAACGTGCACGGTGTCGTCGGCCTCCGGTTCGCCGAGGCACTGGATCTTCACGTCGTACTGGTCGCTCCAGAAGTAGGGCACCACCACCACGGTTGGCGGCTCGAGGCCCAGCATGGCCGGCACCAGCACCCGGGCCTGTTCGGCGACGTTGCTCCAGTGCTCCACGCGCACCTGATGTCCGGTGGCGTCGCGCCAGGAGGCGACATCGCCCAGCGCCCACACATGCGCGGCGCTGGTGGCACCGACTTCGTTGCAAAGCACACCGTTGTCCTTGTCGACAAGTGCGACCCCGCTGCCGGCCAGCCAGTCGGTGGCGGGCCTGGACCCGATGCCGATGACCACCAGGTCGGCGTCCACCGCGGTGCCGTCGGTCAACTCGACCGCGGTGACTATGCCGGCGTCGCCGCGCACCCCGGCAACCCCGACGCCGGTGCGCAGGTCGACTCCCTCGGTGCGGTGCAACCGGGCGACCAACTGTCCCACCTGTTCGCCGAGCACCGAGGCCAGCGGTGCGGGCTGCGGTTCGACGAGCACCACCTCGACCCCGATCTTGCGCAGGCTCGCGGCGACCTCGCAGCCGATGAACCCCGCGCCGATGATCACCGCGCGGCGCGCCGACGCGGCCTGGTGGCGCAGGGCCAGCGCGTCATCGAATGATCGCAGCACGCGAATGCCGGCCAAGTCGGGCAGTGCGGGAATGCGTTTGGGAACCAGGCCGGTGGCGATGACGAGGTCGTCGTAGCCGAGCACGGTTCCATCGGCCAGCGTGACGGTTCGGTCCGCGGTATCCAGCGACTGCGCGGCACTGCCCAGTCGCAGGGTGATGTCGCTGTCGGCATAGAAATCGGCGGGTTTGAGCACCACATCCGTAATACCTTTGTCGAAGTCCTGCAGTACATCTTTAGACAACGGCGGCCGGTCATAGGGCAGGTGCGCCTCGTCGCTGACGATGGTGACCGGACCGGGAAATTGCGACTTGCGCACCTGCTCTGCGGTGCGGCAAGCGGCGAGGCCGCCGCCGATGATGACGATGCCGTTGGTACCCACAGCGTGTTTGTACACGATGACTAGCCAGCACAAAGCCACCAGGGCAGGCATAATCGGCGGATTCGCACCCACAGGAGGCTCCCATGACAGCCCCATCGGTTTCCCTCATCGAACAGATGCTGCGGCGACGGCCGCTGATCAACGCGCCCGTCGCGCACGGCGCCGCCCAAAATCTCAAACGCTCCATCGGCACCTTCCAACTCGCGATGTTCGGCATCGGATCCACCGTCGGCACCGGCATCTTCTTCGTATTGTCCGAAGCGGTGCCCCAAGCCGGGCCGGGTGTCGTCGTGTCTTTCATCATCGCCGGCATCGCCGCCGGCCTAGCGGCAATCTGTTACGCCGAACTGGCCTCTGCGGTGCCGGTCTCCGGATCGACGTACTCCTACGCCTACACCACTCTCGGGGAGGTGGTGGCGATGGGCGTGGCCGCCTGCCTGCTGCTCGAGTACGTGGTCTCCACAGCGGCGGTGTCTGTCGGCTGGAGTCAGTACGTCAATAAGCTTCTGGAAAATTTTCTGGGACATGCTCTGCCGCAAGCGTTCTCGGCAGCCCCCTGGGACACCGAGCCCGGGATCATCAACCTTCCCGCCGTCTTCCTAGTGATGCTGTGCGCCCTGCTGCTGATCAGGGGTGCCAGCGAATCGGCCGCGGTGAACGCCGTGATGGTGATCATCAAACTCGGTGTGCTGGTGATGTTCGCCGTGATCGCGTTCACCGCCTTCAACGCCGACCGTTTCGCGAACTTCGCGCCGTTCGGCGCGGCCGGTATCAGCGCGGCCGCGGGCACGATCTTCTTCTCCTATATCGGTCTCGACGCGATCTCGACCGCCGGCGATGAGGTCAAGGATCCGCAGCGGACGATGCCGCGAGCGATTCTGGCCGCACTGTTGACCGTCACCGTGGTCTACATCGTGGTCACTCTCGCCGCCATCGGCGCCCAGGACTGGACCGATTTCAAGGGTCAGAAGGCCGGCCTGGCCGCCATCCTCGACAACGTCACCGGCGCGAACTACTGGGGAACGGTGCTGGCCGCGGGCGCTGTCATCTCGATCTTCTCAGTCACCCTGGTGACGCTGTACGGATCGACCCGAATCCTGTTCGCCATCGGCCGCGACGGACTGCTGCCCTCGATGTTCGCCAAAGTCAGCCCGCGCACCATGACGCCGATCAACAACACGATCGTGGTGGCCGTCGTGGTCGGCCTACTGGCCGGCCTGGTGCCCCTGGACAAGTTGGCCGACATGGTCTCGATCGGCACCCTGGTGGCGTTCATCACCGTCTCGGTGGCGGTGATCATCCTGCGCCGCCGTGAACCCGACCTGCCGCGCGGGTTCAAGGTTCCCGGCTATCCGGTCACCCCGGTGCTCTCGGTGTTTGCCTGCCTCTACATCCTGGCCAGCCTGCATTGGTACACCTGGCTGGCGTTCGCCGCCTGGGTCGGCGTGGTGTTGGCGTTCTACTTCCTCTGGGGGCGCCACCACAGTGCGCTCAACCCCCGCAGCGCCGACTCGATCGCCGACGGTGGTGCCACGCCATGACGGTCGTCGTCGGCTACCTGGCCGGAAAAAGTGGCACCGCACCGTTGAACCTCGCGGTCGGCGCGGCGCGGACCCTGGGCACCTCACTGACCGTGGTGACCATCGTGCCCAAGCCGTGGACGACGCCGTCGCCGGCCCGCGTCGACGCCGAGTACGCCGCGTGGGCCGACCAACTGGCGGCCGATTCCGCCAAGGAGGCCGGCCGCTACCTGGATGCGATGCCACACCGGCCGGAAGTGCGGTATCACAGCCACGCACACCGTTCGGTGTCCGGCGGACTGGTGGAAGTGGTGGGCGAAGTCGACGCCCAGGCGTTGGTTCTCGGTTCCTCGGCGAACGGCCAACTGGGTCAGGTCGTGGTCGGGTCGACCGCCGACCGCCTGCTGCACTCCTCGCCGGTGGCGGTGGCGATCGCCCCGCGCGGATACCGCGAACCCCGGGGCGGGGTACTGACCCGCATCACCTGTGGCTACCCCGGCACACCGAGTTCAGCCGACGTGGTGGCGCGAACCTATGCGCTTGCCAAACTCCTCAAGGTTCCACTGCGGGTGATCTCCTTCGCGGTCCGTGGCCGCACGATGTATCCACCCGAGGTCGGCCTGCACGCCGAAGACTCGATCCTCGCGGTCTGGGAAGAACAGGCGAGGTCCATGCTGGCCGCGTTGCGCACCGGCGGCGTGGTCGGCGACGAGGTCGAGTTGGCGGTGGTCAGCGGCAACGGCTGGGATCAGGCACTCGACGACGCGGAGTGGCTCGACGGCGAAGTGCTGGCTCTGGGCACCTCGCCCCGCGGCGAGGTCGCACGGGTGTTCCTCGGTTCGCGCGGGGCGAAGATCCTGCGGCACAGTCCGGTTCCGGTGCTGGTGCTGCCGGGCTAAGCCTCCGCTCGTCACATCCCGATCTGCCCATCGTCCTTCCACACCGCCACGACGGCCGGCCGCGCCGTCCCGCCGCCGCCTTCCGGCCAGTGCGACAGCGGGTCGTCGACGTTGTTGTCATCGTGCTCGCCAGGGTGTTGCACGCACACCATAACGAGATCGTCGGTGATTACCGGACCGCAGGTTTCCGCACCGAGGGGAACGGTCAGGAACTGACGGGTCTCGCCCCGGTTCGGGCCCTCCAGTGCCACCGCGAAGAGGCCGTCGTTGGAATCGAGGGCGTTTCCGTCGGTGGCGATCCAGAGGTTGCCGTGACTGTCGAAGGCCAGGTTGTCTGGGCAGGAGATCGGGCTTACCTTCGACTTGTCGAACCCGCCGTAGTAGGAATCGGCGGCCGCGGGATCGCCGCAGACCAGCAGCAGGTTCCAGCTGAAGGATGTGCCCGCGTGATCGTCGGTGATCTCGAGAACCTGCCCACTCTTGTTGTCGTTGCGGGGGTTGGCCGCGTCGGCACCGGGCTCTTCGGGTGCTCCGCGCTCAGTGTTGTTGGTCAGGGCGACGTAGAGCTTGCCGGTCTTGGGGTTGGCCTCGAAATCCTCGGGGCGGTCCATCTTTGTCGCACCCGCCTTATCGGCGGCAAACCGGGTGAACACTGCGACCTCCTGAGCGGACATCCCGTCGATCAGGGACTCGGCGGTGGCGTTCGGGCCGGATCGCAGCAGCGGGATCCAGGTTCCGGTGCCGCTGAACAGGCCGGTATCGGGCAACCTGCCTGATCCGTCGATCTGGTCGGCTGGAATGTCGCTGGACAGCTTGGCCACGTACAGCGTGCCCTCATCGAGGATGGTCATGTTGGCCGCCATCGCCGCCCCGTCCCGGCCTGGGCGGACTTTCCTGCTGGAGACGAACTTGTACATGTAGTCGAACCGTTCGTCGTCGCCGCTGTAGGTGACGACGGTGCCGTCGGCGGTGACGTGAATATTGGCGCCCTCGTGTTTGAAACGGCCCAGCGCCGTGTGTTTGACCGGTACGGAATCGGGATCCCACGGGTTGAGCTCGAGGACGTACCCGAAGCGATTCACCTCGTTGGGCGCCGCAGTCGGATCGAAGCGGTCCTGGAAGGTTTCCCATCGTCGGGCGCTGGGTTGGAGCTTGATGCCGTAGCGCTTCCAGCGGTCTGCGTCGGCGGGGGTCGGTGCCTGCGCTCCCTGGGCCGAACCGAAATAGACGTTGAAGTTCTCCTCGGCGGACAACACGGTGCCCCAAGGGGTCAGCCCGCCTCCGCAGTTGTTCAGGCTGCCGGCCACGACCACACCGGCGGGGTCCGCGGCGGTCCGAACCAGTTGACTACCGGCGGCGGGCCCGGTCAGCAGAAACGGGCTCTCGGCGGTGAGCCGACGGTTGTAGCGGCCGGTAAGAGGTTTGAGTCCATCGGGGGTGCGTTCCACCTCGACAACCGAAATCCCATGCGCAGCAACCGATGTCTCGAACTGCTCGCGGGTCGGATTGTCCTCATCATAGCCGGGGTACATGAACCGCTCAGTCGTGTATTCGTGGTTCACAACGAGCAGGAACCGGTTGGGGACGCCGTCGATGGGCAGCAGGGCCGCGAAGTCATTGTTGAAGCCGAACTGTTCGCGCTGCGCTGCAGCGCTCTGCCGGCCGACGTCGAAGGCCGGCGCGCCCGGCAGCACGGGGTCGCCCCAACTGATCACCACCGATTGGCGATAGCCGGCAGGGATGACGACGGCATCCTCGATGTTGGGCGACACCGCAGCGAAATTCATGCCCGCCGGGGTTGTCGCAGCAGCGGTCCCCGGCGACCCGGTGGGGCCCGGTTTGCCGACCGAGCAGGCCGCCAGTGCCGACCCCGATCCCGCCGCCAGCACCGTCACACCGAGGGCCTTAAACAGCGAACGCCGAGACATCGCCCGTCGGGCGATGTCGCCGAAGTACTCGTTGTCGCTGGTGTTGGGTGCCGGGTGGGCGCACGCGTCACCGCACCGGTAACGGCAGGTCACCCGTTGGCGGGAGGATTGCCCGTCGTGACCGAAGATGAGGTTGAGGGGGACGAGAGCCATAAGCCGACGCTACGGCCGGACGGGAATCATCCGGCAAGCACGCGGTGAACGCAACGTGAAGGACGCCCCCAGAGCCCGCGACTAGTCACGCTGCACCGAGTGTCCGGCCGCGGGGACGACGATCACTCGCTGGGATCCCGACGCTCTTTCTTAGGACGACAAACGCTCAGTACTTCATAACGCCGCGGTCGATCGAAATCTGCGAACCCGACAACACACTCGAGTTATCCCCCGCGAGCCACACCACCACCTCGGCGGCTTCCTCAGCGGACATGAAGTCATTGCGCTTGGCGCGTGAGCCCTTCGTTGGCGGCTGATACGGCATCGCGGCAAAGCTGTTGAGGTAACTCGGGTGCGCCGACAGGATCGACATCATGGCGTCGTTGGTGATCATCGGCGTGGCGATCGAGTACGGGTGGATGGAGTTCACCCGGATGCTGTACTCCCCCAACTCCAGTGCCAGGGTGTTGGTCAATGAAGTAAGTCCGTGCTTGGACGCCGCGTAGTGGCCGTTACCCGGGGTGGCCTTTAGCCCGCCCGAGGAACTGACGATGATGATCGAGCCTCCGTTGCCGGCCTCGATCATCGCCGGGATGACCGCGCGCAGAGTGCGCCAGGTGCCAGTGAGGTTGACGTCGATGACGCTGTTCCATTGCTCGTCGGTCAGTTCCCAGAGCCTGCCCCAACTGAGCACACCGGCGTTAGCGACCAGGATATCGAGGCGGCCGAATTGCTCGACGCCGTCGGCGACCAGTGCGTGCACCGCGGCGTCGTCGCGGATATCAACCTGACGCGCCAACACTTTCCGGCCCTCGGCCTCGACCAGGCGCACGGTCTCGGCCAGATCCTCCGGCGTGGCGGCATCATAGGGAACCGTGTCCGAGACCGGGGCGCAGATGTCACTGACGATGACGTCGGCGCCCTCGCGTGCCAGTCGCACCGCGTAGGCGCGGCCCTGGCCGCGGGCGGCTCCGGTGACGAATGCGACTCGTCCCTCAAGATCGCCCATCAACAGTCCTCTCCTCAAGCCCCGCGTCAGGCTAGCAAGAAAACTGGAACGTGTTTCAGTGCCCCGGCATCCACCGGAAACCCGGCACGCTTAGAACGGCATTCCCAGCATCCGGGTGATGCTCGGTGGAGGAAAGAGCGTGCCAAGGATGGCCCCGCCCACTCCAATCGCAATGGCACCGCCCACAAGTCCGCCGACTACGTCCTCGGGCCGCGGCAGCGGTGGCACGCCCGGCGGCGGCGGTAGCCCAGGCAGCGCAATCGGCGGCAGGGCAGGCAGCGCACCGAGGGCGCTGAGCCCGGCCAAGCTTGTGGCGAACTGCTCCGGAGTCGGCAGCGGCGGCAGCGCAGGAGGTGCGGGCACACCGAGTGGCGGGGTGGCGGCGGCTGCGGCGAAAGCAGCAGACAATCCGCTCAAGTCGGGCAGGGCCGGCATCGGCGGCAGATTGGCCATCAGTGCGGTTCCGGCGGCGGCCGCACCGGGCGCTGCGAGTGTGTTCTGCAGGGCCGCGAGCAGAGGCTGCCCGTTGTTCGCGTAGGCCGCGAAAAGGATGAGGTCACCCAGCACTATCGCGGCAGAGTTCGCTAAGCCCACCACGCCGCCAATGATCGGTCCCGCCACATTGGCCGCCTGGGCGTTGGCTTGCGCCGCAACCAACGGCGCTAACAGAGCATTCCAGTCGAAGGCCGGACTTGCCGGAAACGCAGCCGCATCCGGAAGTTGCGCCGATGGCACTGTGGGCAGTGGCGGCAGTGCACTGGGTGCGCCCGGGGTGAACCCGAGTTGAGCGGTGCCGCTCGTGGTGTCTGCCGTGCTGCTCACCGGACTGCCACTGTCAGCCATGCTGCTCATCGCACCGTCGCCGAAACCGAACATTGACAGGTCCGTCTCCCCGGCTACCGATGGGGAAGGCTCCGATTCGATGGGGGCTGAGACAGTCGGTTGGAGTGGCTTCAGCGCGGTAGTGCTCTGCTGAGGTCCGTCGGAGAACAGCAGGGTCAGCGTCCCGCCGACCAGAGAAACCACCAGTGATGCCGCAGTACCGGCAGTGACCACCGCACGACGCCGCGACTTCGTCTCGTTAGATTGCACGGATCCGTCTCCTAGCAGCGGGCTAAAACCTGTGAGTACAGGTGCCGCGCCTTCGACGATTCTACCATGTCAGCAAACCACAGCGGCGCCCGTCTTATCGACGGACGCCGCTTCGTGGCTGCTCAGATCACTTGGTGATCTTGGTAACCCGTCCGGCGCCGACCGTACGGCCGCCCTCGCGGATCGCGAACCGCAGACCCTCGTCCATGGCCACGGGCTGGATGAGCTTCACCGAGATGTCGGTGTTGTCACCCGGCATGACCATTTCCGTGCCCTCCGGCAGCGTGACCACACCGGTCACGTCGGTGGTGCGGAAGTAGAACTGCGGACGGTAGTTATTGAAGAACGGCGTGTGCCGTCCGCCCTCGTCCTTGCTGAGGATGTAGACGCTGCCGTCGAACTCCGTGTGCGGAGTGGTGGTGCCGGGCTTGACAACCACCTGCCCGCGCTCGACGTCCTCGCGCTTGATGCCGCGCACCAGCAAACCGACGTTGTCGCCGGCCTGACCCTGGTCGAGCAGTTTGCGGAACATCTCCACACCGGTGACCGTGGTCTTGGTGGTGGTCGGCTTGATGCCGACGATCTCGACGTCCTCGTTGACGTTGATCACGCCACGCTCGACCCGGCCGGTCACCACGGTGCCGCGGCCGGTGATGGTGAAGACATCCTCGACGGGCATCAGGAACGGCTTGTCGGTCTCGCGAACCGGATCCGGCACGGACTCGTCGACGGCGTCCATCAGTTCCTCGACGCTCTTGACCCACTGCGGATCGCCCTCGAGGGCCTTCAGCGCCGACACCCGGATCACCGGTGCGTCCTCGTCGAACTCCTGGGCGGCCAGCAGCTCGCGGACCTCGAGCTCGACGAGCTCGAGCAGCTCCTCGTCGTCGACCATGTCGGCCTTGTTCAGTGCGACCAAGATGTAGGGCACGCCGACCTGACGCGCCAGCAGCACGTGCTCGCGAGTCTGGGGCATGGGCCCGTCGGTGGCGGCGACCACCAGGATCGCGCCGTCCATCTGGGCGGCGCCGGTGATCATGTTCTTGATGTAGTCCGCGTGACCGGGGGCGTCGACGTGCGCGTAGTGACGCTTCTCGGTCTGGTACTCCACATGCGAGATGTTGATGGTGATACCGCGCTGACGCTCTTCGGGCGCATTGTCGATCTGGTCAAATGCACGCGACTCGTTCAAATCGGGGTACTTGTCGTGCAGAACCTTGGTGATAGCCGCGGTTAGCGTGGTTTTGCCGTGGTCAACGTGACCGATGGTCCCGATGTTGACGTGCGGCTTCGTCCGCTCGAACTTCGCCTTCGCCACTTCTGTGTCCTCCTGGACTCTTGGTGCTTTTGGTTAAAGCAGTGTGTGTTTTTTCAGTTGTGTTGCAACGATCGGGCTAGGCGCCCGTCGCCTTCGCGCTGCCCATTGCTCGACTCCGGGCCACTGAGCTGGCGCTCACTGCCCCGTCGCCTTCGCGATGATCTCCTTGGACACGTTAGCCGGAACCTCGGCATACGAGTCAAACACCATGGAGTAGTTGGCCCGGCCCTGGGTCTTCGACCGGAGGTCGCCGACGTAGCCGAACATTTCCGACAGCGGAACCTGCGCCCTGACGACGCGGGCACCGCTGCGCTCCTCCATAGCCTGGATCTGGCCACGGCGGGAGTTCAGGTCGCCGATCACTTCACCCATGTAGTCCTCGGGCGTCGTGACCTCGACGGCCATGATCGGTTCGAGAATGACCGGCTGCGCTTGTGCCGCAGCCTTTTTCAGCACCTGTGAGCCGGCGATCTTGAAGGCCATCTCCGAAGAGTCGACGTCGTGGTAGGCGCCGTCGAGCAGAATGACCTTCACGTTCACCAGCGGGTAGCCGGCCAGCACGCCGTACTGCATGGCGTCCTGGGCACCGGCGTCCACCGACGGGATGTACTCGCGCGGGATACGACCGCCGGAGACCTTGTTCTCGAACTCGTAGGTCGCGCCGTCCTCGCCGGTGAACGGCTCCAGGGCGATAAGCACCTTCGCGAACTGACCGGATCCACCGGTCTGCTTCTTGTGGGTGAACTCGCACTTCTCGACCGCGCGCTTGATGGTCTCCTTGTAGGCGACCTGCGGCTTACCGACGTTGGCCTCGACCTTGAACTCGCGGCGCATCCGGTCCACCAGGATGTCCAGGTGCAACTCGCCCATGCCGCCGATGATGGTCTGGCCGGTCTCGTGGTCCTGGTTGACCTTGAAGGTCGGGTCTTCCTCAGCGAGTTTCTGGATCGCCAGGGACAGTTTCTCCTGGTCGCTCTTGGTCTTGGGCTCGATCGCGACCTGGATGACCGGGTCCGGGAAGGACATCGACTCCAGCACGACCTGGCTGCTCGGATCGCACAGGGTGTCACCGGTGGTGGTGTCCTTGAGACCGATCACCGCGTAGATGTGGCCCGCCGAGGCCGTCTCCACCGGATTCTCCTTGTTGGAGTGCATCTGGAACAGCTTGCCCAGACGCTCCTTCTTGCCCTTGGTGGCGTTGACGACCTGGGCGCCGGAGTCGACCTTGCCCGAGTACACCCGGACGTAGGTGAGCTTGCCGAAGAACGGGTGGGTGGCGACCTTGAAAGCCAATCCGGAGAACGGTTCGTCGACCGAGGGCTTGCGGATGACCTCGACGTCGTCCTTGCCCGGCGCATGGCCCACGGCCGGCGGCACATCCAGCGGCGAGGGCAGGTAGTCGATGACCGCGTCGAGCATGGGCTGCACGCCCTTGTTCTTGAACGCCGATCCACACAGCACGAGGTAGGCCTCGGAGTTGATGGTCAGCTTGCGCAGCGCGCCCTTGACTTCGGCGATGGACAGTTCCTCGCCACCGAAGTACTTCTCCAGCAGTGTCTCGTCGGTCTCGGCGACGGCCTCGAGCAGTTTGGTGCGGTATTCGGCGGCCTTGTCGGCCAACTCGGCCGGGATGTCGACGACGTCGTACTTCTCGCCGAGTTTGGTCTCGCCGCGCCAGACCTTGGCCTTCATCTCGACAAGGTCGACGATGCCTTCGAAGTCGCCCTCGGAGCCGATCGGCAACTGAATCGGGATCACCCGTGCGCCGAGGCGCTCCTCCATGGTGCGCACTGAAAAGTAGAAGTCGGCGCCGATCTTGTCCATCTTGTTGACGAAGCAGATGCGCGGCACGTCGTACTTGTCGGCCTGGCGCCAAACCTGCTCGGACTGGGGCTCCACGCCCTCCTTGCCGTCGAACACCGCAACGGCACCGTCGAGCACGCGCAGGCTCCGCTCCACCTCGACGGTGAAGTCGACGTGGCCGGGGGTGTCAATGATGTTGATCTGGTTGTCATTCCAGAAACAGGTGGTGGCGGCGGAGGTGATGGTGATTCCGCGTTCCTGCTCCTGCTCCATCCAGTCCATCGTGGCAGCGCCGTCGTGCACCTCACCGATCTTGTAGCTCATACCGGTGTAGTAGAGGATGCGCTCGGTGGTCGTCGTCTTGCCGGCATCGATGTGCGCCATGATGCCGATGTTGCGGACCTTGTTCAGGTCAGTCAGCACGTCCTGTGCCACAGAAGTCTTCCCAATCTTTCGTAATGCCGTTGTCGATGGGTTTGGGTCTAGCGACCAGCTGTCACCAGCGGTAGTGCGCGAAGGCCCGGTTGGCCTCGGCCATTTTGTGAACGTCCTCGCGCCGCTTGACCGCGGCACCGAGACCGTTGCTGGCGTCGAGAATCTCGTTGGCCAGCCGTTCGACCATGGTCTTCTCCCGACGCGCCTTGGAGAAGCTGACCAGCCAGCGCAGCGCGAGGGTGGTCGAACGTTCCGGGCGAACCTCGACGGGCACCTGGTAGGTGGCGCCACCGACGCGGCGGCTGCGCACCTCCAGTGCCGGCTTGACGTTGTCCAGCGCGCGCTTGAGGGTGACGACCGGGTCGGTGCCGGTCTTGTCGCGGGCCTGTTCCAGCGCGCCGTAAACGATGCGCTCGGCCAGCGACTTCTTGCCGCCCGTCAGAATCTTGTTGACCAGCTGGGTCACCAGTTGCGAGCCGTAGACCGGGTCGTTGACCAGCGGACGCTTGGGTGCGGGGCCCTTGCGCGGCATTAGCTCTTCTCCTTCTTCGCGCCGTAGCGGCTGCGGGCCTGCTTGCGGTTCTTGACACCCTGGGTGTCCAGCGAACCGCGAATGATCTTGTAGCGCACACCGGGCAGGTCCTTCACGCGACCACCGCGCACCAGCACCATCGAGTGCTCCTGCAGGTTGTGGCCCTCACCCGGGATGTAGGCGGTGACCTCGACCTGGCTGGTCAGCTTGACGCGCGCGACCTTGCGAAGCGCCGAGTTCGGCTTCTTCGGAGTCGTTGTGTACACGCGAGTGCATACGCCGCGGCGCTGCGGACTGCCCTTGAGTGCCGCGGTCTTGACCTTGGTGACCTTGTCCCGGCGACCCTTGCGGACCAGCTGGTTGATGGTTGGCATATACCGGCTTTCTGTGTTGCGTTTCGTCTTCTTCGGCGTTCTTCGCGTTCGTGTACTGCAGTTTCAGCTCTGTCGCGACCCCCGCGACCGGGCGTGTCGCACGCAGTGGACATCGCGGAAATGTGATCCGTTTCCCGATGCTCACGACATGCGAATCGGCCCGGCGCGCGCGCCTGCTTCGGTGCTTTCATGCAGCCGCATGCGCGCCTGGCGGCCAGGCACGGATTGACAATACCAGCCCGGACAGCACAGGCCAAAACCAGATTGGCAGACCCTTATCCCAGGTCAGGGCGTGCTGGCGCGGTCGTGACGGTGGGCCATCCCGGCCGCCAGTCGCAGCACCATGGCGGTGAACACCGCGTCGGTGTCCACCCGGCCCGCCCCGGAGTCCGACCCCGGGTCCGCGCCGGAATCCCCCGCGGTCTCCCCCGCGGCGATCACCGAGGAGTTCATCATTCCGGTCATCTCCAGCAGAACGAAGCCATGCAGGGCGGCCCAGAACTCCAGCGCCGCGTAGAACGCGTCTTCCCCGGCCAGGCCGTAGGAGGCGAGCACGTCGATGACCGGCGCGGCCGCGGCGCGGGAGGCGGCCGCGTACTCGGGGTCGTCCCCGCCCAGCGGCATCCGGGTGAAGGCCGAGTAGCGGCCGGGGTGATGGTGGGCGTAACTGCGGTAGGCGCTGGCCATCACCATGACCGCGTCATCGCGGGTGCGGCCGGCGCCGACTGTGCTGAGCATTTGCAGGATGTCGTCGATGACCCGCATCCGCACGGTGCGTCGCAGGTCCTCGAGGCTGCTGACATGGTTGTACAGCGATGGGCCCTTGGTTCCGAGTTGAGTCGCCAGGGCGTTGATCGTTAAGGCGTCCCAGCCCTCCCGGTCCAAAAAGGCCAGCGCGGCGTTCACGATCGCGTCGCGGTTGAGCTTGGGCGACTTCGCCGCCGGCCGAGATGTCATGGGGGTCCTTCACCAGTCCGATCAGCACCGAACTCTAATCCCCACGCCGATCATGCATCGAGTCTGCGCACAGATCGGATTTCGGGCCCGAATCACGATCTGCACGCAGAGTCGACGATCACCTCATCGCGGCGCGACGTGAGGAGATCAGCGAATTCGGCGTAGGCGGACCGCACGGCGTCGGCGGGCCACTGTGCCGGGAGGAGTCCGACGGGCAGGACCGGGTCGGTCAGCAGGTGCCGGACCATGGCGGCGGCGACCGTGAACTGAAGCGGAACACCGCGAGCGGAATGCATCTCGCGCAGCAGTCGACGGCCGGTCTTCGCCCACCCGGGCAGATCCCAGAGTTGTCGGGCCAACTCTGCGGGGTTGTCGTCGCAGGTGCGCAGTACCCGGACCCGGCCGCGAGCCAGTTCGGGTATGCCGCCATCCAGATTGTCCGGTCGCAGCCAGACCCCTTCGCGGAGTTCGCCGAACCGGCTGTCCTGCAGCGCGGCTCGCAGGGTCGCCCGGGTTCGGGCGTCGGTTCCCACGGCGGTGACGACAGCGGTGATCCAGGTGCCGTCCCAGTCCCGAGTCACCGGGTGCAGCGCCTCGTCCTGGCGACGCTGACGGGCCAGCAGTCGATCGGAGAGTCGGTAGCCGTCATCGGAGCGCACCAGATCGCCGGCACCGACCATCCGGGTCAGCGTCACCCGAAGCGTGGGTTCACGAATGCCGAAATCGGAGGTGAGCCTCAGCAGTTCAGCCGCCGTCGCCCAGGCCGGGTGGGCACCGAGGAGCACCGACAGCACCACCGAACGCCC
>Ga0247835_1001810_pt1 | contig 24878 bp, 20 predicted proteins | sample LaCtaG_3_FD_189912 | JGI IMG/M metagenome (GOLD analysis project Ga0247835, IMG submission 189912) | Freshwater microbial communities from meromictic Lake La Cruz, Castile-La Mancha, Spain - LaCruzMarch2015_13.5m | ecosystem: Environmental > Aquatic > Freshwater > Lake | place: Spain: Castile-La... | reverse complement strand
AGAAGTAGACAGGAGGCTCGGGTTGTCCACTGAGAATGAAACTCACAAACTTCTCTTCGCTTTCGTTGAGAGCCATTTTCAGGGCGGGGTTGAATTTCTCCTCGTAGCCGAAAGTGGAGTTTGCGATCGAGCCGAGCGCTTTTCCGCAAGCGCTCCCGGCACCGTGCGCGGGCAAGACCTGCACGTGGCATGGCATCTCAGAGACCTTGCGGAGGCTTTGATAAAGGGAGCGCGCGCCTTGCTCTTGAGTGCCCTCGAGTCCAGCCGCCTGTTCCAGCAAGTCCGGGCGCCCGGCGTCTCCCACAAAAAGGAAATCGCCGCTGAGCATGGCGATCGGCTCATTCGCCCCACCGCCGTGGTCTGTGACAAGAAAAACCACATGCTCGGGCGTGTGGCCCGGCGTGTGAATGGCCTGCAGTTCGATATTGCCGATCTTGAAGGAGTCGCCGTCGTGGAGCGGATGGTAGCCCGGAAGGGCTTTCGCCCACTCGCTTTGCCAGTCCGGGCCTCCTTCGGCGGAGAGGTAGAGTTTGATGGATGCGTCCGTGGTGGCGAATTCCCGCGCTCCACTGACGAAATCGGCGTGGATATGGGTTTCGGCGACGGCTGTGATTTTCAGCCCCTCCTGTTTGGCGATTTCCAGATAGCGGTCGATGTCACGCTCGGGATCCACGACGACGGCCTCACCGGTTCGTTGGCAGCCGATGAGATAAGAGTATTGAGCCAAGGCTGGATCGGCGATTTGTTTGAGAAACATAATTCGGTTTTAGGGTTTTTATTTGGTGCCGCAGGAGCCGCCTTGATTCCATGGCATGCGGGCGATGAGCATTCCCATGCCGCACCAATCTGTGGCTCCGGCAAAAATTAAACCCGCGCCAACAAATCCCGATAGCCAGATGAACGCCGGATTGACAAAATGCGAGAGGAGGACGCCGGACAGCACGATGAAGCCGGCGGCAATACGCACCTGGCGCTCAAGCGAGATGACTCGGGAGGCTCCACGATTCACCGGAAGACCGGCGGCGGCCCATGCGGCTGTGCCGCCCTCGACCACGCAGCATTTTTCAAACCCTGCCTGCTCAAGCTTGGCAGCGGCCTGCTTCGCCCGCCCGCCTGATTGACACAGGATGTAGACCGACACGTTCTTTGAGAGTCCACCCGCGCCAGCGAGTTGTGAGGCGTCGAGCCGATCGAGGGGAGCCAAATGCACGCCTGGCACGTGGATTTGGCTGTGCTCGGCCGGTGTGCGCACATCGAGCAGTTGCGCGCTGGAGTTGGATTGAAGGATGGATTGAAGTTCGGTTGGTCGGATGGTTGTCATGGTGAAAGAATTTCTTTTATTTATGTATCGCTATACATCGATTAAGGCAAGGCTCATTTTTACGAACACAAATCTTGCCAGATGAGCAGTGGCGCTCTTGATAGAGCGCGATGCGAAAAACAAAACTCATCTGCACGCTTGGTCCTGCTTCGGGATCGGAGGAAATCATAAGGGGTCTACTTGAAGCGGGGGCGAATATTTTTCGTTTGAACATGAGCCACGCGCCTCACGATTGGGTGCGCGAGGTTGTTAAAAAAATCCGCAAGAGTGCAGCGGATCTCGGTTTGAATTGTGGCATTTTATTGGACACGCAAGGTCCGGCGATTCGAACCGGCGACTTGCCGGTGAAGCTGAATCTTAAACCTGGTGATATTTTCGAATTCACGGTGCGCGGCGCACTCAGCGAGGAAAGCTATTCGGTGGATGTGAATTACGATGGCCTTGTCAACGACATCCATGTGGGTGACACCGTGCTGGTGGATAATGGGGTGATCCACATGAAGGTTCTGGAAAAAAACGAGCATCGTATTCGTTGCGAGGTTCTGACCGAGGGAGCGATGGGTTCACGGCGTCATATCAATCTGCCTGGCGTGAAAGTGGGTCTTCCTCCACTTACAGAAAAAGACCATGCGGACATCAGGCTTGGAGTGGAAGTGGGCGTCGATTTTGTGGCGTTGAGCTTCTGTCGCGAGGCGGCTGACATTCTTGAGCTCAAGCGGGTGTTGACGGAGTTGGGCAGCAAGGCTCGCACGATTGCGAAGATCGAGGATCAGAATGCCGTGAAATTCATCAAGGACATTATCCTCGCCTCCGATGCGATCATGATCGCTCGCGGAGACCTCGGTATCGAATGCAAGATGGAGGAGTTGCCGATCATTCAAAGGCGGATCATCAAGAAGTGCCTTCAAATCGGCCGCCCGGTGATTGTGGCTACGCACATGCTCGAAAGCATGATTGAAAATCCGGTGCCGACGCGCGCCGAGATCACAGATGTCGCGAATGCGGTCTTTGAACAGGCCGATGCCGTCATGTTAAGCGGAGAGACTGCGGCCGGGAAATATCCTGTCGAGTGCGTGAAGGTGCTGGACCGCGTGGCGAGGCGCATCGCGCAGAGCGGCGGGGCTGGGTATGCGGCCGACGCGATCTTGGAAACGCAGAGGCAAAAAACAATCCGCGCGGCCGTCTCTCTCGCAAACACTCTCGACAACGCCTTTCTGGCGGTCTTCACCCGGGAGGGGGCCATGGCTGACAGCACGAGCCATCTGCGCCCGGAGAGGGCTCCTATTTTCGCATTCTCGCCGAGGGAGGAAACCGTTCGCCACTTGTCACTGAACTGGAATACGCACGCGATTCGTTTGGATTTCCATACCGACGCAGAGGAGACCTTTAATGCAGCGGAGGAGGAACTCGTCAAGCGCGGGTTGGTCACCTCGGGTGACAAAATTATCGTCCTACGTGAATTGGTGGAAGGTGAGGAGCGCTTCGAATCCATTCAGATCCGGACAGTTCCTTAGAGGGCGGGAGATTTACCCCTCTTGCCAGCGGAGTGCGTGCCTGCTTTCTTTGAGCATGCAAATAATTGTGCCGGAGATTTTTTCCGCCGAGGATATCCTTTCAAATCCCAGTAAGTTCGTAGGCTTTGATCCTCCTGTGAGACTTGGTGTGATAGGGGACCCGGTGGCGCATTCTCGCTCTCCCAGTTTTCAAAATGCGGCTCTTCTCTCTTGTGGTATTCTGGCCCGCTATACCAAGCTGCATGTGCCTCCAGCTCGTTTACACGAGGTTCTGCGCGCACTACCGGCAGCCGGATTTCTTGGCGCGAATGTTACGATTCCCCACAAGGCGGCGGCGTTGTCCGGGGTCGATGAGGCGGACGCGTATGCCCGCGCTTCCGGCAGCGTCAACACGATTGTGGTGAATGGCGAAAAGCTCATCGGCTTCAATACGGATGGACCCGGCTTGATGAGGGCGATCCGAGAGGAATTCCATGTCGATCTGCGCGATCTGCGTGTGGTCTTACTCGGCGCTGGCGGAGGAGCCGGGCGCGCCATTGCTGTCCAATGTGCGATGGAACGCTGCGAGAGGCTTGTTCTGGTAAACCGCACCCTGGAGAAGGCCCAGGCGATGGCTTTAGAACTCGCGCCTTACTTTCAAACGGAACGACTCAGCGGCCCGGCGGAGCGCATTGTGGCGATTCCCTTTGATGACGATTTGTTGAGGCGTGAATTGGAAAATGCCGACATTCTTATCAATGCGACTTCGCTGGGAATGAAACGCACGGACCCTCCAGTGATCTCCCCGGCCTTACTCACTGCGAATCTCCTCGTTTACGACACGGTTTATGCGGGCGGTGCTTCGCGCCTGCTTGAAGACGCTGCTGCTGCTGGAGCTCGGGTCGCCAACGGCCTTGGGATGCTTCTGCATCAGGGTGCTCTTTCCTTTGAAATTTGGTTCAACCGTGCCGCACCCCTGAAGGAAATGCGGCGCGCTATCCACTCCGATTTATGATTCTTTCCATTGCCTTAACCCAATTTGTTTTCCTTTCGCTTGGCATCCTCTCGGTCAATGTTCTTTTGAAAGCCGCCGGCTACGCCGCGAATGTGGCAGAGACCTTCCCTGCTTTTTCTGTGTGGATGGCCACTCAGAGCCTGTGGCTCTTCACCCTGCCATTGGGATGGGTCGCCTTTGCTGGGTTGTGTCTGCACATCGGCAAGGAACCTTTTTCCGAAATGGCGGCACGAGTGACCGGTGTGGCTCTCGCTGTGGCAATTTTTGCCGCTTACTTTTCTGCCGCCTTCCTTCTGCTGTAGCCCTGAAACGCGGCGCGGCCCCAGGCAAAAAGTTTTTTTGAACGCTGGCACTCTCCATGCTGTCAAAAACAGCAAATAGAACTCCCATGAAAAACATCTATAAAAATATCAACCGCACCAAATACTCACTCGGCGAACTGATCTCCATCGTGGGATCCTGCGCCCGCAACAGTCGTGAAACGATCGCCGCCATGGTCGATCTTCTCGACAGCGGCCGCGTGGTGATCCGCAAAAACGGACGCGCCCGCCGCGTTCGGGTTCAACTCGCCAGGTGATTTCCCCCAATGCTCCGGGAGACGATGTTAGGTAAAAGCTAACACGTCTCCCGGCAGGCGGACTCCCCAGAGCGCTCTTAAATCGGGGATGAATTTCGTTCCCAAAAGAACCTTGACCGGGCGCGCGGCTTGCTAAGACTCGCCGCGTGAACTCATTCTTGACCCCTCCAAACCGGCAGCGTGCCTATTGTAAAATAGTCACAGCCTGTGCGGCGGCACTTATGTCTCTCTCCGCTCTTGCGCAGAAGACTGAGGCTCTCGAGCCCGCCTACGAGAAAAACCCTCCCTACCCGGAGGCTCAAAATCCCCAACTGCCTTTGGAGGTTTATGATTCCTCGTTTGCGGAGATTCTTGGCAAAGAACCGGCTCTTGTGCATCTCGCCAAGGGCTTTGGCTTCACAGAGGGGCCTGTTTTCCTTTCCGTCAAAAATTCCGACGAGGGCTTTCTCATTTTTACCGACCAGATCAACGACAACATCAACCTCATCCGCTGGCATGGCCTCACGCCATACAACACCATCACGCCAGCCTCCTGGAGCGAGCCGGTGGTTTTCCGGCATCCCTCCAGCATTGCGGACGGTCAAACGGCCGATCTCAACGCGAATCTTCTCACGGCCGAGACGACCGGACGCCGGGTTTCCATTACAAAACACGACGGCATAGTCGAAACGCTCGTTGGCTCCTACGATGGCAAGCCGCTGAATTCCCCGAATGATCTGGTGGTGAAATCCGACGGTTCCGTGTGGTTCACCGACCCCAGTTATGGCTCGCTGCAATTCCCGCAAGAGGCGTATTTGCCAAACAATGTCTACCGCTACGATCCCAAAACAAAGGCTCTCACCGTGGTGACCGGCAACCTCCAAATGCCTAATGGCATCGCCTTTTCGCCGGATGAAAAAATTCTCTACATCATCGATAGCGGAGCTATCCAAGCGCCGCGCACCTACTACTACGACAAGCCGCATACGATCTATGCGTTCGATGTTTCGGCGGATGGCAAAACGATCTCAAACCAGCGCGAATTCGCGGTCGTCTATCCCGGTTTCCCCGACGGCATGCGGCTCGACGCAAAGGGCAACGTTTACTCCGGCGCGCTTGACGGCATCCATGTCTTCAACCCCAAGGGCAAAATGATCGGTAAAATCAAGCTGCCCAAGCAGACGGCGAACCTGACCTTCGGCGGCCGCGACAACAATATCCTCTTCATTTGCTCGTCCGACTCGGTCTGGGCGATCAAACTCAATACAATCGGTGCGAAACCCGTGCCACAAATCGAACGCTAAAAATCCATGAACAACGACTACGACATCATCATCATCGGCAGCGGCGCGGGCGGGGGCACATTGGCGCATCACTTGGCCGCCTCTGGAAAACGCATCCTCATCCTCGAGCGCGGAGGTTGGCTTCCCCGCGAACCAGAAAATTGGTCCGCCTCCGAAGTCTTCATCGCAAACCGCTACACATCGAAGGACACCTGGCGCGACAAGCACGGCAAGGAATTCCAGCCCGGTGTCCACTACTTCGTCGGCGGTGCCACGAAACTCTACGGCGCAGCCTTGTATCGCCTGCGCAAAGAGGACTTCGGCGTCCTGAAACACCACGACGGCATCTCGCCTGCATGGCCGCTTGCCTATGAGACCTTCGAACCCTACTACACCAAGGCCGAGCGCATGTATCGTGTCCATGGCGCACGCGGCGAGGATCCCACCGAGCCGCCATGCAGCGATCCTTATCCCTTTCCCGCCGTCTCCCACGAGCCGCGCATCCAGCAACTCGCCGACGATCTCAAGCGCGCAGGCTACCATCCCTTCCACTCGCCCTGTGGCATCATGCTCAACGAGGCGAATATGCCATACAGCCAATGCGTGCGCTGCGAGGATTGCGATGGATTTCCCTGCCTCGTCCAAGCGAAGTCGGATGCCGAGGTTCTGGGCGTGCGTCCCGCGCTCGAGCACTCGAATGTCACGCTCCTCACCGATTCGCAGGTTCTCAAACTCGTCACCGACCCCACCGGAAAATCCGTAAGCGAAGTCCTCGTGGATCGCGACGGAAAAACCGAAACCTTCCGCGCCAGCATCGTAGTCGTTTCCGCAGGAGCGGCCAACTCCGCCCGACTCCTCCTCATGTCGGCCAACGACAAGCACCCGAACGGCCTCGCCAACGGTTCCGACCAGGTCGGCCGAAACTACATGTATCACAACAGCCAGGCCGTGCTGGCGATTTCCAAGGAGCCGAATCCGACGAAATACCAGAAAACTCTTGGCCTGAATGATTTTTACTTCGGTATGAAAGACTTCGAATTTCCGATGGGGAATATCCAGATGGTCGGAAAATCCCAAGGCCCGATGTATAAAGGCGAGAAGCCGATCGAAGCCGGGCTCGCTCCGATGTTCACGCTCGATTTCGTCGCGAAGCACGCCGTCGATTTCTGGCTCTCCACCGAGGACCTGCCTTCGCCTCACAACCGCGTCATGATCAACCGCGACGGCCAAATCACGCTCAGTTACACGCCGAACAACCAGGAGCCAAAAAATCGCCTCTACGCGAAGCTCAAGTCGATGCTCAACCACCTCGATATGCACGAGCACCTCATCCCTCGAAATCTCTACATGAAAAACGAGATCGATATCGGCGGCGTGGCCCACCAGTCCGGCACCTGCCGCTTCGGCACCGATCCCGCCACCTCCGTGCTCGACACGAATTGCAAGGCCCACGAACTCGACAACCTCTATGTGGTGGATACCTCGTTCTTCCCGAGCATCGGCGCGGTGAATCCCGCGCTGACGGCCATGGCTAACGCCCTCCGCGTCGGCGACCACCTCCTCGAGAGGCTGAAGTAAAAGCGTGGTAAAAAAGCGCGATCCAAAGAGAGGAGCACAGGCGTCCCGCCTGTGTGGGCGTTGATGAATCGGTCCAAATCCGACTCGCACACTGCAAAGAGCGTCAGCCTCGACACGGCCGGGACGGCCATGCCCCCTTCTTCATCAAAACCCTCCCGTGCAGCTGTGGGAGCGGTTTTCGGAACAGGTGTGGCCCAGGGCATCGCCCTCGTCACATTCCCCGCAGCGGGGGCGATTTTCACAAGCCCGCAGCACTACGCCCTGAGCAGCACGCAATACGGCATGCTCTTCGTGCCGCAGGCCATCATGGCAATCATCAGCTCCCTGCTCGCCCCGACTCTCGCGCGGAGTTTGGGAGCGAAGAATGTCTTTCTGGCAGGATTGTTGGCAAACCTCCTCTCCATGGGTCTCCTCATCGCGAGCCAGTTCCTCATGGCGGATCGGACGGCCGCCTACGCGGTGCTCCTTCTGGCGACGACCTGCATGGGCCTGGCCTTCGGCCTCACGGTTCCCGTTATCAACACCTGCGCCGCCGCGTTTTTTCCACTGACAGCAGACCGTGCCGTGCTGACCTTGAATACCCTGCTCGGGCTTGGCACAGCGCTGGCACCGGCATTTGTAGCGGTTTTTATCGGCTTGGGATGCTGGTGGGGATTGCCCGTCCTCGTCGCTATCCTTTGCGGCGGGCTCTTGGTTTTCTCCCTGCCGCTCACCATTTCGGCAGGTTCTACATGTAATGATCAAGCCTCGGGCGTAGTGCCAGCTGTCTTTCCCGCCTTTGCCGCCGCCGCCTTGCTCTACGGGATTTGCGAAACGATGAACGGCAACTGGGGGTCGATCCTCATGTCCGGCGCTCTCGCAAACACCACTGCCACAGCATCCCTCTCCCTCACGCTCTTCTGGGGCGCTGTCACTGGCGGGCGCTTGCTTTTCGCCTTGATCGACCGATGGATGCCCGAGCGGGTTGTTTTCAAAATTCTCCCCGCCGTCATTTGCATCGCATTCCTCCTCGTTCCGCTCATTCCTCCAGGGAGCCCGCTGCCCGGCCTCGCTCTCTTCGCCCTGGCAGGCCTGGGATGCTCCGCCATGCTGCCTCTCATCATCAGCTTTGGCCAAAAACGCATGCCCGCCATCGCCCCCTCAGTCGCCGGATTGCTCATAGCGATCTACCAACTCGGCTACGGCGTTGCCGCCTTCGGAGTCGGCCCGCTGGAGAGCATGGCCGAGCTCCCGCTGCCCCACATCTTCGCCGCCACCGCAGTCCCCGCCATGGGTCTCGTGATTCTTGCTGCGGTGCTGGGTAGGAAACATTGAGCGGTTGGGAATGAGGCGGCTTCGCCGCAAAAATGGGACGGCTCGGCGATCCATCCCTACCATGGGTTTTCGATGGAGACTGCCGCGCCGCTCGCGCGGTTGGATCCACCAGTCCTTCCCCTGGGACAGCTCGCCGAGCGGTCCCATTTTTGCGGCGAAGCCGCCCTTGTCTCGTCAACTGTTTATGATTTCTGTCTTGGAGAGCATGCAAAATCCGGCGTAGCGGAGGAATCTCCCATTGACCTGGTCAGTTATTGATTAATATTTCGGCCATGACCGTGACGATTTACCAAGCCAAGACCCATCTCTCGCGAATCCTACAACGAGTGGAGCAGGGTGAAGAGGTGGTGGTGTGCCGTGGCAAGCAGGCGATCGCCCGGATTGTTCCTACCGACTCCGCCAAACCCAAACGCCCGAAAGTCGGGGTGCCTACTTCGCCGCGATTTGAAATTCCGCCCGATGCCTTTACGCCGCTGGGAGCCGGGGAACTCAAAGAGTGGGGGCTGGAATGACGCTGCTGCTGGATACCTGTGCCTTCATCTGGTTGACGAGCGCGCCCGAGTTGTTGGGGGCGAAGGCGGTCAAGTTTCTGGATGACCCATCTAATGATCGGGTGCTGAGCCTGGCCTCGGTGTGGGAGATCACGCTCAAGCACCGCACGGGCAAGCTGCCGCTGCCATCGCAACCGGAGGTTTGGATTGAGGAGCAGTTGCGGTTGCAGGATATCGAGGTTCTGCCACTCCAAAGAGTGGTGCTTTATCGCTCGGGAAGCCTGCCACCGATCCACAAGGATCCATTTGACAGGGTGATTGCCGCCGAAGCTTTGCATCGCGATTTGCGACTGCTTTCCCCGGACGAACCCTTTGCAAAATATGGTTGCGCCGTCCTCTGGTGAGTTTTCGTCATCGAGGCTTCCCAGTAAAAAGTTTTGGAACATCGGCAAAAAATCGGGAACTCGAGTGGGTTGGATTTTTTATCGTAAGATTGATCCCCTGCGGCGATTGACTTCCCACCACAAATCACCCATGACCACCCTATGCTTAAAGATAACGAATCCCTCCGCATCGAAGCCCGAGATTCCGGAAAGGAAGACTGGCACCTGTGGGGTTCCTACCTGAGCGATCGCCAGTGGGGCACGGTGAGGGAGGATTATTCGGCGGATGGCGACGCCTGGACATCGTTTTCCTTCGACCAGTCCCGCTCGCGCACCTACCGCTGGGGCGAGGATGGCCTCCTCGGCATTTGCGATAAAAACGGCCTGCTGTGCTTTTCGGCCGCACTCTGGAACGGCAAGGATCCGATTTTAAAAGAACGCCCCTTTGGTCTTTCCAACCCACAGGGTAACCACGGCGAGGATATCAAGGACTACTACTACCATCTCGCCAACACGCCCACGCACTCCTTCATGCGCGGCCTTTACAAATACCCGCAGCAGGAATTTCCCTATCAGGATCTCATCGTGGAAAATGGACGCCGCTCACGCCTGGAGCCGGAATACGAACTTGTCGATACCGGTATTTTCAATGAGAGCCGCTATTTCGATGTGTTCTTCGAATACGCGAAAGCCGCGCCGGATGACATGGCGATCCGTCTGCGGATCATCAATCGCGGCCCCGAGGCGGCCCCGCTCACCGTTCTTCCGACGCTCTGGTTCCGCAACACATGGACATGGGAAGTTGCACCCACCTCCAAGCCCGAAATCCGCCTCTTACCCGATGGGCAGGGACTTAGCGCACATTCCGCCGAGTTGGGCGACTATAGCCTCCAAGCCGAAGGCCGGCCGGAGTGGATTTTCACCGAAAACGAGACCAACGACCGACGCCTTTACAATGCCGCCAACCGCACGCCTTTCGTAAAGGATGCCTTCCACGATTATGTCGTTAGCGGCGCGACTGGCGCGGTGAACCCCGCCCGCATCGGCACCAAGGCGGCAGCCGTCTACCAACACACGCTCGCCCCGGGCGAGGAGTGGGTGATCCGGCTCCGGCTTGGCGCGGGTTCGCAGGAAAAACCGATCGATGCCTCCTTCGACACGCTTTTTGCCGACCGCGAGAAGGAATACACGGTGCATTTTGATGCCTCCGTGCCGGGAATGTCCGAGGAATTGTCGCTCGTCATGCGCAGCGCTATCGCCGGCCTGTTTTGGGGAAAGAAATTCTACTCCTACCATGTGAACCGCTGGCTCACCGGAGATCCAACGATGCCGAAACCCCCGGCCGAACGCTGGAAAGGACGCAATGTTTTCTGGCAGGAACTCTACGCCAACGATGTCATCTCCATGCCCGACTGCTGGGAGTATCCCTACTTCTGCGCGTGGGATCTCATGTTCCAATCCGTGGCCTTCGCCGTCACCGATCCCGCCACCGCGAAGCGGCAGAACATGCTTCTGCAAGGCGAGCGCTACACCTCTCCCAGCGCGCAGCAGCCTGCTTACGAGTGGGCTCTCTCGGATGCCAACCCACCCATCGGTGGCTGGGCGGCGTGGAGGATTTATTCGATCGAACGCGGGGAAACGGGCACAGGCGACCGCGCCTATCTCGAAAAAGCCTTCAACAAACTCCTCCTCAACTACGGATGGTGGGCGAACCGCGTGGACCAAACGGGAGACAATGTCTTCGAAGGCGGATTCCTCGGACTCGACAACATCGGCGTCTTCGACCGCCGCTACCCGCTCCCCGACGGCTCTCGAATCGCCCAGAGCGACGGCACGGCCTGGATGGCGACCTTTTCGCTCAACATGCTCAACATCGCCATCGAATTGGCGAGGGATGAGCCGGCTTATGAAGACATCGCCGACAAATTCCTGAACGATTTCATTTACCTCGCAGCGGCCTTGAACGCGCGGGGAGCCGCTGGCATGGCTCTCTGGGACGATGAGGATGGATTCTACTACGATGTCCTCCGACGCCCCGACGGCTCCTCGGCCTACCTCAAGACGCGCTCGGTGGCAGGCCTTACGCCCCTCTTTGCGGTGGAAAGTTTCGACGCCGAAACCGCATTGAAATTCCCTCTTCTGCGCAAACGCTACGAATGGTTCGCAAAAAACCGCCCGCATCTGGTCGAGAGTCTGCACCATATCACGACGCCCGTGGATGGCCGTAGACTCGTCTCGCTGGTCCCGCCCGAGCACCTCCGGCGCATCTGCGAGCTTTTGTTCGATGAATCGGAATTCCTTTCGCCGCATGGCATCCGTGCCCTCTCAAAAATCTATGAAGAGCATCCCTACACTTTCACCGAAGGGGAAAAAACAGAGACGCTTGCCTATAGCCCCGCCGACAGCCCGGTGGCGATGTTCGGCGGCAACTCGAATTGGCGTGGTCCAGTCTGGATGCCGATGAACTATCTCATCATCGAATCACTCCAAAAATTCGGCTTTTACTTCGGCGACACATTCAAAGTCGAATTTCCGACCGGCAGTGGAGTCCAGATGAACCTCTGGGAGGTTTCCTTGGAGCTCGAAAAACGCCTCGTCGGCATTTTCACCCGCGACAAAAACGGCCGCCGTCCCTTCAATGGCACAGTCGATCTTTTCCAAAATGATCCGCACTGGCGCGACCTGCTCCTCTTCAACGAATACTTCAACGGCGACAACGGCGCAGGCGTCGGCGCCAGCCATCAAACCGGCTGGACCGCCCTCGTGGCAAAAATGTGCCGCCAACTCCACACATTCCAAAAAAATATCTGATACCAAGAGCGCATTGATCCCCGACTCCCGCAGTGGCGGTGTTTCTCAGCTGCCAAAAGGTCTCGGGGACCACGCTCGCCCCCGGGCGTTCCGTCACGCGCCCTCGCGGGACGGATTGAAGAAATACGGCCGCAGGCCGGTAAATAAACTCCATGTCTGGCGGGAGGTGCACCCGACCGCACTCCCCGATACCCAGATCGCTCAAGCCCCGTGGGCAGCTGAGCGTTCGCGGTTCAACCACACGCGGGCGATGCCCTTCATGCGAGTGAGAATGTAGTAGACCGTTTGGCTGCGCTGGCGAACGAGTTCCGCGCCGACAATCTTCGGCACGAAGTCCGCTGGCACCTCCATGATCTCCTCGGGCGTGAGGCCATCCAGTCCCTTGCAGAGAATCGCCGTCATGGCCTTCGTGAGCGTCTGCACCTGTGGGCCCAGCGTGATGCGGAAGGCGCAGCCGCGCTGGGGGGAGACTTTTAAAAACACGCCGACAGTATCCGTGCACTCTTCGTCCTTTCGGGTGTCTTCGAGGTCGAAGGTTTCCCCGTCGCGCGGCCCTTGTTTCATGGCGGCGGAGGCATACGAGATGAGGGACTCGCGCTTCTCGGCGTCTGGCAAGGACTCGAAGAGTGCGATGATTTGATTGAGTTTCCCGGGATACACGGTGGTTCTTAGCCTCTCTCGATGGGGGCGCCCACACGGTTGCCCCACTCGGTCCAAGAGCCATCGTAGTTGCGCACATTTTTGTAGCCGAGGAGGTAGGTGAGAACGAACCAAGTGTGGCTCGAGCGTTCGCCGATACGACAGTAGGCAATGACCTCCTGCCCGGGCTGCAGGCCGGCCTCATCCTCATAGATCTGGCGGAGCTCATTCATGCTTTTGAAGGTCGAGTCATCCTTGACGGCCATTTTCCAAGGAACGCTGGCAGCGTTGGGAATGTGACCTCCGCGCAAGACGCCTTCCTGGGGATACTCCGGCATATGGGTGACATCGCCACGGAATTCCGCCGGGGAGCGCACATCGATGAGCGCCATGCCGACACGGCTCTGGGCGAGGGCCTGATCGTAAAACGCGCGGATTTCGCCATCGAAACGCGACTCCTGCGCAGCGTAGTGCCCTTGGGCGAAGTGCGGCACGGCCCGCGTGAGGTGCCGACCTTCGGCGACCCACTTGTCGCGTCCACCGTCCATGATCTTGACCTTCGTGTGGCCAAACAGCCGGAAGACCCAAAGCGCGTAGCAGGCCCACCAGTTCGACTTGTCTCCGTAGAACACAACCGTCGTGTCATTCGAGATGCCATTGCGCTCGCACACTGCTGCGAATTGTTGGGGAGTGATGTAGTCGCGGATTGTCTGATCCTGCAAATCCGAGCGCCAGTCGATGTGCACGGATCCTTGGATATGGCCCGTGTCGTAAAGAAGAATATCCTCGTTGCTCTCAACAATTCTCAGGTGTGAATCTGCCAAGTGCTCAGAGACCCACTCGGTAGAAACGAGGGCTTCAGGGTGCGCGTAGTTTTTGTCGCTCATGTAAGGACAAATTAAAGATTCACTGGCACTGTGCAAGCCAGACAGCGAATCATTTCCAAACAAATCTCGATTTTCACAATGGCGAGCCGCTCGGTAATATGCATAGTTCTGGTTCTCTTCGTAACACTCGATGACTTATTTTGTCCTCTACAACAACGTGCAGGAAGGCCCTTACTCCGCGCAGGATGTGAAAAGCTTTCTCCGTGATGGTCGCTATTCCGGCGAGAGCCTCTGCTGGAGGGAAGGCTGGGAAGAGTGGCGGCCACTCTTCAGTGAGATTGGAATGGTGGCAAAACCAATCGAATCTGAAACGCTCCCACAGAAGGTCTCGGAGGTCGAAGCACCCCCTGCACCTTCTGTGGCCTGGCATCATGAGCGAACTGGGCGGCCCGAGAAAAAAGTCATTCTTCTCGTGGTGGCGGTTTTGCTCTTGGGAGCAGTCTCCGCCGTTCTCGCCTTCCTCTTAGTCGATTCACAAACACACATTCAGCGCCAGGCAGAGCCTATTGTGTCCCGCGCCGAACTGGAGCGCGGCTTGCTGGAGGCGAGCGCAACACTTCGCGGGCCGCAGGCGGCCGATGAAATCCGCACATGGGTCACCTACGAGGACACCTCGACCTCTCGCCCCATGGCTGTCGCCCGCGCGAACATTCTCATCTATCCCGAATCCATGGTCGCCGATGTGCTGCGCCCGGCGGCAAGCGGGGGAGTCTCGGAAATGATGGCACGCCTCCAGTCCTCGTTGCCGCCCCCGTGGCGGGAAACAATCACCGATTCCAATGGCGTCGCCAGCATCGGCGGGCTTCAGCCGGGCGATTATATCGTGATCGTCTTTGCCCAAAAAAACGGCTCTGCAGAGCCCGAGAGCTACTTCTGGGTCGCCAAACGCCGTCTCGACATCCATCCCTCCCAATCTCTCGTCCTCTCCGAAAAAAACGCCACCACGGCTAAGAGCCTCGATTTTTTAATGATCGAATAGTCCTCACCGCGCCTTGCTGTCGAAGGCATCCCGCAGGGCGTCACCGAGGAAGTTCAAAGCGAGGAGAGTGAGAGCCATCGAGGCCGCCGGGAAAACAAGGAGCCACCAGAAGCTGCGGACGGGATTGATCGCGCCGGCGCCATCGGCAAGGAGGGAGCCCCAACTCGCCTGCGGGGCCTGAATGCCAAGCCCCAAGAAACTCAGGAAGGATTCGTCGATAATGACGGCAGGGATCGTGAGGGTGAGGTAAACAAGGATGATGCCGACAAGATTTGGCAGCAAGTGCCGGGTGAGGATTTTAACATGAGACTGACCCAGCGCGCGGGCAGCCGTGACGAATTGGCGCTCCTTGAGCGAAAGCACCTGGCCGCGAACGATGCGGGCCATTGTGAGCCATTCGATGAAGCCCAGCGTGAGGATTAAAATCGCGATGCGGGACGACTCCACAAGCCACGCGAGGCCTTCGCGGTTTGCCCACTCTTGAAGTCCGGCGTTGAAGGCATTGATCGCGATCAAAATAAAAATCAGCCGGGGCACCGAGTAGAGGATATCCACGAAGCGCATCATGACCGCATCGGTGCGTCCTCCAGCGTAGCCGGCAATCAGTCCCCAGGCGGTGCCGATGAAAAGACTCACCACGGCGCCACAAAGGCCGACGAGCAGGGAAATGCGTCCACCTGTGAGAACGCGGTAAAGGAGGTCGCGTCCATTGAGATCCGTGCCGAAGGGATGTTCCCACGAGGGGGGGGCATATTGGCTTGGCCCGGGCTCGCCAAGGACGGATGGTAAAAAAAGCGGCCCCACGACACAGGCGAGGACCATGAATGCCAGAAAGGCAGCCGACAGCATGGCGATGGGATTATTTTTCACCCGCTGGAGGACGCGCGGATCAAGCATGGGATTTGATTCTCGGGTCGAGGAACCCGTAGGCCAGATCGACGAGGAGGTTGAAGCAAACCAGCATCGCGCAATACACGATCACCATTCCGCCCAGGAGGAATCCATCGCGGTTGAGAATGGAATGCACAAAAAAGCCGCCTGCACCGGGGATGTTGAAGACGGTTTCCACGACGATGGATCCCGTGAGCAGGTGCGCGGCCAGCGGGCCCAGATACGAAACCACGGGCAGGATGGCGATGCGCAACGCATGGCGATAGACGACTGTGGATTCCTTCAGTCCCTTGGCCCGTGCCGTCCGCACGAAATCCATCTCCAGCGTCTCGACCATGCTCCCGCGCATGAGGCGGGCGATCACTGCCGCCGCAGGCGCAGCCAGCGTGAGCGCGGGAAGGATAAGATGGGTAACGCCACCCCAGCCTCCGGCGGGCAACCATCCCAGCGTGAGGGCAAAAACAAGGATCAAGAGCGGGCCGATAATGTAGGAAGGCAACGAAATCGCCGCCAGCGCGAGGAACATGGCCCCGAAGTCGCGCCAAGTCCGGCGGTGCATGGCCGCCAGCGTTCCCAGCCACACGCCAGCGAATGTCGCGAGCAAAAAGGCGGCGCCTCCGAGCGCGAGCGTGACCGGCAGAGTCTGCGTGAGGATTTCATTCACTGAGCGGTTGCGATACTTCGTGGAAAGCCGTAGATCGCCTCGCAGTAAATCGCCGATGTAGCCTGAGTATTGCTGCCACAGCGAGCCATCGAGTTTGTATTTCGCCAGAAGTTGCATCTCGATGGCCTTGGAAATTTTTCGCTCTCCATCAAACGGCCCTCCCGGCGAGGCGCGGATCAGGAGAAAAGTGATCGACACCACGCAGAACAAAACCACTGCGAGTGAGACAAGACGTTTAAAAAGGACAGCAAGCATGGTGCTCGGGCGCGACCATTTTTAAACACACCGGACTCCGCGAGCATAGAAATTTACATGCCTTTGCGCAAACTTACTCGCCGTTCACGGACGTTGTCGTGGTGAGCGCAAGCCGGTCTGGGATGTTGGGCTCGGTGTGGTGGATTTCCACGCGGTCGATGCGGAGGGCGGTGCCGTCGGTGTTGAATTCGGGGCGGTATCTGGGCTCGAAGTAGACGGGCATATCTTTCTGGAGGGGTAAGATTTCGAGGCGGAGGTCGCCGCTAGCGAGCTCCGAGGCGTAGCGGCGCAAGCCGATTTCAAAAACGCTGCCGTTGTAGAAGTCATCGGTGACCAGTCGCCCGTTGAGAGCGAGCCGGGCGACATCGCCTGTGTAGTGGATGCGGAGGATGGGATTCGCTGCCATATCCAGATCGGCGGGGAGGTGGACTTTCCAGACGGCGGCGGATTCAAATCCGTTTTGTCCCGGTGAGACGGGAAGGGGAAAATCGGCGCGCGGGGATTTCCAATTCCGCAGCGCGCCCGGGTTTTTGAGGAGCTCCAAGACAACTGGTGTGGAAGTGACTTGGGGCGGGGTATCAAACGCGAGAGCGCTGTCTTTGCTTGTCGATGCGAGCGCAAGCGAGTCGCCCTCGCTGAGAAGAACAACCCTCACTTCCCGTCCATTTTTTCCAGTGATGCGAATGGCTGTATTGCGGCTTGTTTTGACCCCGCTGAAAATCATCGGCTTGGAGATGAGCGGGGTTTGGAGCGTGGCGGAATCAAAGGCAAACTCGGCGTGCAGACCCGGAACCTCGGCGAAGACCACTGTGAGGCCGCCATCGGCATCGAGTGTGCGGCGGACGGGCTGGGCCGTGGCATAGATCAGCTTCACTCCATTCAGGTCCAGATTGAAGGGCCAGTGGAAAAATGAATCCGCTGGAATCGTGGCGGGCTTGCTTGGAATGGTGAGGCTGCCGCCGGGGAGATCGATCCGGAATCGGGTGTTTGCCTTGGCCGGCATGTGTTGAAGTCTTTGGTAGTTGTTCACGAAAAGAAATCCGGCGAGGCCATCCGACCGCACGCTCCAGCGTAGGTGTGCGGGATTGGAGAAGTCCATTTCCTCGCGGCCGGGGAGGAAGGCCGGCATGCGGGACAGCTCGGTTCCGAAGTCTTCCATGAAGAAATTCAACCGCCGCAGCCAGTGGTAGTGCGGGCGGATCTGGCCGTATTGGCCGATGGGGGCTTGGAAGTCGTAGGATTTGACGGGCGTGTCGAAGACATCGCCGATCTCGTTCGATTTGTGCAGCGTGGTGAGGCGTCCCTCGGGATTCTCGCCGCCGTGATACATGTAGTAGCCGATGCCCACACAGCCGCTGCCGAGTTGGCAGAGCGCGAGGGATGCGACATCGCGCGGCTCGATCTTGTTTCGCCGGTGGTAGGAGACGAACATGCCGCCGCCGGTTTCGGCTGTGAGGAAGGGATACTGCGCACGGCTCGACTCGTCCTCCCCGCCACGCACGGTGTTGACATCACTCGCGATCGATTCGTCGATGCGCTGTTTTCGGAAGATGTAGTTGTAAAGGAGGCTCTCCGACTTCTCGACCGTGCCCTCCCAAGCCGCGTCAGGATAGGCGCCGTAGAAGGGAATCATCTCGCCGTGTGGCATCGGGTCCTCCATGCGGGGCCAGCCGGTTTTTGTGTAGAGCGGCACATCGATGCCTGCCTCGAGTGCGAGATTTTTCAGGCCAAGAAGATAGCGCGAGGGACCTGAATACTCGTTGTCCAGTTGGATGGCGACGACGGGGCCACCGTCCTTCCAGAGCAGGCCGCGCATTTTCTCGCCGATGTGTGTGTAGAGCCGCCTGACGGCTTCATCATAATCCGGATGCTCGGGGCGCAGGCCCCAGCGGGCTGGTGTCTCCCAGCGCGTGCTGTTTTGAATCCAATCGGGGAAGCCGCCGTAGCGGACCTCGCCGTTGCACCACGGCCCGGTGCGCACGATGGCGAGGAGGCCAACCTCGCGGCAGGTCTCGAGGAAGGCTCGCAGGTCTTTTTGTCCCTCCCAGTCCCACTCGCCCTCGACCTCTTCGTGGTGGTTCCAAAAAATATAGCTCGAGACGATTTTTATGCCGCCGGCTTTCATTTTCTCCAGCGCCTCGCGCCACTCGGCGCGGGGATACCTTGAAAAATGGATCTCGCCCATGATGGGGAACCAAGGCTTGCCGTTGAAGAGCAGGCTGCGGCTGTCGAGCGAGATTTCATCCCCTGCTGGATTTTGCGTGGTGCCGAGCTTGAAGTAGCCTGAGAGGGGCGGCTCGGGGGTGTGGACCGTGACCGTGTGGGTATCGACCTCCAGTGGAGGGGTCAATGTGAGAGTCAGGCTGATTCCCGCATATGAGACCGATTTGAAAACATTCGTTATCATGGAACGGACCTCCGGAGTGTGTTGTGGGGGGGTGAGTGGAGTGGGGCTCTAAGGATTCATGTTGATCTTTTCGCGAGCGGTTTGAGGTGGGGTGAAATGCGAGGCGGAGTTTGGATTTTTCTGCCTATGAGTTTGGACAAATCCGCGCGGGATTTGTTCAAAACGGAAGACAAGGAAATCAACCGCAGAGGATACGGAGAGCACGGAGGGAGGGCTCGGGAATTGGCGCTGCTGCGGAAGATGGTGACGAACAGTGATTCGTCAGAATTGCACAAGAACTCTGCGCCGTCTTGAGATTCAAAGGCGGCTCATGCCGCAGAAATGGGACGGCGACGGCGCACCATCCCTACCTTGGGGAACGAAGCGCGCTGCCGCGCGGGGGTTAGGCTGTGCGGCCGCAGCAGGATTTGAATTTTTTCCCTGAGCCGCAGGGGCAGGGATCGTTGCGGCCGGCTTTGGGGAGTTCGCGCTTGAGGGGGAGTTCGAACTTCGGAGCGGGCGGTTGGTCGGGCGTGGAAGGTTGTGGATGGCCTTGGGGAGCGGCCTCTGGATTGAGGGCGAACTCGGGACGGGAGAGAATCTGCGGGATGTTGGCGAGCATTTGCTCGAAGGCCTGGAGATTCGTGGTGCTGCGGAAGAGGTTGCCGAGGACCTCGCCTTTGATGGTGTCCATGAGGTCGACGAACATGGCGTAGGCGTCGTTTTTGTATTCAACGAGCGGATCTTTTTGGCCGAAGGCGCGGAGGTAAACGGCGTCGCGGAGGCCATCCATCGCGTAGAGATGCTCCTGCCACAGGCGGTCGATGGCATTGAGAATGATGTAGCGCTCGAGGCCGCGCAGGGCCTCCGGGTTTTCGAGGGCCGCCTTGCGTTCGTAGGCTTCGCGAACGGTTTCGATAAGAAAGTTCGCATTCTCCTCGGTGGAACGCGTGTGTAGAGCCGCCCGCTCCTTGGTAAGGCCGAGCGGGAAGGTTGTGTTGATCCAATGCAGGAGGCCTTCGTGGTCGGGCTCCTCGCCTTCGGCGGATTCAAGGAAGGGGGAGATTTTTTTGGGAACGACCTCGTTGATGACCTCGAGGATGAGTTCGCGCGGATTCTCGGCGTCCATGACTTCGTTGCGGTAGCCGTAAACGACTTCACGCTGTTGGTTCATGACATCGTCGAACTCCAGGGTGCGTTTGCGCATCATGTAATTCCGCTGCTCGACGCGTTTCTGGGCGGTCTCCACACTGCGGTTCAGCCATGGGTGCTCGAGTTCCTCGCCCTCTTGGAGGCCGAAGGTTTCCATGATTTTTGTCATGCGGTCGCTGGCGCCGAAGTTGCGCATGAGGTCGTCCTCGAAGCTCACATAGAAGCGCGAGCGGCCGGGATCGCCTTGGCGGGCGCAGCGTCCGCGCAGCTGGCGATCGATGCGGCGGGATTCATGGCGCTCGGTGCCGAGCACGAAGAGCCCGCCGACCTCGGCGACGCCCTCGCCGAGTTTGATGTCGGTGCCTCGGCCCGCCATGTTGGTGGAAATGGTCACGGCACCCTTCAGGCCGGCGCGCGAGATGATTTCCGCCTCTTGCAGGTGGAATTTCGCGTTCAGAACGGTGTGAGGGATTTTTTGGAGCTTCAGCATGCGGCCGAGGAGCTCACTGGCCTCCACGCTGGCAGTTCCTACGAGGACTGGCTGGCCTTTGGCGTGGGCTTCCTTAATCGCTTCGATGGCGGCGTTGTATTTTTCGCGGCGGGTCTTGTAGATGCGGTCATTCTCATCTGCGCGTTTCACTGGGCGGTTGGTGGGAATGATATTTACATCGAGGCGGTAGATGTCGTGAAACTCGCTCACTTCGGTCTCGGCGGTGCCTGTCATGCCGGCGAGTTTGTGGTAGAGGCGGAAGTAATTCTGGATCGTGATGGTCGCGAGCGTCTGTGTCTCGCGGTCGATCTGGACACCCTCCTTGGCCTCGACAGCTTGGTGGAGGCCATCGCTCCAGCGGCGGCCGGCCATTTTGCGGCCGGTGAAAGTATCGACGATGACGACTTTGTTTTCCTCGACGACATATTCGACATCCTTTTCGTAAAGGCAGTAGGCTTTGACGAGTTGCGTGATGTTGTGAATGCGCTCGCCTTGGGCATCGCAGTGCTGCTGCCGGGCGGATTTTTTCTCCAGCTTCTGTGTGGGTGTGAGGGCGGAGTCGTTCTCGATGTCGGCGAACTCTGTGAGGAGGTCAGGGAGCATGAAAGCATTCGGGTCGTCGGGGTTCAGGTAGGTGCGGCCCATTTCCGTGAGGTCGGCGTCGTGGGAGCGCTCTTCAATGGTGAAGTAAAGTTCCTCCTTGAGCGCGACGAGGGCGGCCTTGCCCTCGGTATCCTTGTAAAATTCGAGCTCCGCCTTGTCCATGAGCTTGCGCATTTCGGGATCTTCGAGGTGGCGGAGGAGGACCTTGCTGCGGGGTTGGCCGAGCTTGAGCTTGAAGAGGGTGCGGCCTGCTTCGGCGGGCTTGGCAGCTTCGACGAGTTCTTTGACCTCGGAGGCGAGCCGGTTGCAGAGCATGGTCTGCTTGCGGATGAGCTGCTCGACGAGCGGCTTGAAGCGGTCGTATTGGTGGGTCGAAACGGTGGCTGGGCCGCTGATGATGAGTGGTGTGCGGGCTTCGTCGATGAGGATTGAGTCCACTTCGTCGACGATGGCAAAGTAGTGCCCGCGTTGCACCTGCTGCTCACGGCTGGTGGCCATGCCGTTGTCTCGCAAATAATCGAAACCGAACTCGCTGTTCGTGCCGTAGGTGATATCGCATTGGTATTGCTCGCGTCGCAGTTGGGGCATCTGGTCGTTTTGAATGATCCCCACGCTGAGCCCAATGAAAGTGTAGAGTTGTCCCATCCACTCGGCGTCGCGCTGGGCGAGGTAGTCATTCACTGTCACCACATGCACACCGCGTCCAGAAAGGGCGTTCAGATAAACAGCCAGTGTGCCGACGAGTGTCTTGCCTTCGCCAGTCGCCATCTCGGCAATACGACCGCGATGCAGCACCATGCCACCGATGAGTTGCACATCGAAATGAACCATGTTCCATATCAGGGGATAGCCGCACACCATGAACTCGCGTCCGCACAGGCGGCGTGCGCCATTTTTCACCACCGCGAAGGCCTCAGGGAGAATCGCATCCAACTCGGCGGCCAACTTGTCGGAGTCGGAAATTTTCGACAACCTCTCCTTCCACTCGAGGGTCTTTGCCCGCAAGGCTTCATCAGGCAAGGACTGGAGCCCAGCCTCGATTTCGTTGATTTGTTTAACGATCGGCATCATGTGGCGCAACTCGCGCTGGTTTTTTGAGCCGACGATTTTTTTAAGGATCCAACTGAACATAGCAAAAATGGTGAGCGAGACAATTAAGGGGGCGGAGGGCAATTGGAAAGGGGGAAAAGGCCCAGGGGCAAACGCAGCGCCCTTCTCTCTTCCCTCATTGCGAAATGCCGCCGACTCGGACAGAGTTCCGCAGATGACGCCGGGGCGGTTGACATTTTTTTCCAGACTCACGAGCACGCTGGTGCTGTGGGTGCTGATGTTGGCAACTGTTTTTACGGGCTGGGATGTCGGCTTCTTCTTGCTGCTCTCCTTCATGGCGCTGAGGGCACTGTGGGAATACTACCGCATGCTGGAACACGATGGGATCGGTGTCTTCACGCTGACGGGTCTCACCTGTGCGGCGGTATTGCTCGCCGGCGGATTTCTCATCGTTCGCTCCGAGGGACCGGAGAACAGCCACGACTTTGAGTTGCTCGTGTTGGTGCTTTTTCTTCTGACGATATTCGCGCGGCAGATGTTTCGCGGCGCGGAAAACGATCCGCTGCGCGCCATGAGCTATACGGTTTTCGGGCTCTTTTATATTCCTTGGCTTTTCAGCTTCCTCACAAAACTCATCTATCTGACACCGTGCCTAGAGGGCGGACTAACGACGGGGCAATACTATGTGCTCTACCTCGTCGCCGTGACCAAGTTCAGCGACATGGGCGCGTATGTCTTCGGCAGCCTCTTTGGTCGTAACCCTTTTGCACCACATATTAGCCCTAAAAAAACATGGGAAGGTTTTGCGGGGGCGCTCATTTCTTCGCTGCTCTGCAGTTACTGGATGTATGCCCTCATGCCGGAAAACCTCTCCGCCTTCCGCTTTTGGGACATCACCGTTCTCGGTCTCTTGCTGGGATTTGCGGCGGTGGTTGGAGACTTGGCAGAATCGGTCGTCAAGCGCGGGGCGCATACGAAAGATTCCAGCACCATGTTGCCGGGTATCGGCGGAACGTTGGATCTCATTGACAGCATTCTTTTCACCGCACCGCTGCTATTTTTCTACATGAGATTTGTCTTGGGCGTCGGGTGAGCAACAGAGGAGGCTTGAATTTTTCACTGTGCGAATCAATCTGCTCCACCAATCGTAGCGCCGACACGGGCGCTCTCTTTTAAACCAATTTCCATCTTATGAAAAAAGCACTCATCACCGGCATCACCGGACAGGACGGCAGTTATCTTGCCGACCTCCTCCTCAAGAAAGGATATGAAGTCCACGGCATCATCCGCCGCGCGAGCACATTCAACACGGCCCGCATCGACCACATTTACTCGGATCCGCATGTCAACGGCGTGAAACTTTTTCTCCACTACGGCGACTTGGCTGATGGCGTGAACCTGGTGAAGCTCATTTATGATCTGAAGCCGGATGAGGTCTATCATCTCGGCGCTCAGAGCCATGTGCGTGTCAGCTTTGATATTCCAGAATACACCGGTGATGTCACTGGCATCGGCACCACGCGCATCCTTGAGGCGATGCGCGAGGCGGGCGTGAATGCGAGATTTTACCAAGCTTCCAGCAGCGAGATGTTCGGCAAAGTGCAGGCCGTGCCACAAACCGAAACCACCCCCTTCTGGCCACGCAGTCCCTACGGTGCGGCCAAAATGTATGCCTACTGGATGACCGTCAACTACCGCGAAGGCTACGGCATGCACGCCTCGAACGGCATCCTTTTCAACCACGAAAGTCCTCGCCGGGGAGAAACCTTCGTAACCCGTAAAATCACCCGCGCCGCTGCTGCCATCAAGCTTGGCAAACAAAAAGAACTCTACCTTGGTAATCTCGACTCCAAGCGCGACTGGGGTTATGCCCCCGAATATGTCGAAGCCATGTGGCTCATGCTCCAACAGGACCAACCGGACGACTATGTCATCGCCACCAACGAAACGCACACCGTTCAAGAATTCGTCGAACACGCCTTCGCCCGCGTTGGCCTCGATTGGAAAGATTACATCAAATACGACGCCCGCTACGAACGCCCCGCCGAGGTCGATCTCCTCATCGGCGACCCGGCCAAGGCCAAAAAACAACTCAATTGGGAACCCAAGGTCCGCTTCCCGGAACTCGTCAAAATCATGGTCGACGCCGACATGGCTTTGCTGCAAGGACTCCCCGTGCCGGATCCGCTGACGCCAGCGTATCGCTAAACTAAGAGAAATTGAATTTCTCCATCATCATCCCGGCCTACAACGAGCGCGACAATATCCCGCTGGTCGTCGAGCGGCTTGAGGCTCTTCTTGCTGACTTTGATTGGGAAATTATTTTCGTGGATGATGATTCGCAGGATGGCTCGCGGGAGGTTTTGATGGAGTTGGCCCGGACGAAGTCGCGCGTGAAGTTTATTCGGCGGATCGGGCGGCGTGGATTGGCATCAGCCTGTTTGGAAGGCATGGCTTCGAGTGCGGCGGATGTTTTTGCGGTGATGGATTGTGATCTTCAGCACGATGAAACGATTCTTCCGGCTATGCTGCGGGCTTTTGAGGAGGATTCCCGTCTGGAACTGGCTGTGGGAAGCCGCTATACGGGTAAGGGTGGCGGAACGGGAAACTGGTCGAAATCGCGCGTTTTTGTGAGTC
>Ga0247835_1001787_pt1 | contig 25028 bp, 17 predicted proteins | sample LaCtaG_3_FD_189912 | JGI IMG/M metagenome (GOLD analysis project Ga0247835, IMG submission 189912) | Freshwater microbial communities from meromictic Lake La Cruz, Castile-La Mancha, Spain - LaCruzMarch2015_13.5m | ecosystem: Environmental > Aquatic > Freshwater > Lake | place: Spain: Castile-La... | reverse complement strand
ATTACCCCGATTGCTATTGCTCAACTGGCCATTAAACACAACTGCCTGTGCGTCGTAAATTTCTTTTCCGAATTGTCAAAGAACTTCAATGACTCTTTTACTTGAAAAATGTGTACCCTTTCTAAATGAAAAAGAAAAAAGACCTCAAAATTTTCATCTGGCGTAGTATTTTTTTTACTTTTTGACCACAGCGAACTACTGCTTTCCCGCACCTAACGACTATCCAAAAACCCGCATTGCGCACAACCCACGCACTGCCGCAGTCGCCGAATACCGGTCGATTGTCGGCAGTGCGTGAAGGAGCGCAAAGTTCGGTAAGCATACGCACATTGTCAACCCTTAGCCCCCAATCTTCCATAAAACAGGGATGCCCAAACCCCAAAATAATCCCGTGTAAGGCGATTGGAAAAAAACAGGCCAATCCTGTCTAACTTTGCGGACCAAACAGGCATTCCACATGACTTCACGCGACATCCGCCGCCAGTTCCTCGACTTCTTTGCCTCCAAAGGGCACAAAATTATACCCTCGGCACCCATCGTAGCCAAAAGCGACCCTACCCTGTTGTTCATCAACTCGGGCATGGCACCCCTGAAAGATTTTTTTCTGGGCAACCAAACACCGCCCAGCCCCCGCGTGGCCGACACCCAGAAGTGCCTCCGCGTGTCGGGTAAACACAACGACCTGGAAGACGTGGGCTTCGACGGCTACCACCACACCATGTTCGAAATGCTCGGCAACTGGTCGTTTGGCGACTATTTCAAAAAAGACGCCATCGCCTGGTCCTGGGAACTGCTCACCGAGGTGTATAAAATCCCCAAAGACCGCCTGTATGTGTCGGTTTTTCGGGGCGACGACAAGGAGAACCTGCCCTTCGATCAGGAAGCGCACGACGAATGGCTCCGATTTGTGCCCGAAGACCGCATTCTCGCCTTTGGCAAAAAAGAAAACTTTTGGGAAATGGGCGAGCAAGGTCCCTGTGGCCCTTGTTCGGAAATACACGTAGACATGCGCTCCGACGAGGCGCGGGCCATCACCGACGGCAAAACCCTGGTAAACGCCGACGACCCCAACGTCATCGAAATCTGGAACAACGTGTTCATGCAGTTCAACCGCCGCGCCGACGGTTCGCTCGACGAACTGCCCGCCAAAAGCGTGGACACCGGCATGGGCTTCGAACGCCTCTGCCGCGCAGTACAAGGCGGCGACTCCAACTACGACACCGACCTCTGGAAACCGCTCATCGGTTTCCTCGAAAACTTTTCCGGCATACCCTACACCGGTACGTACCCGGGGTTGCACGCCGACTGGACAAAAACCGACGTGGCCATGCGCGTGGTGGCGGATCACCTGCGCGCCGTGTGCTTCACCATTGCCGACGGCGAACTGCCCTCCAGCACCGGTGCCGGGTATGTCATTCGCCGCATTTTGCGCCGCGCCGTGCGCTATTACTACTCGTTCCTCAACCTGCGCGAGCCGGTGATGTACCGCATGGCCCCTATCCTCGCCGAGGAGTTTGCCGATGTTTTTCCGGAGCTCAAAGCGCAGGTCGATTTTGTGGTGAAGGTGGTACTGGAAGAGGAAAAATCCTTCTTGCGCACCCTCGAAAGCGGCCTCAAACGCATAGATGCACTTGAGGTAGCCAACAATTCCGTGAGCGGAGAACAGGCCTTTGAATTGTACGATACCTTTGGTTTCCCCTTTGACCTCACCAACCTCATTGCCCGCGAAAAAGGCTGGTCGGTTGATGAAGCCGGTTTCGAAAAAGCCCTGGCCGAACAAAAAACCCGCTCGCGCAAAGACGCTGCCAAAGAGGTGGGCGACTGGATCGTCGTCCGAGACGAGGCCAATGTGCAGTTCATCGGGTACGACCAGCTCGAACTACGCGATGCCTACGCCACCAAGTACCGCACCGTAATGCTCAAAGGAAAACCCCAAATCCAGTTGGTGCTCAACCGCACACCGTTTTACCCCGAAGGCGGCGGCCAGGTGGGCGATACGGGCTTCATGGACTTTTCCGGCGAACGCGTGCAGGTGTTGGACACCAAAAAGGAAAATGACCTGATTATACATATTGTCGATAAACTGCCAGCCCGCCTGGAAGACACCAGCGTACACTGCACCGTGGACGCCCGCAAACGCCAATTGACTGAAAACAACCACTCAGCAACACACTTGATGCACGCCGCATTGCGCCAGGTGCTGGGCACCCACGTGCAGCAGAAGGGTTCCTCTCTCGACGATCAGGCCTTGCGCTTCGACTTTGCGCATTTTCAAAAGATGACCGACGCGGAAATTGCCGAAATTGAACGCATCGTGAACGAAAAAATACGGGAAAACATCGCCCTCGAAGAAGCCCGCAACCTGCCCATCGAAGAAGCCCGCGCCTCCGGAGCCATGATGCTTTTTGGCGAAAAATACGGCGAAACCGTACGCATGATCACATTTGACCCCGCCTACTCGCGCGAGCTTTGCGGCGGCTGCCATGTGAAACAAACGGGTCAGATTGGCTTGTTTAAAATCGTGGGCGAAAGTGCCGTGGCCGCTGGCGTGCGCCGCATTGAAGCCATTACGGCTGTGGCGGCAGAAGAATATGTTGCCGAACTGGAAAAAGAAGTCAACGCCGTCAGAAACGCGCTCAAATCCAAGGACTTAGCCAAAGCGGTGAGCGATTTGCAGGAAGAAAACAAGCGCCTGTTAAAAGAAACCGAGCGCCTGGCGCAGGAGCAAGCCAATGGCTTGCGCGAGGGCCTGCGTGCGCAAGCCGAAAACGTCAACGGCATCCAGTTTATAGCAGCCATACTGCCCATACAAGATGCCAACGCAGTAAAAAAATTAGCCGCTGACCTGGAGCGCGAACTCGGCAGCGCCGTGGTAGCTTTTGGCACCGTGAGCGCCGACAAGCCCCAGCTCACCGTCAAAATCAGCGACGACCTGGTAAAGGAAAAAGGCCTCCACGCGGGCAACATCGTCCGGGAGTTGGCCCAACAATTTCTGAAAGGCGGCGGCGGCGGTCAGGCCAATTACGCCATGGCTGGTGGCAGCGATGCGTCGAAGTTGAAAGAAGCCGTAGAGGCGGTGCGGGGGTATTTGGGGTAAACCAGGGATGCTGCGCAAACGGGGGTTTGCGCAGCATCGTTTTTACTTGTAATTCATCCACTTACTGCGACCGCAGCGCCCGATATTGCCCGTCTATGTTCACGGTTTGTCCTTGTGTGTTTACAACGGTACCCAAAAAGTTGCCTTCAATGTACTGCCCAACCGGGCCGTAAGTGGTTACGGTGGTGCTCAGATTGGGGGCAATGCTGGAATCCATGCTGATGCTAAATCCGGCAAAAGACGTAACATTATATGTACCGATTTGGGCATCCGATGGAAAAGTCAAATACCCAAATCCCAGGGTGTTGCCTTCTCCTGATATATAGGTGTAACCAGATCCGCCGAGCGTGTCGTAGTAGCGTATGCCGGTGGCATTAGGCAATATATACTGGTTGCCATTGATTTTTATTTTAAAAAACTGGTCAAGGCCGGTACAGGCGGTAAGGGTACCTACATCCACCAATGCCGTAGAGTTGTAGATGTAAAAAGTACCGCTCTTGTTCACGCTGGTCAGGTCAAAACCAACCACTTTGATGTTGTTTATCGGCGGGCAAACGGGAAAAGCTACACTGAAGTGGCCATTGGCATCCGTAAAAGCAAACGTGCTATATTGGTAGTCATTGACCCAAATAGCCGCGTATCCATCCGACACCGCCTGTTGATTGCAATCGACCAGTAGTCCTTCCACGCTGATGACATCATTTTGAGGAGGCGTTACGATGATGTCGGGCAATTGTGCGTCGCCGCTGAATGGCCCAATGCCTGTCGGGCCGTATACCTGGTTGATGCATGTGCCCGAAAACAGTTCAATGGTGATGTTCAATGGGGCATTTTTGGGCACGTACCCACAAAAAGTACCGTCGGCATTGACATAACCAAACCCATTGAAACCGGTATTGACGTCCAAAATGGTTATCAACGCTCCGGCTGCCGGGTTTTCATTGTTTCCTACAAATACTTTACCGGACAATTTGATTAAACTTTCCGGATAATCGCAGTTCCAGAAACTGAAGTGGCTCACCTTGCCTACATATGTATTGCCAACGCGTTGGGCGCTGCCCTCTTCCACCCAGCGGGCCTGTTCAAGGTCATAGTACCAAAGCGGGATGCCGGCCGGTACCGAACCGCTCAACGACGAGGGAACCGGCATGCTGATTTCGGCTTGTTTGCCAGCGGCAATATGGAGTACATCGCCTGCACTGCTGTACAGTTCCACCACAAACATACCGTAAGTCGTCAGCACTTTTTCCTCTCCAGACGCATCAATACCCCGTAAATCGCCTGGCATGTGCAGGGCAAGCAATGCGTCTTCCGGATCCAGGTAGCGCCCGTAAGCGTACACCTGCCCACTGTATGCCTGACCGCCCGCATACGCAATGGCATTGGCCGGAAAAGTGATGTTTAAACCGCCTGAAAACGATATAGCCAGACCGGAAGAGGCATCAAAAGTGAACGACTGGTTTTTTGCCAACAATTGAATGGTAAGGCTTGTCCGGGTGTTGTTCGAAAACGAAAACGCCCTGGAAAAGTCAAAATACCCTTGTTTTTTGACGTGTAAAATGGCATTTTCTGTTGATGCATTGATGGTTTGTAAGCGAAAAACACCATTCTCATCTGTCACGGTATTCGCGGTACCGCTGTAAACCTGCGCTCCGACAACGGGCTGAAAAGCCTCATCAATTATCCTTCCTGAAAAAGTAATATTGCCTTCCCGACCGCCAGGGACGTCATACAGGTCAATGTCTTTGCATGCCCACCAAAAGGTGGACAGGAGCAGCGCACAGGCCGCTATTCTGATTCCGATTTGCATAGGTGTTTGTTTAGGTGAAAAATTGTTGTTCACCAGGGTGACGCAAAAACGGAAACAGGGGTTGGGTACATCATTTGCAAATGCTCTCCCGGAACACACGTTTAGAAAAACCAACAAATAAAAATAGAAAATGTATCTTTGTATAACACAACAGATACTGAATCATGATCGCTGAAATAGAAATGGGTGGTCACCTTGCCACCGTAAACCACCAAAGAGCAATCAAACAGTTGATTTTTGAGTTGGAAAAACTTTTTCGTGCTGGCCAGATTGAACTGGAACCCCTTCCGGAAACGGACATTGACCCTGGAAACCCCGAGAGTAAATGCCCCGATCTTATTTTGCAGAATAATGTATTATCTACCGTTCCGGTCATAATTGAAATAGCAACACACCGTGGATGGCGCACCGACTACAACAAAATGCGCCGTTTGATCGAAGAAACCGAATACGGCATTTTAGAGGGCTTCGTCTACGATTTTGAAAAGCAGGAATGGCACAAATACAGCAAAGGAAAGGATGTCCAGGATGAAATATCCTCTTGGTCGGACGTGTTGAGGTTGGATTTGAAAATGTTATTACCCGATTAATGATTCCGTTTGGCGTTTCATGTAGGCAGAAAAGCGCTAACCCCGGCAAGGCTGCCTAAACTTGTCCAGCAGTTCGGCCAGCAGCGCCGCTTCGTTTTCGGTAAGCGACTGTCCGGGTTGAAAATCGGGCGAAGTGAACCCTTTTGAATCAATGTCCACCAGCAATTGTTTACCTGCTTCGGTGATGTGTACCAGCACCATGCGGCGGTCATCTTTGTGCGTACAACGTTCGACCAGGCCGGAAGCGCGCAATTTCTCGACCAGGCGGCTCACGTTGCTGCTGCGGTCCAGCATGCGGCTTTTGATGTCGAGAACCGTCAGGGCCTTCGGATAGCTGCCTTTCAAAATGCGCAGGATGTTGAACTGCGGCCCCGTTATGCCAAAACAACGCAAAAAGCGGCTTTGCTCCGTGCTTAGCCAACTGGCTGTGAACAAAATGTTCAATACTGCTCTCTGCCGTGCAGGCAACGTACGGCTGCTTTTGATCTCTTCTTCCAGGCGCATGATCCAATGTTTAGCATTAAAACATTAAATGTGCTGGTATAGTTTACACCTAAATTGGAGTATTTACACGATCCATGCCCGAATGAAATCTGCATTCCACATTCCGCCTATTCGACCAATCAACAGTCTAAAAAAGACATGCCTATCATAGGCACACTTATTACATAAAATATTGTTAATCATTTATTTAAAAGTATAATAAATTCATATTCACTTGTAATAAATATTTCACTACCCCTTGACGCCGGGTACGGGGCCGACTACATTTGCACGATCAAAACCATGCACGCTTCATGTATCCTTTCCGCGCCCATCCGTTTCTTCGGCTGTTGCCGCCCTTTGCCTTGGGCATCGGTATAGCCGATTATTTTCCGTTTCCGTTTCACCCGGCTTATGCGTACGCGGCCTTGTTGGCGGTGTGTTTAGCCGCCTGGATGGCCCAGGTCAAGTATGTGTACAGCAAGCGGTGGCTGTTTGGTGGCGCGTTGGTGCTGTTGCTCGCGGGCATCGGTTCGTTGCGTGCGCGTTTCGACGACGAGTTGAGGCACGCCGCGCATTTCGCTCACCTGGAACAACCCGGCCAGTATTGGACAGCGGTGCTCACCGATGCGCCTGTGCCCGGCAAGCGCCTGAAAACCCCCGTGCAACTGCTGACCAACAGCCACAACCTGCATGAGCAGACCACCGTAAGCGGCAACGCCATCCTGTTTATTTCCCGGAACGATTCTATAGACGGTTTGCGGTACGGGGATACCCTGTTGTTCCAGGGCGCACTCCAGCCCACTAAGCCACCCGGCAATCCACACGCCTTTGATTATGCCCGCTACCTCCACCACAAAGACGTGCACCACTTAGCCTACGTACACGCCGACTCGGTGCTGGTGCTCGGCCGAAACGGCGGTTCTCCGGTTTGGCGGTTGGCTTTCGGTCAACGCAGCCGCCTGCTCGACATGCTGGAGCGCTATTTCCCCGACGCCGCGTCTCAGGCTGTGGCTTCGGCCCTGCTGGTGGGTTACAAGGAGGAGTTGCCCGACGACCTGGAGCAAGCCTACATCAACACTGGCTCCATGCACGCCCTGGCGGTGTCGGGCACCCACGTCGGGTTTGTGTATGCGGGCTTGTATTTATTGTTCAGACAGTTCCGGTTGCGCGGCCGCGCACAGCGGCTGGTGGAGACCCTGGGTGTCTTGCTGGGCGTATGGGCCTTTACGCTGTTGGCGGGGGCTTCGGCTTCGGTGTTGCGGGCGGCCTGGATGTTCTCGCTGTTTTTGATGGGTCGGGCCATGTTTCGCATGGGTTCTGTGTGGAATACCCTGGCGGCATCTGCCTTTGTGCTGTTGTGGGCCGATCCGGACTACCTGTTCGACGCGGGCTTTCAGTTGTCGTACGCCGCAGTAGCGGGCATGGTGTTTTTTTATCCGATGTTGTACAAACAGGTGCCCCCACTTCCGCGTGTGGCCGACGAAGCCATGAAAGTGCTGCTGGTGGGCGTGGCTGCTCAATTGGGCACTTTACCCCTGAGCCTGTTTTATTTCCACCAGTTTCCGGTGTATTTCTGGTTAGCAGGCTGGGTGGTTGTACTCGGCGGTGCCTTGTTTTTGTGGGGCGGAGTGGCGCTGGTGGTCTTGGATGTGCTGTGGCCCTGGGGCGCCCTGTGGTTGGGCAAAGCGTTGTACGGATTGGTGTGGGTTATGAACGTGTCGGTCAGCAGCATCCAGCATTTGCCGGGCAGCATGATTAACGGTATTTGGTACCCGGGCTGGGTGGGTTGGCTGTTGTACGGCGCGATGGCGCTGCTGAGCACTGCGCTGTTGTGGTCTGGCAAGCGCCCGTTGCTGGCTGCGTTGGGCTTGCTGGCCCTGCTGGCCGCGGTGCGCATGGGTCGAGAGCAAAACAGACTCAATCAACACGAATTGATTGTTTATCAGGCGGGTTATGGCGATTTAATGGACGTGGTGTCGGGCAGAAAGCGCTATACTTTAGCAGACTCTATGCCGCTTAAACAAGAAAAATTTGCAGCCCAGATGCACCGTTGGGCCTTGGGCGTACGGCACAGCACGGTGTTGCCAGCCGATTCCGCAGTATTCGTACAAGGAATATCCTGGACACCGCCTTTGCTGCTGCTGCCCCATGAGCAGGTGCTGGTGATGGACGACCGTTTTTCGTCCGACATGCTGCACCTCCTGCCTCCGGCTTCCGTGTGGTGGGTTTGCGACCGACCGGACGTAGACCTGGAATCCTTGCCGCCCCAAACATTGCCCAAAACGATCATCATCGGCGGCTCTGTGCGCCGAAAAGCAGCGGATCAATGGGAAAACTTTGCCTTGCAACACCACATCATTTGCCACCGCGTCGCCCGCGACGGGGCCTGGCAAATGGCTTGGTAACCATTCAACCATCAAACTCTTCAACCATTTTACATCATGAAACGCGTTTTATTCCATTCATTTTATTTTACCCGCCGCGAGCGCAACGGCGCGGTGTTGTTGTGCGCCTTCATCCTGGTGTCGCTGCTGCTGCCCGAAATCCAGGAGCGTTTTACGAGGCACAACATATATTACCCACAACTGCCCTCGCACTGGCCCGTCGCAGCAATGGCGTCTATTGAACAGCCGGTGGAACTCTTTCCGTTTAACCCAAACACGGCCACTGCAGACGATTTTCAACGCCTGGGCCTGACGGCCAAAACAGCCCGCTCCATTTTGAACTACCGCGACAAAGGCGGACTCTTCCGCAAACCGGAAGATTTAGCCAAAATATACACCCTTAGCACTGCCGATTATGAGCGTTTACGACCGTTTATTGCCCTAAATGAACCCAATACACCTAAAATGTTCCACGGGGAACAAAAGGGCAACCCGGAGCCTTTCGACCCCAATACCGCGAGTGCAGCCGACATGGAGCGCGCCGGCCTGCCCGCTTATTTGGCCGAGCGCATCGTGAAATACCGCGAAAAAGGCGGCGTTTTCCGAAAAAAAGAAGACCTCAAACGCCTGTACGGCATGAACGACGCCTTGTACGCGCGCATCGAACCCTACATTCAATTAGCAGAGGGGTTCGCGCGTGATACCCTGCCGGGCAACAGCAAAAAAGCAGGCCATTATCCCCGCAAAACCTCGGCTCCCTTGGACATCAACGCTGCCGACGCCGCTCAATGGCAAACACTGCCAGGAATCGGGGCCTGGAGGGCAGAGCGCATCGTGGCGTACCGGGATAAATTAGGCGGATTCGTGTCGCCCGATCAAGTGGCCGAAACGTATGGCCTGCCCGACTCCATCTACCAACCCATGAAACCGTTTTTACTTGGCGGTGGCGTACTGTATACCTTGAATGTAAACACTTGCACGATTGACGAATTGAAGACACATCCATACATTTCGCCCAAAGAGGCCGGACACATCATGGCCTATCGCGCACAGCACGGACAGGTAAAATCAATTGACGACCTCCAACTGTTTTTCCAAAAAAATACGCGTTGGGAGGTGCTGAAATTGTATTTAAGCCTGTGAGCTGGCAGGACATTTTACTGCATGGAGCCTTATCCACCCATGCTCCCCCCCGCGATCCAGCCGCCCGTCCACGCCGCTTGAAAGTTAAAACCACCGGTCACCGCATCAATATCAAGTACTTCTCCCGCGAGGAAAAGCCCCGGATGGAGTTTACTTTGGAAGGTTTTGAAGTCAATTTCTTTGAGCGATACGCCGCCAGCGGTCACAAATTCCTCTTTGAATGTGCTTTTGCCGGCAATGTCAAATTTCGATTGGGTAATTTGTTGGGCGAGCGCGGTGAGCCTTTTCTGGTCGAGGTCGGCCCAGCGCATGGTGTCCGGTATCCCGGAAGCGACCAGGAGGTTTTGCCACAAGCGCAAGGGCAACCCTTCTATGGCGTGGGCGTGCAGGGTTTTGCGGGCGTCGGCTATTTTTGTCTGCTGCAAGTGGGCGATGGCATCGGCGGTGCTGTTGCCGCTCCAGTTGATCACCAGCGGAAACCGGTGCTCCTGTTCGGCAAGGGATCGGGCACCCCAGGCAGACAGGCGCAGCACAGCAGGTCCGCTAAGTCCCCAATGGGTAACCAACAGCGGCCCCTCTGCTTTGAGCGCAGCACCCGGAATGTGCAGGGTCGATTGAGGAGTGGACACACCCGACAAGTCGCGCAGCCGGGTATCTTTGGTGTTGAACGTAAACAGGGAAGGTACTGGCGGTACGATGTGGTGGCCCAACTCGGACAGCATATCCCACACAGCTGTGCTGCTGCCGGGTGTGCACAGCACCCGCTCGAAGCGTTGGGGTGCAGGCCATGATTCGGCGTGCAACACCCAGCCCCCGTTTGAAGGCTGCATGCGGCTGATGCGCGTACTGGTATGGATATTTACACCCGCATTTCGGGCGCTTTGGAGCAGGCAATCAACAATAGTCGACGAGCGGTCCGATACCGGAAACATGCGCCCATCTGCCTCGGTTTTCAGTTGAACACCCCGTTTTTCGAACCAGGAAATGGTGTCTGCGGGGCCAAAACGCAAAAAAGGGGCAAGCAATTCCCGGCTGCCCCGAGGGTAATATTTGATGAGTTCGTGGGCGTCGAAGCAAGCGTGTGTGGCGTTGCAACGTCCGCCACCGCTGATGCGCACCTTTTCGAGCACCTGTTTACCGCGCTCGAAAAGGTGCACTTGTACGTCGGGATGCGTTTCTGCAGCGGTGATGGCCCCCATAAATCCGGCAGCACCGCCACCGATGATGGCCATTTGCATGCGCAAATCTACAACGACATCGGCACTTCCATCAGCAACAAACGCGCGTCTTTGGCTACCTTGATCTCCAGTGCATCTACATCCCATACGCCCAGGCCGTCGCGGCGTTGCAGTTCCTGTCCGTTGACGGTCACTTCGCCGTCCAGCACAAACGCATACACGCCGTTTTTGTGGGGTTGGTGCAGGGTGTATGTCGTTTGCAATCCGGCGTCCAACTGGCCGAGGTGAAACCAGGCATCCTGGTGAATCCACACGCCTGCGTCATCGGGGTTGGGAGACAGCACCTGAGCCAGGTTGTTGTGCAGCTTAGCCGGGTCAAGCGCCAGTTGGTCGTAGCGGGGTGTTACGCCCTTTTTGTTGGGAAACAGCCAGATTTGCAGAAAACGCACGTCCTGGTCTTTATTTTTGTTGAATTCCGAGTGTTGAATGCCGGTGCCCGCCGACATGACCTGTATGTCGCCCTGTCGGATAACCGTGGTGTTGCCCATAGAGTCTTTGTGTTCCAGGTCGCCGGAGAGCGGGATGGAAATGATCTCCATGTTGTCGTGCGGGTGGGTACCGAAACCGCGGCCCGGGGCCACAATGTCGTCGTTGAGCACCCGCAGCACGCCGAAGTGCATACGCTCGGGGTTGTAATAGTTGGCAAAAGAAAAAGAGTGGTGGCTATCGAGCCAACCGTGGTTGGCATGTCCGCGCGTGTCGGCGCGGTGTAAGATGGTGTTGGACATAATCGTGGAGGTGGTGTTGGGAATGTGGTTAAAACCGATGACGTTCAGCGGATGAAGCTCGTCAATGTTGTTTTCCACTAAATGGGCCATTCCTTTTCCGGAAGCCAGGATGCCGGCACCGAGCAGGCTGTTTCGGAGAAATTGCTTTCTGTCCATGCGGTTTGTTTTTTATGGATACAAATTTACCGGACTATGCTATACTTTTGCAAGTAGTTACACGGATGTATATCGGTTACAAAAAGGTAACAATTGCAGGCTGTCAAAGATTTATGATGGAAAAAAAAGCAAAGAAAAATGCGCACACCGCGCAGGAATGTCCGTTTCGAGCCACCCTCGACCTTCTGGAGGGCAAATGGAAGTTCGCCGTCATTTACAGCCTGCTGAAAAAGGGTACCCTGCGCTTCAAGGAATTGGAGCGCGAGGTGGGCGGCATTACACCGCGCATGCTCATTTCATCGCTTAAAGAACTGGAGGCGGGCGGCATTGTACACCGGCAGGCCTACGCCACCGTTCCGCCTACCGTAGAGTATTCGCTGACCGATTGCGGCCGCACCCTGACACCCGTGATTGAAGCCATCAGACAGTGGGGCGAAGCCCATGTGCTCCAACAATCTCTTCAACAGTGAAAAAATTGATGCTTTTCTTTTTGGCGCTCGCGTCCTGCACCCAGTCGGAGCGCCCGCTCGACGCAGATGAACGGAAATTCATCGATTCCGTTTCCAATGCCCAGATCCGGGCACTCCGGATCAAAATAGACAGCCAGTATCAGGCGGCTCAAAAAACGGAATTGCCTCGTTTGGTGGACTCCATGCTCCAACAGCGCCGCCGCGAAATCAAAGAATCCCTAGATAAAATCCCCCGATAAACATGCTAGATGCAACCCCCACCATCCGCCTGCAACCGCCTGCCGAAGGCTTGCGCGGCCAACTGCACCTCGACGGCTCCAAGAGCATCAGCAACCGGGCACTCACCATCCTGGCCCTCATCGGGGCGAGCCCTAAGTTGTACCTGACCAATGTATCTGCCGCCCACGACACCCGTACCCTGCAAGCCCTGCTGGCCGACCCCACCGGCCCTTACGATGCCGGTGAAGCAGGCACGGTGTTTCGCTTCATGACGGCTTTTTTGGCCTTGCAACCCGGCGAAAAAATGCTGACCGGCTCGGCACGCATGCTCGAACGGCCGGTGAGCCCGTTGGTGGATGCCCTGAACCGGCTCGGTGCCGACATACACTACACCGTAAAAACCGGTTACCCGCCCTTGCGCATAGGCGACGGGTGGAAAATGGGCCTTCACAACCACAAGGTATACGTGCCAGCCCACATCAGCAGCCAGTTTTTGTCGGCCTTAGCTATGGTTGGCCCCCTCTTGCCCAACGGCCTGGTGATCCGCCCCGAGGGCAACATCGTTTCCCGGCCATATTTAGACATGACGCTGCACCTCATGCACCACATGGGCGCTGCGCATGCCTGGACGGACGGGAGCTTGCACATCGAATCGGGTTCTTATCGGCCCAAATCCCTGCGCGTGGAGGCCGACTGGTCTTCTGCATCCTACTGGTACGCCATGGCAGCGCTGCTGCAGGATGCAGACCTGGTGTTGGAGGGGTTGTCGGTTGACAGCTGGCAGGGCGACGCGCGCATTGTAGACATTGCGGCAGCATTCGGCGTAGAAACCACTACGCTCCACCATGGGGTGCGGCTTACACACAACGGGAAACCGCCAAAGCCCGTTTTTGAGTACGATTTTACGGACTGCCCCGACCTGTTTCCGTCGGTGTCGGTCATGTGCGCGGGTTTGGGCGTGCAAGGCTTGTTTTCGGGCCTGGAATCGCTGCGCATCAAGGAATCGGACCGGATTCAGGCTATGAAAACGGAGTTGGCTAAAGTGGGTGTATCGCTCAGCCAGCTGCCGCCCCGATTCAACAAAAAAAAGCCGGATGCTACCTTTTTTCTGCAAGACGGCAAGGCTGCGTGGGATGTGTCGCCGGTGTTCGACACCTGGAACGACCACCGCATAGCCATGGCTACGGCCGCATTTTGCATGCTGGGCGAGGTGGAGGTGCGGAATCCGGGCGTGGTGGAGAAGTCGTACCCGGGATTTTGGGAGGATGTATTGCACGTATTCAATAAAGAGCAGTGATCTAAAAACGATTATCTTTGCAGATTGAATCTTTAACTTTCAATTAGCAAAGATTGTGATCGAAAGAATTCTTGGTAAAAAAATCAGTGAAGCCGCTCAAAAGATGCCAGTAGTGGCGGTAACCGGTCCCCGTCAAAGCGGTAAGTCTACGTTGGTCAAACAAATTTTTCCCGACCATACTTACGTTAATTTAGAGGCAACCGCCAAAAGAAAATTTGCAGTGGAGGACCCCGAGGGTTTTTTAAGAGGTCTGGGCAAAAAGGCGATCATTGACGAAATCCAACATGCACCCAGCTTACTTTCCTACATACAAGTCACCACAGACGAAGCCAAAATTGCGGGGCAATTCATCATTTCCGGTTCGCAAAACCTGCTGCTGATGGAAAGCGTCTCGCAGAGTTTGGCGGGCAGGGTGGCGATCTTTAACCTGTTGCCTTTTTCGCTGGAAGAAATCAAAGACACGGCCTTTGCGCTGCCCGACTATGAAAATTACCTGTTGAAAGGATTTTACCCCCGCATTTATGACCTTGATTTGAACCCGACCGAATGGTTATTGGATTACATTCAAACCTATGTAGAACGAGACTTGCGGCAGGTAATCAACATCACCGATTTGAGCACTTTCCGTCAATTCCTCGAAATCTGCGCTGGCCGCATCGGGCAGTTGGTCAATTTGAGCGACATGGGCAGCCTCATCGGCGTTTCACACACGACCGTCCGGAAATGGCTGAGTGTCCTGCAAACCAGTTACATCGTCCACTTGCTGAGGCCTTACCACCGCAATTTCAATAAACGCATCGTGAAGACACCCAAACTGTACTTTTATGACACCGGGCTTGCCTGCGCCCTGTTGAACTTGCGCAGTGTAGACAACCTGAATGGTCATTTTGCCAAGGGTGCTTTGTTTGAAAACTTCATCATCAACGAGGTTTTGAAAAATCACATCAACCGCAACCTGCGCCCGGGCAGCTATTTCTGGAATGCTGCAGGCAACCATGAGATTGACCTGTTGCTTGACAAAGGCGGACGGCTTTATCCGATCGAAATTAAGTCGGGCAGAACCATTAATTCCCATTTTTTTGACAGCCTTCGATACTTTCAACCATTGGCTGAAGCAAGGCCGGAAGAAAGTTTTCTGATCTATGGCGGCAACGAGGTACAAAATCGCAGCATCGCCCGGGTATTGGGCTGGCAGCATTTGGAAAACATTCCATTGTAGGATCAATAACAAGAAGAAGTATAGGCTGCATGGGGAGCGCCGCCGGTGTTCGACACCTGGAACGACCACCGCATGGCCATGGCTACAGCCGCATTTTGCATGCTGGGCGAGGTTGAGATACGCAACCCGGACGTGGAGGAGATGTGGTATCCGGAATTTTTGGAGCGATGTATTGCACGTAGGGAAGTTTGTTCATATTAAAACTATGTTAAGTTAAACAATAAAGTATATTAGGTGCTCAAAATCAGAGTACCTTTATGGTATCAAAAAACAAAAAAAATATAAAAATTATGACCAAGTCACCAAGTCACCAAGTCACCAAGTCACCAAGTACATTAATGGCATACGCTACTTTGCCATTAATGTTCCTTTTATTTCTTGTAACAAGCTGTAGTAAAAACGAGCTTTTAGTTACACCCTATGGTTCAGAAGGAACTCCCCCAACTCGACCAGTTGAAGACAGAACAACAGCCGTTACCTATCCACAGGTAACCATTATCAATGGTGTTTTGCATTTTTCAAGCATTGAAAGCTTTAATCAAGTGGTTTTATCCATAGATACACTAACTAATGATCAGTTGGTATCTTGGCAAGATCAAATTAATTTTAAATCCACTTGGTATTACTACACCAAAGCATTACAGTCAATTTCTTGCGAAGATCCCGATTCTTGTAATGTTCCAGCTGTTGCACAAGTATATTCAGGAAAAATCATTTTTGATAGTTTAGAAAACGACATATTGCCCTTATTCCCAGAACGTTCCAGAGGCTGGATTATGGGTTTAGATTGCAAATTTTTTGTGGGTAATACCCTTGTCAAGTATAAAGATGGATATTTCATATCTATACTTGATGGAAGTGAAAGCAAAATACCCACCTCCATAACAGCAGAAGTTACGGACACTATTCAAGGCATTTTTGCTCACACTCTTATTGCTAATAGAACTTTTTGTTCTGGAGGTTGTAACAAAATTTTAGATTGTCCGAGTGTACAAAGTGGGAATAATAGAAGGGATCATAGAATCAAAAAGGCTTACATAGCCAATTATAATCTTTCATATGGAGCCATTTTGCCCCAAGGAAGCTTTTGGGCAATTGATTACCGTTTCGCCCTCTTTTTTCATCAACAAAGAAAAACTGCTATAGGTTGGACTGTATGTGAAAGGACAATTTGGAACTTTACGGCACGACAAAAGGCAACGTTATTGGGCTTACCTGCTTCCGCTCCCTTTTTGCCTACGGGATTCTCAAATCTTTCAAATTTAAATTTTGTAAACGTGACAACTGGTAATGAGTGCAAGTACAATTTTGAGGCAACGATATTTAATTTAGTTGTTCCGATTCAATACCAGAATCAAGTATGTTTGTTTATTGATGAACATTCACTTACCGTGACTGCTTTGGACAAAAATCTAACAACATCAAACTTTTGTAGATAACACATTTCGTGGAACATCTTTATAAAGCATATTGTAGAGATGTTCCACAAAATGTATTAGTATTAAATTAATCTAAGCACAACCATGACACGATACATTATTGTTTTTTTTATTGCATGTTTTTTTAACATGGCATCTTTACAGGGTCAGTGGAGCTTTCATGCTTATGCCGGAGGCAATTACAACTATGTGGGTCTAAAAGACGACGGTAACAGTTCCGCACTATTAACTCCTAAAGGTAAGCAAATTTATAAGCCAGCTATTGGATTCGCCGGAGGCCTCATTTCGCGCTATAATTTCAACAACCGTATGGCGCTTTCTGGGGAGCTCATGTACCAGCAAATGCCGTATAGCGTAAAGATTGTTTCCGGTAAATTGTACCAAAGTTATGGTTCTTTGTTGTTGGCACCATCGTACAAGGTATTGAGTTGGTTGAGCGTTGAGGGTGGTTTAGGCATTGCGCTCAACATCAAAGATTACATGGCCTTTGTCAATGATCCAGTGATATGGACAACAGCCGGTATAGCCGTACCCTTTAAGCGTTTTGAATTTAAATGTCGGTATTATCGATTCTTGACCGCGCATAGCAAGTTTGAACTGCAGAATAGTATCACCCGGAGCCTGTACATGACTGGCATACAGGCTGGCCTGGGTTTCAAGTTTTGGGATGGTACCTCAAAACAACATGATCATCATTAGAAAGACTTTAATGGTCAATAACAAGTGATTTTAGCTATAGACACACTAACCAACAATCAGTTGGTAACTTGGCAAGAGCAGATTAATTAAAAATCCAGTTGGTAATATGAGGTTACGCTGACAAAAGCACGGGCAAATCCACGTTCAAAAAATCGTATAGACCCACAACGACAACGCCATCGGAGCGACAAAAGATGGCGTTAACCAAGTAATTTACCAAGTGCATCTTGCAATTTACCTGGTTATAAATGAAATTAAACCAATTTGTGTGCATTTTACAAAAACGGAGCATCTACACATCATAGCCTTTACTTCGAACCACCAATGTTCAAAAAAACAACTTCCGGTTATGAAAAACATCCTCCTTGCAAGCGCTTTGTTTGCCCTTTTGGCCTTCTCCCTGTTGCAAAAAAACGCCACCCTTTCCGGTGTGATCACCGATGAAAAAACAGGCGAGCCACTCATCGGGGCAACCATTATCGCCTACCAATTAGACAGTTTTCGGAATGGCGTGATAACCGACATCAATGGCCGGTACCGCCTCCCGCTGCACCCCGGAACATACGACGTGCATGTCTCGTACACCGGCTTTGCCAAAAAAATAGTCAACGGCGTAGTGCTTACTGCCCAACAGACCACCGAGCTGAACGCTGCGCTGCAAAGCACCCCGTTGGATGAAGTAGTTATTTCGGCTTACCGTGCTCCAGCGGTGGAGAGAGACGCAATAGTGCGCAGTATTGATTGGGGGACGGTGAAAATGAAAGAGAAGCGGAGCGCGCCGGGCAAATCGATAGACGCCGAAGAAAAATTAAACGGCACTTTCTTAGCCAAAAAAGCGGAGGAATCGGTTGTCTGGTATGATGCAGAAGACCTTTCCGCACGCGAAGCGCCCGCTACGACGGAGACCACTGTCCCGATAACCAATCCGACAAACAACCCGCGCGCGGGCCTGCTCACCGCAGGCGAGTGGAACGACCTCCACAACTGGAACAAACATTGGCTCGATCTTTTGGCCGACGGCGAAATAGATCCCTACATGAACCAATATGGCATTCAGCCCAAAAACCGCTACACCGTTTTGTTGCACAACGAACAAGGCTTCCCGGCAGTAGACGTGCCGATCATCCTGAAAAACGACGCAGGCGCTACCGTTTGGGAGGCCCGCACCGACAACACCGGCCGAGTTGAACTGTGGAACGGCATCGTAGATAAACCGGCAAGTGGCCAATTGTACGCGTTTCACCAACAAAAACGCCTCGGCGCGTTGCAAGAAGCCAAAGCAGGGATCAATCAGTTTATCGTCGACAGCGATTGCAGCGCCACTTCCAAAGCGGTGGACATTGTGTGGGCGGTAGACGCCACGGGATCTATGGGCGACGAGCTGGAGTTTCTGAAAACAGAATTGCTCGACGTGATCAACCGCGTCAAGTTCATCAACCCCGACTTGTCGGTGCGCACAGGCTCGGTGTTTTACCGGGACGAAGGCGACGACTACATTTGCAAAAGCAGCGCCCTGACCGACGATGCCGTCAAAACCGTTGAATACATACGGCAACAGCAGGCGGGCGGCGGCGGCGATTACCCCGAAGCGGTGCACACGGCCCTCGAAGAAGCCATTGGCAAACAGCCGTGGAGCAGCAGCGCTGTGGCGCGCATTTGTTTTCTGGTGCTCGACGCATCGCCGCACACCGAGCCAGCCGTGCTCGAAAGCATCCAGCGCAGCATTCGCCTGGCCGCCCAAAAAGGCATCCGCATGGTGCCGGTGAGCGCCAGCGGCATCCAGAAGGACACGGAGTTTTTGATGAAATTTTTCGGCTTAGCCACCAATGGCTCTTACGTGTTCCTCACCGATCATTCGGGCATAGGCGGCAAGCACCTGGAACCCACGACAGATGAGTACAAAGTGGAGATGTTGAACGATTTGCTGGTGCGCCTCATCACGGAGTACAGCACCGTGCCCGATTGCGCGGGCAAAACAGTCCTTCGGTTCATCGATCCACAACAGCAAACGCAGCTCGTGCATGTTCCACAGGCATTTGTGTTTCCCAATCCGGTAAGCGATGTTTTTACCCTGGAACTGCCCTTGCATGCCCAAAAAGTTACGTTGTACAACGCAGAAGGGGTGGCCGTGCGCACGCTCCACGAACTTGCACCGGGGCAACACCGCGTTCCGGTGAACGACCTGCCTGCCGGATATTATACTTTGCGGATTTGGTGCGGGGCGTTGGTGCAGAGCGCGAAAGTGGTGAAGCTGGAAGTGTAAAAAAAGGTCGGGTTTGCAACAATGGGAAACGTACGGCAGTATGGTTATGTCATGACGCCTCACCGACGAACCACCACCTTCTCCGAAAACACTGCCCCCCGCGCCTGCCGAATCATCAAATAATACACCCCTTCAGGTAAATGGGCCACCGATATGGATGGCGTCATTTGACTGCTGGCGTACACCACCCGGCCCAGGGCGTCGGTGAGTTGCACGGATGCGATGGGCGCAGGCGTGGACAGGTCGAGATAGAGGATGTCCTGCGCGGGGTTGGGGCGCACCACGCCTGTGAATGCACTGCCGGGCGTGCCCGTACCCACCGTAATGCCCACTTCAAACACAAAGCCGTAGTTACAGCCGGCACCGTCGAACAGCACAAGGGTGTAAAAGCCGGGGGATAGTCCACTTATGGAAGCCGTGCTGTCGCCCGTGTTCCACACATAGGCAAACGGCCCGATGCCCGAGGTGACGGCAAAATCGATGCGTCCGTTGAGCGAATCCACGCCCGTGGCGTTGGTGACGGTGGAGGAGGATTGCGGGGCGTTCACCACATTAAGGTTGGTTTGAGCGGTGTCTGCGCAGCCGACGGCGTCGGTAAGGGTGACTGCGTACAGTCCGGTGGACAATCCACTGATGCCCGGACCGCTTGCGCCGGTGTTCCACATAAAAGTGATGGGCGTTTGCAACACGCCGCCGGGCAGTGCAGTGAGGGCGCCGGTAGAGCCAGCGCCACACAGGAGCGTATCGCCACTGATGGACACGGTGGGCGCGCTGGCTGGAATGAGGATGGTTTGTTGGTTGATCCGGCCGCGGGCGTCGGTAAAGGTGAAGCGGTATTCACCGGCGGGCAGGCTGTCGAGTCGGGTGCCGGTGTTGCCCTGAGCGTCAGTCCAGGCGTACTGTATGGGGGCGCAACCACCCCCCAGCGTCCAGTTGATGGCGCCCTGGCCTGTGTTGTGGCATACGGCGTCTACTTGCAGGTTACTGGGACCGGGAGTGAAGGTGTGCTCGTAAGCGCCGATGTCTACGGTGCCTTCCTGGATGCGCGGGTCGCCGTTGAGGTCAGTGAGCAGGCCTATGGAATTGACGATGGCGTTGTTTCCGGCATTGATGGCGGGCGAGCAGGCGGAAAGGCGGTAGTCCTGGGCGGCGGGATTGCGAAACAGCGGGTTGGTTTCAAAAAGGGTGGTGGAATCGTAGCGGGAGGGGTCTTTGTAGATGACCCATTTTTCGTTGATGCTGTCCGTAAATAGACAGTTGGATAGGGTGATGCTGTCTACGTTTTCGAAGAAAAAAGAACTTCGGTAGGGGGGAATAAGTAAAGATTTATAATCTACTATCTTATCAAAAATGGTGTTTGTTATGCTAACTATAATGTCTTCATTATTGGGATTAGTTCCGGTGGTGTCGTTTGAAAAGGTACAGTTTTGGATACTAATAGAGTCGAAGGTATTAAAATTTATATTTGAACTATAGAAAATATTATTGCTGAGACTGACTGGTTGGGACGTTGAAATACGAAAATTTGAATTCAAAATAATATTATTGAATAAAAAAGAATTAAATGCGTCCCCAGAACTAGAAATATTAACGAATTTATTATTAATAATGTTATTTTTTACGAATAAATTTTTGTTCCCGGGATCATAATTTGGTGAAGTGTTACCCCAAACTAAGTTAATTTTTGCACACTCCTGAATGGTGCACTTTTGGGTAGTTGCTTTTAATTCTCCATCTGCTATTATCTCAAAATTAGTGTTACTGTTAAAAAAAATGTTCCTAAAAGTACAAGCATCAAGTAGAATATCGATGTTCCCTTTACTTACATTCGCATTGATAAATACTTGTTGATAGCCGTTATCTAGGAAGGTGCAATTTAGAAATCTATAAGAATTTGTGTACATAAACTTTACTTTGGGAACACATAATACATTACCAGTATTGCCTTTACTATTTTCAAAAAAACAATTCCATAGCGTAAAGGTATCCGTTCTTTCGTTTTCGAACAAAAAGATGCAACCCCCTCTAAAGGCCTGATTGGCAATAAAGGTGCAGGAATCGAAATCTCGATCCCTATCCCACCACGCCCCACCGTTTCTGTACACCGCTCCTCCGTTTCCAGTCTCACTTCTGTTTGATCTAAAACTACAGTGTTGAAATCCTGGAGACACCGAACCAGTGCCAGCACCGTTGATATACACTGCCCCACCATCACGCTGAGCCGTGTTGTACTCAAACGCGCAATTGCGAATGAGGGGGTATGCAATGCTGTTAGCGCCATCAATATACAGTGCCCCGCCAGACAGGCCAGGCTGACCGTTTGTGCCTGCGATTTGGTTTGCCACCGCGTGTTGGAACACAAATCCGTCAATGATCGTGGTGCTGTCGGGGTGGTACAGGTACATGAGGTTGTAGCTGTTGTCGAGGCTGTCGCCTTGGGTGCCGATGTCGCCGTCGATGGTGGATTTGCCATCAGCGGGGCGATCTGTTAATTGGGTCTCAGTGCCTGAAAATCCACCGTAAAGTCGTACGCCGCTGAGCGGCTCAAAACGGAGCGCGCGGTTGCCTGTTTCGGAAGGGTGGTAGACTCCCTGTGCTACCCATACTTCGTCGCCGTCCTGGGCAACGATGAAGGCGTCGTGTAGGTTGGTGAAGGCATTGGGCCAGTTGGCGCCGGTATTTTGGCCGGTGGCGGCGGAGTTTACGTACCAGCGTTGGTTTTGACTGAACAACAGGGCAGGGAGTATGCAAAACGATAAGGAGAGGATTTTCATGAGCGGGTGAGTTGAAAGATTGATGAATGTTGAATGGAGAAATCCAATCGAAACGCTGTCATCTCGTAGAGAACTACACAAGCAAAGGTTAGCGACAAGTAGCCTGTTTTTTACCGTACGGCCTGTGTAGTTCCCTGCGGGATGACAAACGCGACTAAAGCCTGTTGGTGACCACCAACGCCAATTGCTGCGTGCCAAAAGCCGTCTGCACGTGCAATGTGTAGGCCCCTGGCTGCAAACGCGGCCAGGCAGCCGTGTTGATCAGCGCATCGCCTGCGGGCAGATCAAGCTGTTGGCGGTGCAGCAGCGATCCGTGCTGGTCACTCAGCTGTACCGTTACGCTGCCCGCTTCCGGAATGTTGACATTCACCCGAAACACACCCGTGTTCGGGTTGGGGTACACGCGAGCACTCCACAAGGGGGCTGCCGCCTGAGTGGCGCGTTCAGGTCGGGCGCGTACATTTTCCGAATCGCCCTTTTGGAGCACAAACCGACGAGGATTGCCATCTGGTTCATACGCTTCGGCGTGCAGCGTCTGCTCGTCGATTTGCAGGCTCAACTCCGCCTTTTGGTCGAGCGCTTCCAGTTCGAGGAAAAACAGGGGTTCGCCCTCCTGATAATCGTAGGCATTGGCATCGGCGTCGAACCACAGCACCCGCACTTCGCCCGGTGTGGGTTCGTGCCAGCCGTTGTTGAGGCTGCCTGCCAGTTCCGGGCCTACGATGCGAACGTCCTTAAGTTTGAAGAGCGCCGGATCGTAATTCAAGACCATCTGCCAGGCACTGGCGCTCAGCGCCCGTTGTGCATACACCGGTACGGTAATCCCTTTTTCGCCTTTTGTGGCCGCGGCCAACGACGGCGCATAACCAATGCCGGTGGTGAATATTTCGGGGCGATTGTAAATGGCCGTACCGTTAACGTCGCCCACTTTAATCGCGATAAAGTGACCGTCTTCTCCAAATGGTGGGATTTGGAAATTTTTGTTTTCAGGTATTGTTGGCACAAAAGGGTCAATAGGATCCGGAAACAGGTATGCGGCATCTACAAAACGCCATGACGTATTATCAGGTAACTCGTCATAGATACCCAGAATTAACTTTCGAAGTTCTACAATGTCAAATGTCCCAACACTACCTGCATCATCTGCATCAGCCGCGATCATTTTATATGGACTGCCACCAGGAATTGGATCATTTGTATTTGGATCAATTGGCCCAAGCCAGCCTATTCCAAAAATATGCTTCTGAATGAGCACCAAATCGTAGGTTGTTACTCCATTCAAAGGATTATCATCCTTAAATGGTGTAAATACTTGATCTACGCCTGGCAGCGTACACAAGCACAAACTCCCGCTGCCAGTTTGGGAAATGCCCGAAAATTCGCAGCCCGATTCACCCTCTGCGGTGTGCGTATAATCCACATCAGTCACGGTTTTATCCAAGTTCCACCAGGGTCTGAAACTGTACGGAAACCTTTTGGTACACAGATCGTCTCCGCCATTATCCATGCCCGGTTTGTAAATGGATTCAAACTGGGGCAGGCACTGCTTGTCGTCATCTTTTGCAACCAAGTAAGCATCATATACCTCCACTCCGGTGATGCACGTCCCTGTGCCTTGAAAACCGAGCTGGGCTAAGGTGGTTGAATTCAACGGCGAGACATTGATGTCGGGTGTTGGGGCAAAAATATCGATGGTCACCCTCAACACGTTTGATTGCCCGGCCAAGGCTGTGGCGGTTATGCACGCAGACGGGGTACAGTAGGCGGACGAACTCAACGAGGAACTCCAGCTCAATGCAGCACCTGAGTAATGCACATCCAACACAATTTTTGCCTCTTCGTATACCCCGCTCACAGCTGTATACAAATTGACGTTGAAGAACAGGTCTGTACAATCGTTCGCACCCATAACAGGAGCCGTTGGTTCTTCTATTTTGACGGTATTGTACGTACAGTTCAGCGGACAATCGCTGCTGATGCCCCATTCGAGCTCCCGCTCGGTGTCGCCGGTAGCGGGTGCACAACACGAGGTACCCAGCAGCATGCGGCGGTTGGGGGTAAGACTCACCGTGGTGGTGGCACAGTCCGAGGCCAGCAATGGCCCGTTGAACACGATGTAAAACAGGGTATTAGCGGCATTGGGCATATTGGTGTTGAACGTGGTGAGCTGGATTTGTTCGCCTTCGGCATACACCCTTCTGTTCATGCTGTTGTCGAACGGCGGCTCGTTGTATAGTTCTGCGGTCATGTAGGTATTGACCGGCTCAATAAAGGCCTCGCCCATGAACTGTGTGGAGGATACCGTCATCAAAAAATCCAGGGCGTCCACACTGTAGTTGGTGGGCGCGGCATCAAGCGACGACATGTATACCGCCACCCGCTTGCGGTTGGGGAAATCGGCAGTAGCGTCATTTTCTACGCTGCCTATCCGCAAGGTGAGCGAAGGCGGGGCACACGCCGCAGGAATGGTCACTGATTTGGCATCTGCGCTGCCACCGACAAAGCCCGGGCCGGTACACGGCGGCTGCCCCGGATGCTGCAACACAATGGAAGTCAGGCTTGTCTCCACCGCCTCACCCGGAAAGGCGTCTACGGCAATGACAAATAATAATTTGCGTCCATAAACGGTCAGACTGGTGGTTTCCCCAGTGATACCTGAATAATAAAAAGCAAAAGTACCGTCTGCTTCGTTCACCGAAAAGTCGTAGGCATCGGGATTGAACGGGTCGTTGAGCGCCAACGGGGTGCATTCCTCCGAACGTTTGGCGTTCAGACGGCTCCAGACGCTGCTCGTGTACACACCGGAAAAGGCATCCAGGCGGCCCAAAACAGACAATTGGGCGATGTCAAGGGTGTAAGGGCAGGAAGGTGAGGTGCAGTTCTGATCGCCCACCCGTTCGATGTACACATAATAAAACAGCGGGGAGCAGGACGTTTGGTCTTCGCATTCGGGCGGAACCCCCGGATCGCTGATCAGGCCGGTGGGTTGCACCTCATCGTAAATGGTGATGGCCCA
>Ga0247835_1001778_pt1 | contig 25116 bp, 19 predicted proteins | sample LaCtaG_3_FD_189912 | JGI IMG/M metagenome (GOLD analysis project Ga0247835, IMG submission 189912) | Freshwater microbial communities from meromictic Lake La Cruz, Castile-La Mancha, Spain - LaCruzMarch2015_13.5m | ecosystem: Environmental > Aquatic > Freshwater > Lake | place: Spain: Castile-La... | reverse complement strand
ACACCTTGCGCCAGGAGCGGCGGAAACTGCCCCGCTTCGATGCGGGCATTGCGGGAATAAACGGCCTCGATCAGTCGGTGTGCGACACAGCCGTTTCGGTTGAGTTGTTGTTGACCAACTTCGGCACGGAGGCCCTTACTTCGGTGACCATCCAGACCCAGGTCAACGGCGGGATACCCAAAAGTGTCAACTGGACAGGCAACCTCGCGTCGGGTGCAACGGCCATCGTCGATTTGCCCATTTCGCCGCTCACCAATGGCGCAAATAACCTGATTGTGCGCACCCTGTTGCCCAATGGCGTGGCCGATCAGATACCATCAAATGACCAGTTTGCCCGCGCATTTCAGGTTGTTTTGGGTGGCGAAACGGTGACCTTTGAGCTTCGTTTCGATTTTTTTCCGGAAGAAACTTCCTGGAACCTCATAGACGGTGATGGTAACATCCTGTATAGCGGCGACAACTACAACGGCATGGAATACGACACCTTTGTACAAAACTGGTGCCTTGTGCCACAAGCGTGCTACTTGTTTACTATTTTTGATTCTTATGGCGACGGGTTGAACGACTTTTTTACGGGTCAGGACGGTAGTTACACCATTTACGATCTGAATGGGAACGTGTTGGCGTCTATTTTGGATGCTAATTTTGGCTTTCAGGAGAGTAATCCGTTTTGTCTTGGCGGCAACTGCAATGTCTTTATTGATGTGGATGTGACACCCGAAAGCGGCGTGAATGAGTCTGACGGGGCCATTTTCATCTCTACTGCTTCGGGAGCGTCGCCTTTCTCATACAGCATCGACAATGGTGCGACCTACCAGCCATTTCCCTTATTCAACGGATTGGCTGGCGGTGTGTACAAAGTAGCAGTTAAAGACGTGAACGGGTGCATTACCTACCTCGAAGTAATCGTCGAAACCCTTGTTGCTTCTTCGGAGCCTGCCTCATCGTCTGTAGTAAATGTCTACCCCAACCCGACGATGAACGGCGCTTTCCGCTTGACGGTGGATAACCCGTACAACAACCGCGGGCCGCTTGAAGTGCACGTGGTGGATGTAAATGGCCAGACATTATATCATCAAAACCTGCCATTGGTAGACGGTGCGTTCACCGGACTGCTGTCGCTGAGGGCTTACCCTTCCGGGGTGTACTTTGTGCGCATCAAAGAAAAAAACAGGAATCAAATGGTGAAAGTGGTCAAACTGTAACTGGTTTTAAATATGCCCGTGGCAACCTTTTGTTGGTTGCCACGGGCATAAAGTATGTGTTATGCAAAGATATGTACTGGCGTTTTCGTCCATGATGTTGTTTCTGGCAGCGCCTTGCCAGCGCCTGTCGACACCCGAAGTAGCCGTGCAACCCATGCATCAAAACTGTGCACTGAAGCCGGAGGCGGGGCCGTGTCGGATGGCCATCAAGCGGTATTACTACGATGCAGAGACAAAGACTTGCAAGGAATTTTTGTACGGGGGGTGTCAGGGCGTGGTGCCTTTTGAGACGCTGGAGGGTTGTAGGAAGGGGTGTGGGTGTGAGTAACAAGAGCAGGGATTCGGGCCTACACCAATTCGAAGTCTGCCCTTCCGGCCACTACACCATTCAGCAATACCTCTAGCGCGTGTGCGCCGGGGTAATGTTTGCGGGTGGTCAGGTCTCTAAACGATTGCCGGCGATTAACGGTAAGTGTTTCGCCTGATGACAACAGGACTTCACGAAGGTGAAACGTTTTGCCGGACGTTTTGCCGCTGGCTTTCCGGTAATGGATGCGGTATTCGAGGCGCAGTGTCTCTGCTTCAGTACCCTGATTGTATACAGCAATTTCAAACGGCATGTCTTCGCCGATATGTACCTGTTTGCCGACCTGAAGTGCTCGCAGCACAATGTGGTTTTGGGCGGCATTAAACCCAAACAGGGCAAGTGCTTCCGGATGGCCATGTTTGAGCAGGCCCCGGCAGGCGTGCCGCACCACCCAGTCTGTATCGGCATCTTGACCCAGCCACTGGCGGGCGATGTGTAGTGCCAGAGCGGGGTGATCCTTGCTGATGTCGTTCAGGCAATTTGCCACGGAGCGGCGCACTGTTTCTGCCGAATCGTTTTTCAGGTTTTCGAGTACGGGCAAAATTGGCGAAGGATCTTTTTTCAGCGCAGGCAGACCCATACCCCAGGGCAGCCGTGGCCGAAAACCTTCAGAGCTCAGGCGGCGCACCATGAGGCTTGGATGAGATGACCAGTGGAGCATGCGGGGGTACGCAAGGGTGTGGTGGTGCAACAAAAAAGGCCGTATGGCGTATTCAGCGGTAGTCCATTGCGTGATGGTTTCCAATGCATCCAATGACTCTTCCGGGTTGGAAAGGCCAAACTGCGCCACAAAATCTGCCCAGAATCCATACTGAAAAGTGAGTTTTTCCCCTTCTTTCCGGATGAGGTATTGCACTGCATTTTTGATAACAGACAGCGCTTCAGGGTATTCGGAGGGAAGCACTTGATGCAACACCACTGCCACATGGCTCAGGCGTGCTTTTAGTGCCCGATCTTCCCACGCTTTGTCAAATACATTTTGATAGAACACCTTGTGTGGAAATGCTGGCCATGCAACTTGCATCGCCTCCGTAGCGTGTTCCAACAGGGTTTGATTGATGATGTTTTTTAATGGTTCGGCCATGGAACAAATATCGGATATATTCAGAAAGTGGAATTGTAAAAAATTGCCTAATTTCGCCCCTATGGAGATTGGCGAGGTATTTTATCCGGAAAACAGGATGAACTGGCGCAGGTGGCTGGAAAGCAACCATCAAACGGCAAAGGAAATTTGGGTACGCACGCCTCACCTGAAGGCTGGGCTACCCCGTTTAACGTATGACGAAGCGGTAGAGGAGGCTTTGTGTTGGGGTTGGATTGACGGCATTTCGAAAAAATACGACGAAGTAAGCTCTGTACAACGGTATACCCCCAGGCGCGTGAAAAGTTTTTTGTCGGAGTTGAACAGGCAACGCATGTTCAAAATGATGCATGCGAATTTGATGCAGCCAGCCGGATTAGCAGCGGTGGGAGATCAATTAGGCAGCGAAAATGACCCCTTGGTGATCTCATCAGATGTATTGCAACAATTAATGGCAGACCCTATGGTCTGGAATACCTTTCAAAGTTTTCCCCTGAAATATCAAAAACTGCGGATTGGCTTCGTCATGGAATGCCGGAAGTCTAATCTGGCCATATCAGACAAGCGCCTTGCGTACCTGATCAAAATGACCGCTGCGGGCAAGCAGTTTGGGACGACGGTGAATTGATTGTCGTTGTTTCATGAGTCCATATTGCTTAATCCATTGACCAAAAGATATTTAATCGTGTTTTGCTAATATTTTCATTTTTTTCATTTGCTTTTTCCAATATTCCGATTGGTCGTAATCTTGTTGTTTTTAATCCGCTCCTCTGAACGAAGAACGAACCTTTACTTGTTTACGCCATGAAGATTAACTACTTTTTGATTACCGGAATGCTTGCATTTCAGGCTGCTGTCTTGTTTTCACAGCCAATATGCCCACCCGTTGGCTTTCCGGATCCAGGCAATTCCTGTCCGGATGCGCCCATTTTGTGTGAAAACCTGGATGGGTACTGTTCTGAGATCAACAACAACAACATGACCCAGAATTTTCCGGGGTGCCCCAACAATGTATTGAACAACGACGAGTGGTTTGCCTTTTACGCCGGCACCACCGAAATTGTGATTGAGGTAACACCGAGCAATTGTTCGCCGGGTCAAAATATGGGCCTTCAAGGTGCTATTTATTCAGGTTGCCCGCCTGGCGTACCCATCATGGATCGCCAATGCGCGTGCACAACGCAGCCGTTTATTCTGGAGTCAACCAACTATGTCATCGGCCAAATTTACTGGTTTGTGCTCGACGGTTGTGCGGGTAACGTGTGCGATTACAGCATTGAAGTACTCGAAGGCTCTACCGTGGGCATGGCGCCTGAGGATCCGGGCCCCATCACCGCGCCTTCTATTGTGTGCACAAACACCAGTTCGCAGGTGTCCATTGCGCCAGTGGTGGGTGCTACCCAATACAACTTTACGCTGACACCCGCGGGCCTTGGCACCGTATCAAACAGCAACAACGACAACGTAGCCACCGTCAACTGGGGTGGTACTGCCGGCACGGTGGAGTTGTGCGTGGAAGTAGAAAACGCCTGCTATGCCAACATGGACACCGTTTGCAAAACCATAGAAATTGAGCCCCGGCCTACGGCAGCCATCAGCGGCGGCGGCATTGTGTGCTTCGGTTCGAATGATCCGGTAGACCTGACCATCACCTTTACCGGCGATGCACCATGGACGTTTGTGTACACCCGCAACGGGGTTGCCCAGCCTCCCATTACCACCAGCGATAACCCGTATATCCTGATGGTGACCCAGGCGGGTACGTATGCCCTGCAAAGCATTACCGGCGGTGGAGCCAATTGCGTAGGTACCGTCTCGGGCTCCTCCAGCGTTACCGTAACCAATATGAACATTACCGCTGCCGTAACCGACGCCACTTGCGGGCAAAGCAACGGTTCCATCAACCTCAGTGTCAGCAACGGCAACCCGCCCTATACGTTTGTCTGGTCTAATATGGCCACCACGGAAGACCTCACCGGAATACCTCCCGGTACCTATACCGTGACCGTGACCGACGAAGATGGTTGTACGGAGGCACTGGATGTAGTGGTAAACGACGACGATGTGCCGTTTAACATCACCGGCACTACTACTCCAAACACCACTTGCTTGCCTGGGGGCAACGGCGATATTGACATCACCGTGACACCTGCGGGCAACTACACCTACAACTGGTCTAACAACGAGACCACGCAAGATTTGACGGATGTTGAGCCCGGTACGTACACGGTTACGGTTACGTTTGGCGTCAACTGCACCAATACCGCCTCGTTTACCATCAATGACCAACCCTTGGAGCCCCAGATAAACGCCACCGTGGTGGGCACCACCTGCGAGTTATCTAACGGCAGCATCACGGTCAGCGTCACCGGCGGCGTAGCACCGTACACCTATCTGTGGGACAACAATGAAACCACGCCAAACCTCACCAACATACCCGAAGGTACGTATTCCGTGACGGTCACCGGGGCCAATGACTGCACCGATACCCAAACCATCACTGTAGGCAATGTGAACCCGCCCATCAACATTACCGGCGTGGTAACCCCCAACACCACCTGCCTGCCTGCCGGGAACGGCGACATCAACATCACCGTGACACCTGCGGGCACGTACACCTACGAGTGGTCCAACATGACCACTACCCAAGACCTCACCGACGTGCCGCCTGGTACATATTCTGTTACCGTAACGGGTCAGGGCGCTTGCAGCCAAACCGCCGAATTCACCATACCCGACCAACCCAACGAGCCTCAGGTAAATGCCACCATTGTGAATACTACGTGCGATTTGACCAATGGCAGCATTACCGTCACCGTCAGCGGCGGGGTAACACCTTACACATACGAATGGGACAACAATGCCGTGACACCCAACCTCAACAACATCCTGGCTGGTTCCTATACCGTAACGGTGACTGGCGGTAACGGTTGCTCCACCACGCAGACGTTCAACGTAACCAACAACAATCCGCCGTTCAACATCAACGCCAACATTGTAGCCAACACCACCTGTCTGCCTCCAGGCAATGGCAGCATTTCCCTGACCGTTACCCCGGCAGGCAGCTATACCTATATATGGTCTACCAACGCCACCACCTCCAGCATTACCAACCAGCCTGCCGGATCGTACACCGTGACGGTCAGCGCAGGTGGGAGCTGCACCGACGAGGCCTCGTTTGAAATACCTGAGAATCCGAATGAGCCGGACATTACGTTTGACATAACCGAGTCTACCTGCGAATTGGCCAACGGCAGCATCAATATTTCTGTCAGCGGAGGCGTTACCCCGTACACCTATTTGTGGGACAACAACGCCACCACACAAGATCTGAACAACCTGCTTGCGGGCACATACGTACTCACCGTAACCGGTGCCAACGGGTGCAGCAGCGCCATCAGTTTGGATGTGGCCAACAACAACCCCCCTTTTAACGTCAACGCCAACATCACGCCCAATACAAACTGCTTAGCCAACGGAAATGGCAGCATCAGCCTGACCATACAGCCACCCGGTGCCTACACTTTTGTATGGGATCACGGCCCCACCACACAAAATGTAACCGGACTGGCACCTGGCAATTACTTTGTGACGGTAAGCGCTGGTGGAGCATGCACTCAAACGCTCGGTTTTTTTGTAGACGACGAACCGTTTATTCCTGAACTGACGTTCACGGCTGTAGACCCTACTTGCGGACTGAGCAATGGCAGCATCAACTTGAGCGTCACAGGTGGCATTGCTCCATATACATATTCGTGGTCGCCGGGTGGTCAAACAACCCAAGACCTCTCCAACCTGCCACCCGATATTTACACCGTGGTGGTCACCAGCGCCAATGGCTGTACCAATGAGATCAGTACACAGCTAAACAACCAGACCATCGACTTGACGGTCATCGGCGACGTCACCAACCGCACTTCCTGCCTGACCAACAACGGCAGCATCATGCTCACGGTTGACCCGACCAACGCGACCTTCCTGTGGTCTAACAATGCCACCACCAAAAACCTGACCAACCTTGCCATTGGAACGTATACGGTAACCGTGAGCGCGGGTGGCGACTGTACGGTGGTCGAAACTTTTACCATAGAAGATGAGCGTGAATACCCGCTGTTGTCTGTAGTACCTACCGCAGCTACCTGTGGCTTCAGCAACGGGTCGATAGACCTCGAGGTGTTTGCCGGGGTGCCGCCCTTTACCTACAAATGGTCAAACAATGTCATGCAGGAAGACCTGAACAATGTGCCTGCCGGAAACTACATTGTCACGGTTACTACCAGTTTGGGTTGTACTGCCACAGAATTTGTAGTGGTGGACAATGAGCTTATACCGATCAATATTTCCGGATTTGTGGCGGATAACAATTCCTGTGGTACGCCTAAAAATGGTTTTATCGACATCGACATTGACCCGCCGGGTGTATACACCTACAAATGGTCTAACATGTCAATGGCTCAGGACATCGGCAACCTGGCAGCAGGGTTTTATACCGTAACCGTTACCCAAGGCACCTGCGTAGCCACGGCCACTTTTGAAGTGGGCGAACAATTGATTCTTCCCAATGCCAATACAGCCATTGTTCCAGCTGTTTGTGGACAAGCGAATGGCGGCGTCACCCTAAGCGTCAGCGGTGGCTCCTCTCCCTACACGTTCAAGTGGTCGAACATGGCCACCACTCAAAACCTGAACAACGTGCCACCCGGTACGTACACGGTGACGGTAACCGATTTTTTCAATTGCACCACCACGGCTACCGCTACGGTGACCAACAGCACCATTACGCCTAATATTACGGCCGTACCTACAGCCAACACCTCCTGTGCTGCACCAAATGGTGCATTAAACATTACAGTAACCCCTACCGGGCCGGTGTATACTTATGCCTGGTCTAACATGACCACCCTGGAAGATCCTTCCAACCTGGCACCTGGCAGTTATACCGTTACGGTAAATGCTGGTTTGGGCTGCACCTCGTCGGCCACTTTCAGCGTGGGCAACAACACCATTGACCCTGTTGTTGATGCGGTTATCATTCCTTCTGTTTGTGGACAAAGCGACGGCGGCATCAACCTGAGCATCAGCAGCGGCCAGACGCCTTACACGTTCGCCTGGTCAAACATGGCCACCACCGAAGATTTGACCAACATCCTGGCTGGTAACTACTCCGTAACGGTCACTGACGCCAATGGCTGCAATGCAGATTCTCTGTTTAATGTGCCCAACAACAGCTCAACATTTTCCATTACAGGGGTGGCCACGCCGCTTTCCAGCTGCACCGTATTTAATGGTGCCGTGGACCTTACCGTAACGCCAGCCGGGCCTTACACTTACTTGTGGTCTAATATGGCGACTACACAAGACATCAACAACCTGACACCGGGGACTTACAGCGTGACCGTAGTGGAAACAGGCACCTGCGAAGCGTCGGCAACCTTTATTGTTGCAGATAACCGCACTTACCCTTCGGGCAACACCAACGTGACGCCCGAAGTGTGCGGCCTGTTCAATGGCAGCGTCAACCTGACGGTTACTGGCGGCGTTACGCCCTATGATTTCTCCTGGAGCAATTTAGCGGTCACGGAAGACCTCGTCGGTGTGGACACTGGCGCTTACACGGTAACCATCACCGGCGCGAATGGTTGTACCGGCACTGCAACAGCCGTTGTGCCAGAGAGCATCATCGCCTTCTCGTTGTCTGGAAACACCACGCCCAACAGCTCGTGTATTGTCACCAACGGGGGCATAGACCTGACCGTGAGCCCCGCAGGCACATACGATTTTGAGTGGTCAAACATGGCGACAACAGAAGACATCAGTGCGGTGCTGGGCGGTTCGTATACCGTAACCGTCAGCGCCGGTGGTACCTGTACCAACACCGCCACGTTTACGGTAGGCAGCACCACGCCTTCTCCGCTGATCACAGAGGCGATTACGCCAGCTTTGTGCGGACAAAGCAGTGGTGCCATCAACCTCACGGTCAGCAGCGGGGCAAGTCCTTATGTGTTCAGTTGGTCAAATATGTCTACCACAGAAGATCTCAGCAACCTGCCCTCTGGCAACTACTCGGTGCTGGTTACCGGTGCAAATGGATGCAGCTCTACCGCCGCATTTGTGGTGCCGGAGAACGCCATTACCCCGGACATTACCGCCATTGTAACGGCAAATACTTCTTGCCTGGCGCCCAATGGCTCGGTCAACATCAGTGTGACCCCTACCAACCTGAATTACACCTACGCCTGGCTGGGCGGCCAAACCGCGCCGAGTCTGAACAATTTACCGGCAGGTACATATATTGTCAGTGTAAACGGCGGTGGGGCCTGCACCAGCGCCGACACCTTTGTAGTGGACAACAATACGCCTGCCCCACAAATTACCGGCGTACCTGCAGCAGCCACCTGCGGACAAAACAGCGGCAGCGTGAACCTGAGCACCAGCGGTGGTGTCATGCCTTATTTCTACAACTGGTCGAACCTGACGTTCAACGAAGACCTGAGTGCCGTAGTGTCGGGCAACTACGCGGTAACCGCAACCGACGCCAACGGATGCAGCTCAACAGCAACATATACCGTGCCGGAGAACACCATCATACCGGTATTAGACGCTGTACTGACGGCAAATACTTCTTGTGTGACGCCCAACGGTGCCATAAACCTCAGTGTGACGCCTACCACCTTGAATTATACCTACATCTGGTCGAACAACGAAACCACGCCAGACATCAGTATTTTGGCCTCTGACGACTACACGGTGACGGTCAACGGCGGCGGCGCTTGCATTGCCGTGGGCACGTACAATATCCCAAACAGTGGCAACCTGCCCGTAATCAGCGGTCAGCAAACGGATATCCTTTGTTTTGGCGATTTGACCGGTGCGGTGGATCAAACGATCACCGGAGGCACGCCACCCCTCACCATCGTGTGGTCGCCATCCATACCGGGCAACCCTGAAGACTTGAGTGGTATCGCGGCCGGAACGTACAGCGTAACCGTGACCGACCCGTTGGGATGCTCCGCCTCCAGAACCTATAACATTGTCCAGCCTGCTACTCCGGTCGATCTGAACTGCGTGCAAACCGCTACCGTCAGCATTCCGGGTGCTACCGACGGGGTGGCGACCCTCACCATTGGCGGCGGTACACCGCCATATCTCGTGGTATGGAACCCGGGAAGCCAGCAAACAGGCGTTCCGGCGGGCAATCTGGTATTGAATGGCTTAAGTGAAGGATTCTACGCCGCTTCTATTACCGACGCCAATGGTTGCAGCACCAACTGCGGGTTTGCCATTACCCAGGAGATATGCGAAACCATGGTGGGCGACATGTCGAACACCCTGCTTAGCCTGTGTGGGTCGGGTTGCCTGTCGGCCAATTACGACGTGTTAGGCCAGTTTTTAGATCCGGATGATGTGCTGCAATTTATATTACATGAGGGCAGCACCAACATCGTGGTCAATGAAATAGCACGCAGCACCAAACCCGAGTTTTGCTTTAATTCGGCTACCATGCAATACGACCAAACGTATTACATTTCTGCCGTTGTCGGCGATAACGATGGCAACGGCAACGTGTTGCTGACGGACTACTGCACCGCCATAGCCCCGGGAACGCCCATTGTTTTCCGGGAAATTCCAGTGGCATCCATTGCGCCTCCGGCAAACCTGAACTGTGTGACCGATCAGATTGATCTGGTTGGAAGTGCCAGCCTGAATGGCGCTGCGTACTCCTGGAGCACAGGAAACGGCAATATACTTGGCGATCCCAACCAGCCACAGGTAAGTGTGGATGCCGCCGGTATTTATACATTGGTAGTGAATGTAAACGGATGTACCGGCACAGCAGCAACACCGGTAGCCGACATCAACGCTCAACCTGTCGCCTCGGTGCAAGCCAGTCCGGACGATATACTGGATTGCATCATCAACCAGATCGTGCTGGCGGGCACCATTGAGGGTTCGTTAGATGTGAACGCCATTTGGCTTAGTGGCGGCTCGGTGTTTGCCAACGGTACAATCGTACAAATTGACCAACCAGGTACGTATGAATTTGTTGTGTTAGACACCCTCTCTTTGTGTACCGATACGGCTCTGATCATCATTGACGAAGATTTGGCGTATCCGCCGCTATTCATCAACCCTGCCGACATCTTGTCGTGTACCAACCCGAGCATCACCCTGAGTGGCGGCTCGTCTCTGCCAGGGATCACCTTCACCTGGTCGTTTGTCAATGGAACGGACACGGTTGTTGTGGGCGCGGGTACATCGGTGGTGGTATCGACGCCCGGTAATTATATCCTGACGGGTGTAGACCCTACTAACAGTTGTACGAACAGCAATGGCGTGGCAGTGGCGGCTGTTTTTGACGCCCCGGTTGCCGATGCGGGCCAGGGGTTTTCAATTGATTGTTACGGTGAATCGGCTGTGCTTGATGGCAGTGCGTCGACTGGCGACCCAGATATGGTCTTTAGCTGGACTACTACCGGCGGAACCGTGGTGTCGGGCAGCAGTACACCTACCCCTACGATTAGCCAACCGGGTACGTACACCCTGATTGTGACCAACCCCGGGAACGGCTGTACTGACATTGACCAGGTGTACATAGCGCCGGAAGAACCCATTGCAGCGTTGCGGGAAGTGCAACCCCCGTGCGAAGGCGACCGTGGTGCTATTGTGATAGATACTGTACTGGGCGGCAAGCCTCCCCTGCGTTATTCGATAGACGGAGGGGTCACGTTTACGCAATCGAACTTGTTCAACAACCTGCTGCCAGGCGATTATACCGTGATTGTGGAGGACGCGCTGGGCTGTACAACGGCTGTTGATGCAACCCTCGTTGCGGCACAGCCTTTCCTGATTTCGGTTGATCCGGAAGCTTACCTGAGCATTGGCGACAGCTATCAGATTTTCACCACCGTAAGTCCGCTGGCCAGCCAGATAGCAGAGGTGCAATGGACGCCAGGTGTCTATCTGGACTGTGATACCTGTCTGAATCCAATAGCCACGCCGCCCCGGACCCAGCGCTACCGTGTGCAGGTGATCAGCGAAGCGGGTTGCCGGGCGGAATCGGGCTTGTTGCTCATTGTAGACCGTCGAATTGATGTGTACGTACCCAATGTGTTTTCGCCTGACGGAGATGGCAACAATGACTGGTTTACCATTTATGCCAATCCAAAACACGTAGTCAACATACAAACTTTGCAGGTTTTCGACCGTTGGGGAGCGCAGGTATTCGTGCGCAACGACTTTTTGCCCAACCTCGATAATTTGGGCTGGGACGGCATGCACCGCGGTACTGCGGAGAATCCGGCGGTATTTGTATGGTATGCCGAATTGGAGCTTGCCGACGGCACGGTAGAGTTGTTTAAAGGAGATGTGACGTTGACGCGATAAACGGGCGTTAGGGATAAAATATTTAGGCCGCTAAGACACCAAAGTGGTGTCTTGCGGCCTAAAAATTGGTTAAATGGGGGGGCCAGCAGGTGTTTCGAGTAAAAACCGGTAATTTGAGGTTATAAAGGCTTTTTGGGGTTATACAGGGGCTTGGTGGTTATACAGGCTTTTTAAAAGTATACAGGTTTTTTGGGGTCATGTAGCCACTGATCCTTTGACCCATCAACTACGGTACAAAGTTCTGGATACTTTTTAAGCTGTGTTGTCACCATTTTCTGGGATAAAACGAAAAATGATTTAAACAATTTGTTCTCTAATGGCCTTGGCCACGGCCTCTGTGGCGCAATTGACGTGCAGTTTCTGGTAAATATTTTTCAAATGGGAAGCTACCGTGTCCATCACGATCCCCAATTTATCAGAAATGGCTTTGTAGGTGAATCCTTCGGTGAGCAGTTGGAGCACCTCTTTTTCCCGGAGAGTCAAATTGTATTCATTGGACAATCGGTGAAACGTAGCCAACACCATGCTGGCGATTCCGGGCGACATGGGTGCGCCGCCGGCGTGTATATCCTTGAGCGCTTCGAGTAGTTTTGCCGGTTGCGTTTTTTTGAGCAGGTACCCGTCGGCACCCGCTTTCAGGCAGGTAAACAAGCGTTCGCTATCCTCAAAAACCGTGTGCATCAACACTTTAACTCTTGGATACCTGGATTTGATGATCTCCACGCCTTGTATGCCATTGACCTCCGGCATGTCAATGTCCATGAGCACCACTTCAGGTTTCAGAGCCGTCACTTCTGCGGCTACATGTGCGCAATTTTGGAATGCGCCGACTACATTGAAACCGGGCGTACCATCGATTAACAAGACGAGTGATTGGCGGAGCTTATCATCGTCTTCATAAATTAAAATGTTCATGGGTTGTGTTTTTAGGTCTATGGGAAAAGCCATAAAGTTAATGGAAAAGTGTTTGATGAATCAATCACCTTTTTCTGTGATGGGTAACTTCACTTGTATGTTCGTGCCTTTCCCGGGCGTGGATTCTATGGTAAAAGCGACGTTCAATTTACGGGCGCGTTCGGCCATGGTTTTCAGGCCGTTTCCTTTTTCCATGTTTTCTTCCACATTGAACCCCACGCCATTGTCAGAAACCGCCAGGAAAAGGACGCGCTGGTGGTATTCCACAACGATGGACGCCTGTGTACATTGGGCGTATTTGGCCAGGTTGTTCACGGCTTCTTTGAAGAGCAGATAAAATTGACGTCTTTTTTCGAGGCCAAGCCGCAGGCCCTGCATATTTTGGGGGAATTGGATGGTGCCGTTGATGTCTTTTGCCTCAAACACTTCAGAGGCGAAACGGCGCATGCGGGCCAACACCCGATCGAGGGAGTCATTGATGGGGTTGATGCTCCAGATGATGTCGTCGATGGCTTCGGAACTGCTGGCGACCTCTTCATCAACGCGATTGAGCAAGGTGGCCGTCTCGCCGTTGCCCACCAAACGTTGGCGGATGAGGGTAATCAGGATGCCGATGTTGCTCATGGAGGCGCCAATGTCGTCGTGCAAATCTGCTGAAATCTGGTTGCGGAGTTCCACCTCCCTGATTTGCTGTTTGTAGTAGTAGCGGACACCGGAGACCAGAAGGGCGCCCAAAAACAGGATAATGGACGGATAAAACCACCACCGCTCATACAGTTTTTTAAACACCGTTATTTTCAGGGATATCGGGTCTGACTCCACGCCTTGCATATTTACCCCAACAACGTTGAGTGTGTACTCGCCTGCCGGCAAATTGGGATACCGGATGCGCTCACCTGCCGGAGCAGTTACCCAGTAGGGGTCATAATTGGCCATTTGGTAGCGGAAACTATCGGCACCAGGATTGGCGTAGTCCATTACGGCGACGTCAAACGAGATGGTTCGTTCGTTTGGTTTGAGCATAATATGGCGCACCTGCGCGATGTTTGTAGCGCTGTCGACCACACAAACCGGTTTTCGTTCCTGATCATTTATCAACAGATTGATCAGGGCCACCTGGGGTTTCCGTGGGCTGGGGCTTAGCGTGTACGGGTTAAAAGCATTGACGCCAAACGGGTTGCCGAGCCAAAATTGATAGGGCGAAGTGGCCACCAATTTATTTGAGGGAAACGCCATTCCCAATAGGCCATCTGACTGATCATAGATAATCGAACGCTTCTTTTTCTCGTCATAACAAACCAGGCCTTTGTTGGAACCGAGCCATAGCCGTCCGATGGTATCTCCCAAAATACTGTAAATAACAGTAACCGAGATGCCGTCATTTTTATCAACCCTGTGTATCTCCCGCGTCTTGGTGTCAATGAAAGACAAGCCCGTATTGGTTCCCATCCATACCTTATTTTCTCCTGGAGGCTGGTAAAATGAAAACACATCGGCGTTGATAGGCAATATTTGAAGTACTTGAAAGCCCTGTTGTGCAGACAGCACCCACAAGTCTTTGAGGTTCTCACAGGCGTATACAAGCCCTTGTGTATCCTCAAAAAAGTTTGTAAAGTCGAGGGTAGAGTCCCGCGGTAAATGCAAGCTTGAATTTGGAAATTCTACAGGATGCAAGCCTTGGCCGTCCCATATCCAAAGCCCGTTTTCAGCTTTGGAAAAAAGCACCCGGCCGTCGGCCAGTTCCAGGCCAAAAAGGAAATAACCGCTTGAAATTTTTTTGAAACGAATATCTTCTTTTTCCGCTTTGTACAATCCGTTATGGGCCAGTGCCCATTTATTCTCTTTTGTATCAATAAAAAAATAAAAAATCTCATCGTTAATGCCTTCGAAGTGCTTGGGGTGTAGCTCAACCACCTCGTTTAATGCGCCCGGAATATCAGCAGCATACAGGTTGTCGAGTTTATCGAGGCACCACAAGCGGTTTTGGCGATCCGTAGTCAGGGTAAAATCATTAAATTTGGTATCCGATATTGCGGGCGTGATCTGCGTAAACTTCACGTTATCTGGATGGCAGAAATAAATACCCGAATCGAAAATGGAAAGCCAGATGGCTCCATCCCGATCTACGTACAGCTCTCTCTTACGCAAATCACCTATTCCGGTTTCCTTATCTGCCAACCCGGATAATTTCCCTTTCCAGGCGCCAGTTTTTTTGTCGTATACCTCAATGTTTTTGCTTTTACCAATTGTCAAAACCGCATCGCCCAACAGTGCTACACCATAATAAGGGTCTTTGTTGCCCACATTTAATGCTGTCAGGCTTCCACTAATCGGGTTGAACTTGTAAAAACCGGTAGCAGCTGCTATCCAGACAAGGGTATCGTTTTCTGCTACTAATTTGTTGGGATGCAAAGTGATGCCACGCCCTGTTTCTCCGGAAAAAACGTGTTTTGTGGTCACCAACTCATATTGCTGGTTGTATTGATAAACATGAAGGCCGGGTTTTGAATAATTGTATCCTACTACACCGGTCAGTTTGCCGTTGTTGTTGTACAGTGGAACAATGCGCAGAACGTCTTTCACCTCGTGTTGAGCGGTAAACCGGCCAGTTTTTGGGTCGAAATACCGAAGTGTTTTCTGATTTACCAACAGCGCAAGTCCCCTTTCCGGATCGACGAACGGGACGTGAAACCCATTTTCACCCTCCTCCAACGGCAACGGTATGCGCTTGAAATGGTCGTGTTTCCGAACATAACAGGTCAGGGAGGAATAGGTGCTGAACCAGATGTTGGTCTCCTCATCCTCAAAAAATGAACTCTGAATAATGTCGTCGGGCAGCGATGCAGGATCGCCTTCCACATGTTGGAACACCCGTACCCTGTTGCTATTGTACTGCACCAGTCCGCGGCTGGAACTGATCCATACCAACCCTTTTGAGTCTTTGTAGACCCATTCATTTGACAAATCAGGCAGCCCGTCTGTTTGATCTATTTGATTAAAATATAAAATCTTGGGCTGGGCCACAGCGACATACGCCGAAGATAGCAGCACAATGGCAATGAAAAGGCAACTCGAATAACGAATCTGTAACCAGCGCACGTTATGAAAAAATGTGTTTTAACAAATTCATATACAACGCTTTGGTATGACTAAAATATTTTTTTGCAAGATATTTTGGGGTTAAAACTGAAGCACTAACTTGCAGAGCCTCTCCCCCTGCAATACTTGGGGCAGGGGAGTGCCAATTGGTTGTTGGGCGCATTCAATTGCATGCCATTGGCGTCTACCGCGATCATAGCAGTACATTCAGCGTCAGCAGATCCGCCTGTCACTTCGTCAATAGTGGCCATAACCAGCACATTAACGGATTGGATGGATGCAGCTCCAGACTGGGCAAGGAGGTCGGCAATGTCATTGCTGAAATACGTAACGACGGACGTGCTGCCCGAACCAGAGAAGTTAACCTGGCTTACTGTTGCTAAGGCCATTTTAGTTTGATTTAAAGTTAAAATTATACCACAAAGATATGGGCATGTTGATACTTCATACAATCACTATTTTTGGTGAGAGTTCCGACAAGGTTGTTGAGCAAATGCAGCCTGATAAGGATTTTCTGAATAAAAAAAATGCGCAAGGAGCACTAAAAAGCGTATCCAACCCTAAAATCAAGGAAATCTGCTACATGCCCATGGGCCTTTAGCGCAATGCCGCCGCTAAAATGTGGCGTAAAACGATACATCAAGCTGTACCGCTGGTACAAATCGGCCCCCTGAACGCCTTTGTTAAACAGATAAACACCCAGTTGCTGCCCAAACAGGGTCCTGCCTAAAAGAAATTCATGACCAAAAGCAATCCCCAATTTCTGGGGGGTCTCAAAGCTGCCAATCTGTTCCATGTAGTACGCATCGCCATTGTCGTGCATCCATTCCATACCAGCTGTCAGGGCATTGTTGCGGGCTATTTGTTGGCTGAACTTGAGTTCAACACCCGGACTGAACAGGTAAAGCTTGCTCCTGGGCTCCTGAAAGGCCATGAATAGGGTGATGTCGAAACGCTGTTCGGGTTCCCGGGTGTCTCGCCAGTTGGTTTTGACGCGGTTTTCAAATACCGGTGGCTGAAAGTAGCGCGCTACACCCAGGGAGGCAGAAGGCCAGTTGATGCCCTTGTTGGGTTCGCGGATGCCGCCGTTTGAAAAATGGTTGTACACGGCAGTGACGTCGAACGTCCATTGTTTGCCCATGGGAATGTGCACATTACCGCCTAATTGCAGCGGAAAGGCCACATAAGTGCTGTAACTGAAGTTGAACGGGTTGTCTACCGGGTCATAAGGCCGGTTTTGATAAGATAAACCAAAGGCGGCCCGCACCGAAAACTGCACGGCGCGTCGGAAGCCAAATACGGGTTCCATATAAAACATACCCGTTACCCCTTCCCCCAAAATGGGGTCGTCATAATCCCAAAAAGTAGCCGCTACGCCAATCTTCGGATAGCAATTGCACGATTCCCACGCGCGCGCCGACACCTTGTGCCATGCATAGTCCAACTCCAGCCCATAAGGATACGAATTGCGCACCGGTGCCAGATCGCGGCTGTGGATGAGCACAAATCCCTGATGCACCCGCGCACCAAGAAGCGCAAAGGCGCGTGTGCTGTCGGGTGGTAAGGTGGCACCTGAAAGCTTGATCGCCAGGCAACACAAAAGCAGGCAAAAAATACGGTGATTCATTTTAGCCGAAAATTGTTTCGGACAAAGATAATAGCATTGCTTTTTAGTCCTTTGTTTTTTTAAACGGCGACCTGTCTAAGTGCATCGCAAAAAGCTTGCTGCTGTAATACACCCCGAGGTAAATGCCTGAAGTGCCCAATACCAGTAACCACTCGGACCAGCGTTGGAGGATCAGCATATCGTACAGCCCGTGCAACAGTGCGGCCATCAACAGGCCTTTCAACAGCAACCAAGGCGCTTGCACCGGCCGAAAACGGGCCAGCCCCAGGTAAAATCCGAATACAGCAGCAAAAAGCAAGTGCGCCGGTACGGCCGTGAGGGCGCGCAGCAAGACGGCCTCCAGCCCAAACCGGTCGGCGTACGCAAAATTTTCCATGGTGGCAAACCCCATCGCGGTCAGGATGGCATACACCATGCCGTCTAACGGTTCGTTGAACCACCTCCAGTACCAGGTGCCGAGCAACACCGCTACCGCCTTCCATATTTCCTCGTTGAGGGCAATGGCCCCAAAGGCGAGCAAAACACTGCGGCCCAGGCCGGGCACCGATGCACGGATAATCGGGAACGCCCAGCCCTCTACCGCCACAGCAGGCACGGTAGCCACAGCACCGAGCACAAAACAGCCCGCCAACGCGTACCAGGGTTCATGCTCGTACCGGTCCATATAAAACACCGTCACGCTGATGGCTATGCCCGGCAATACCGCCACAATGCCCAGCAACCAGTCATGGCTGCTCATCGGCCCGCACAATATGCATAAAACGCCTGCAATATACCGGCACATTCGGCTGGTGCTTCCAGCATGCCCATGTGCCCCACGCCAGGCAACAGGTGCACCATGCTTACCGGGCACAAGGCAGCCGCATCCAGTGCCGGCACGGTGGGCACAAGCGCATCCATTGCGCCCAGCAGCCACAGCACCGGGTGTGGACATTCCCGCAGGGTAGCCGTGCGGTCTGGCCTGGCCATCATGCCTTCAAGCGCGACGACGATGCCCTCTGCCGATTGCCGGCATCCTTGGTGCTTGATGACCCACTCCACTTTTTCCGGATGGGCCGTTGCGAATGCGGGCGCAAACAGGCCCGGAAACATGCTCTGCACATACAAATCGCGTTTACCGTCCTTTAACAGCACAATGCTCCGATGGCGCGCTTCCACACGATCAGGGGTGTCGGCAAACGGATGGGCGTGAAACAAACCCAGTCCGGCCAGGCGCTCCGGATAATGCTCCGCAAATGCCAGAGCCGTGTACCCGCCCATGGAGTGCCCCACCACCACCGCGCGGGGCACATCGAGCGCATTCAGCACAGCGCAAACCGCGTCGGCATAAGCCTCCATGCCAGGGGTGAGCGGCAGGTCGGATGCGCCAAAACCCGGCAGGTCAACCCGGATCAGTGGTATGTTATCCAGCACCGGGAGCATAGGTACCCATAGATCGGCGTCTTCACACAAGCCGTGCAGCAACACTAAAGGGAGCACCCCGCTACCGCTGGAAACCTCACTGACATAGGCCACCCGACGGCCATTGACTACAAGCGTTTGTTTCATGTGCGCAAAACTGCGAAATGCCGGGCAGTTTTTCCGCTTCAACCCGTACTTTTGTAGCTTACATTCTTCTTGCATGGCTTTACCGGTTCCATCTTTCCTCAGTGACATCTTCAAAGCGCTCGATCCGGAGCTGCCCAAAGACCTGGCCACCATGGACCAGTACCTCGATTTTATCCTGCCCAGGGTCATTCCACAAGGGGAAGACCTGCGGGAGGAAAAGTTCTGGTTGGGCAAACGCTGGAAAGAAGTGCGCGAAGACGAAGGGTTTCACGAGGCCATTTTGCACATTTTTAATCCGGGTGGCGAGTACTTGTTGTCCTTGGACGGCAACGTAGTGAAAGGCGGCTGGAAAAAATTAGAAAACTACAACACATTGTTGCTCGAAATCAGCGGCAGAAGCGAGCTGTTCGACCTGCGTTTTCTCAACAATGATTATATGATCCTCGGCAAACACGGCGACCAGGCCCGAAAAGGCGCGCGCAAATATTTTTGCCTCATGCACGAGCCAGCTACCAAAGCCGGGGGCCGCGAGTTGGACTGGCGCAACGCCATGGAAAAATTGTTTAACATTGCCCGCACCAGCAGCATTGGACTTGGGTATTGGGTGGCATTCATCATTGTTTTGGCTATTTTTCTTTACTTTTCATTTGCTTAATCACTTTGTATGCATTGGATGGATTGGCTGGTGCTGGTGGGCACCCTTGGGTTTGTGGTACTGTATGGCCTGTACAGAACCCGCGGGGTGGAGAACAGCGAAAATTTTTTGGCTGGCAAACGCGATTTGCCCTGGTGGACCATCGGCCTGAGCATCATGGCCACCCAGGCCAGCGCCATCACCTTTCTGAGCACTCCGGGGCAGGGCTTCAACGACGGTCTGCAATTTGTCCAGTTTTACTTTGGCATGCCCATCGCCATGATCTTTTTGGTCATTTTTGTGCTGCCCGTGTACTACCGCCTGCGGGTGACCACCGCGTATGAGTACCTGGAGCAGCGGTTCGACCGGCGCATGCGCACCCTGGCTGCCTGCCTGTTTCTCATACAGCGCGGCGTGGCGGCGGCCATCAGCATTTATGCGCCCAGCATCATTTTGTGCGCCGTGTTTGGCTGGAACCTGGCGTTTACCAATTTTATCATGGCCGCTTTTGTCATCCTGTACACCACCAGCGGGGGCAGTGCTGCCGTGAGCCGCACGCAGGAATTGCAAATGAGCATCATGCTGGGCAGTTTGATCCTGGTTTTTTTCATGGTGCTGTGGAACCTGCCACCCGGCGTGGGTCTTGTGGATGCCTGGCAAATAGCAGGCGTTTCGGGCAAAACACAGGCGTTGGACTGGAGTTTCGACTGGCACGACCGCTACAACGTGTGGTCGGGCGTGCTGGGGGCCACGTTCCTGTTTTTGTCGTATTTCGGCACCGACCAGAGTCAGGTGGGCCGGTACTTATCGGGCAAATCGCTGCGCGAAAGCCGTTTTGGCATGCTGTTCAACGGGTTTGTCAAAATTCCCATGCAATTTTTGGTGCTGTCTGTGGGCGTCATGGTGTTTGTATTTTACCAATTCAATCGAGCCCCCTTGTACTTCAACGAGGCCAACCTCAAACGCCTGGCAGGCACGGAGCAGGCGTTGGCCTACCAACAATTGGAGCAAAAAGCGGGCGACGTGTTTGATGCCCGCCAGGTGCAACTGCAACAACTCACTCAGGCACTCAAGCAACACAACGAACCACAGGAAAATGCCGCCCGCGAGGCTTTGGCTGAACTCGACCAACAGCACCAGGCCCTGCGCAAAGATGCTCAGCAGGTGATCCAGTCGGCCCTGCCGAAAGCAACGGCCAACGACAAGGATTTTGTGTTTATCTATTATGTGCTCAAACAAATTCCCATCGGGCTGATCGGACTCATGATCGCTGTGGTCTTTTGTGCCTCGTGGAGCACCACGGCGTCTGAACTCAATGCCCTGACCTCCACTACAGTGTCTGATATTTACCGGCGTTCGGTGGCACCCGGACGAGACGACAACCACTATTTCCGCGCCTCGCGGGTGGCTACGGTGCTTTGGGGCATTTTCATCATGGTGTTCGCTACGTATGCCGACCTGTTTGACAACCTCATTCAAGTGGTCAACATGGTGGGGTCTATTTTTTACGGCACCATTCTGGGTATCTTTTTCACGGCGTTTTTCCTGCCAAGGGTGGGCGGCGAGGCCGTGTTTTGGGCGGCGGTGGTTACGCAGGCCGTCATTGCGTACCTGTTCTTTTATGTGGATCGCGACGCCTACCTGTGGTACAATCCCCTCGGGTGCTTTCTGGTGATGGGGTTGGGTTCGGTGTTGCAGTGGGTGTTGGGGGTTAAGGCTTAAGCGGTATGTGCGCTACACGGCTGCAACATCAAAAAAAGTAAAGCCTTGCGATTCATCCGCGTAAATGTTCGTTATCTTTGTATACTATGACACACCTTTCTGAAAAAAGCGTATTGCAATTGCCGCTGGATCACCCCTGGGTGCTGGCTGCCGACGCGCCCGTGAGCCGCGAGGCGTTTGAACGATTCTGCGCCGAAAACCCGTTGTATCGCTTTATCCATTTAAAATCCGGAAAAAAGCTAAGCATGTGCACACATGAAGGAAATTAGGTCTGATTTTGGAGCATTGATATTTCTTGTTTTAAGAACCGCTCGCTTTATCAACAAGTTTTCTTCATAATCCGATAACGATCCAAGCGGCGCAATGAACGTTTCAATGTGTTCGATGGCTTCCAATATATCATAGCAATATTTCCTGATATTCTCCTCCATATCATGCCGAATAAACAAGCTGACGGGATTTAAATACCGATGCTTTAAAGTATGGGTTGCGCACACTTTTCAGGGTCACCACATCCACCTTGCGGCCGAGCAGACTTTCCAAATCGTCGCATAGATCAAAATAATTGTCTGCGTAGTCTTCCGGTTGTTTCATGTGCGTCGGATCTTATCCTCCGGTGTGAAGTGTTTTGTTGTTTGGTAAAGCAAAGATACAATTTCTTTTTAGCTGTGTCAATGGCGTCTGTCAGGTGGACTAGCTGGTGTATCCGCAATCGCGCACGACGTTCGCGTACTGCACACTTAGCGGGTTGTTTGCAGCCAAAACACGCCCAAAAAAGTAAGTTTTGGCTGCTAAAAATTTTTTATCAGCCAGAACTACTATTTTTGCACTAAAATTGGCTGATTATGGCACTACTACCGGATGTCGTTGTTCTATTTTCGTTTTATAAAGGACAGTCCGTACAAAGGGGAAGGTGCCTGGACCAACCAGGTGGACAATCCGGGCCACCGCGCTTGGGAAGGCTACACATTTGAACAGGTTTGCCTCGACCATATCCCGCAAATCAAAAAAGCGCTGGGTATTCAGGGCATACTCTCCAAGGCTGGTGCCTGGAAGGGCGGGACGGACGAGCAGTATGCGCAAATTGACTTACTCATCGACCGGCGCGATCTGGTGATCAACCTCTGTGAAGTCAAATTTTCCCTGGGGAAGTTCGCCATTGACAAATCGTACGCCGAAAAACTGCGCAGCAAGGTCAGCGTTTTCAAAACCGTGAGCAAAACCCCCAAAGCTGTTTTCCTGACCATGATCACCACCTACGGATTGGTAAAAAATCCATACGCCGCCGCGCTGGTACAGCATGAAGTGGTGATGGATGATTTGTTTGCGTGATGAATCAATTTGTTACCTGCGTACCATTAAAAAAACGCGAAAAACAAACCATAAACCCGGCACAAGCTTTTTAGTCCTTACATTCATTTTTTTTCAGGTTGATCCGCTCGTTAAATTCTTGCGGAGACAAATACTTTTCTGCTGTCGGCATTTCAATGCTCCATGGAGCATCATCATTGGTGTCGATACTGGTGGCAGTGATTGCAGCAAACTTATTCTCTACTTGTAAGATCAAACCCGGAAGGCCATGTAATGATAATGGCCCGTCCGAAATGGGGATTTCGGGTGCAAACCAAGCTGTTGTCTCCTTTCCATCAATTGTTGTGGTAGCTTTTTGACAACTGAAGCCCAAGATGATTTTGGTGGCAGTGTGATCTGTTTTCCACGGTTGGTCCGTTGCAAGCGAGTCCATAGACACAATGTCTTTTTCTGCATCCAACTGCGCGTACCTGACGTTGTCTGTAAAGTTTTTATAAATGGTTACTGAGTTCGGATTTATTTTGGCCGGCCCGGTTATGCTTTCGTCTTTTTTCCTCGATTCCCGAAAAACGTACTGAGACGCGTTGTTGAAAAAGTGATAATCATACACCGCAACGACGTTGGCGAATTGCTTCATAAATTTAGAATCCAGAGTCGGCATCACCTCTTCGAGTTTAAACTCCATTTCATACTCTACCGACAACCGGGGTTGGCCAAAAAGCGCGCTGTGTGCAGTGATGCATAGGCACAGTAAAATGTATTTCATGATTTTAGTTATTTGGTGGGTTATGGTATTGACTTGCCGAAGTTATGCGTTTATTTTTCTGATGAGCAAGCTACAAGAGCAAAAACAACAACTGTTTCATTTTTTGTGATTCCCGGTCTAATCAGCTTATTTATGACCCATTTTTGCAAAGTGGTCTCGAACGAATTGGTTTAACGATTCGCCTCTCAGGTCGTAAGCAATAACATTACCCTTTTTATCAAGAACAACGATTGTCGGAAGCGATTTTACAGCAAAAAGCCTGGCATACGTGTTTTCATGATCCCAAACGTTTATCCAGGGATAATGCTCTTTTTCAAGGGCGTTCTTCCACTTTGTCGAATCGGTATCCGTAGATATACCGATGATTTTCAATCCTTTGTCGTTGTATTGCTTATGCAATGGGAGTAAAGAGGCCTTTGCTTCCACCTTGCATGGCCCACACCACGAGGCCCAAAAATCAAGAATGGTCAGGGCGGCCGATTCCATGGTGATTTCGGTGGATGCCCCTTGTACGTCTGGCAGCCGAACAGCGGTCAAGGCAGGAAAAGTGGCCGCCTGTTGCGATGCCACCATGCCCTCTATTTCCATGATCATGGGGTGATTCGGAAATTTTTGCCCAAGCGTACGGATCATCTGCGTTATGGTATCGGGAAAAAGCTGGAGGTAATGCATACATTCCATGTAAGAGAGCGCCACGGCGGCTACTTCCGGGGTTTGGGTTTCCAGGGCTGCTCGACGGCACATTGGGAAAATGACATCCTGATGCATCTTTTGAATCCTTTGGAAGCCTGTTGCCACGATGGAATCAAATGCCGGGTGCCCTTGATGCGTTTCCATGGTCTGCTTCAGGAGATTTCCCTCATGCAAACAACATGCCGCTCCGTTGAGGATTTGTTGCAATTCCTGATTGGGCGCCACGTTTGAAGTGGCTCGATATGTAGCGGCCCAATAATCGCTGTCTGCATGAAGCGCAAGGGAGTCCTTGTTGGACAGCAATGCATACACCACATTGTGTTCGCGCACACCATTGATCATGGCCTGAGGGTTGCTTTTGAGCGCAAATTGCAGGCGATACAATGATCTGGTGCTGGAAAAAGCAGCTTTGGGGAAGGAAAAGCGGCCAGTTGGGTCTATAGCACATGAGTCTATTACGAGTTGATCACTTCCGCTGAAGACATCCTTAAAATGACTAATTTTTAGCAGGTACACTTTGGGTAGCCACTCATCGCCCAGCTGAACATTTCCGGTCACTACGGCCGTTTGAGCTTGAGCTTGAAGGGTCGCGGTTAACGCCAACGCGAAAAGAATGGGTAAACGGATCATTGGTTGGGGGTTTTTATGAGTAATACACTACAAAGCTAAGCATGTTAGCCCCTGTTGCGCAATCGGAAAATCAAAAACTTTTGTCCAATCCAATCAAAAAAAATGGGCGAACTGCCCGAACGAAAGTCGTTTGT